>Ga0256845_1001058_pt1 | contig 23372 bp, 26 predicted proteins | sample RiftiametaG_FD_189101 | JGI IMG/M metagenome (GOLD analysis project Ga0256845, IMG submission 189101) | Tube worm associated microbial communities from hydrothermal vent at the East Pacific Rise, Pacific Ocean - Riftia | ecosystem: Host-associated > Annelida > Integument > Unclassified ... | reverse complement strand
GAACAGATTTGCTTAAATTATCTGACAAATTTCATATATTAAAGAAATACAAAATAGGTAAAGCAGATGTTTTTATAGCTCCTCCTAATTTGAGAGAGTTAATACAACATGTGGAATAGCTTAACAAGTGACTATGGTGTAAACCTAGTTTTAAATGGCATGCTGCAGTGTTGTCAAAATATGCTCACAATGCTAGAAATAAAGACTAGCAAGGCGTTGCTTCAGGTTCGGTGAAAATAACGGCTTCTGAATTACGAGGGCGTTAAACACATAAGGAAATATTAATGAAGCGGATTTCATTACGAGGATTTGGAATACTAGGAATATTTGTATTTGTTCCACTCTTTCTTTTTACATTTGCAGATCTTCAGTTTGTAGAAACTTCAGCTCAATCGTTTATAGAAGGGAAGTTAAACTCGGCGACAAACAAAAAAATAGATGCTGTTCGACTTCCACAATTAAATAGATTTGAAAAACTACTCGGCAATAAAGCAAAAGAGCTCAGAAAAATAGCTGAAGCTAAGCTTGCCAAAGTAAAGCAAGAACTTAAAGATGATGTGCCAACTATCCTATCTACAGAAATTGCAAAAATGCTTAAGCTTGATTGTGAATGCCGTAAGAAATGGGAGAGTAAACTTCGTAATTCGATGGAGTTTGATATTGTTTCTCTAGAGAAGGCTAGATCTAAGCTAATTGATTTTGGTCAAGCAAAGTATATGGAAATAGTAGAAAAATTGACTTTAGATGTTCGGTTTTTTTTAGGAGCTAATTCGATAATATTTATTTTTCTATTAATGGTGTCATTTTTTAAACCTAAAGCTGTTCGCCATTTATTTTTTCCAGGAATTTTGATGATGGTTTCCACCGTTATTTGTTCGTATTTTTATATTTTTGAACAAAATTGGTTTTATACAATCATATATAACGAATATACAGGATTTGGTTTTTTAGCGTATTTAATGTTGGTGTTTGCGATACTCAGTGATATAGCTTTTAATAAAGCCAGAATTACTACGGAGATACTTAATAGTATTTTCAATGCCGTAGGTGGTGCGGCGTCAAACTTTTCACCTTGCTGATACAATGTTTAACCAGACAACATTTCTTTTGGTGAAAGAGTTTGCCTTAAAGCGTTGACTTTAATGTAATGAGGGGTCTATGTTGGCATGCTCTTTGTGGGGTTGGTTGCGAAAATATTAGCAACCAGCCTTTTTATTGCATTTGTTTACAAAAGTAAAAGTATTTGGCCTGCTTTTGTAAAAGCATATGGTCGTAAACTTAATGAATGATTAAAAATAAAGCTTATATGATGTTTTATAAGCTTCGGCTAATTTCCCGCCATCCATTCGATTTATTTTTGAAACTTAAAAATGACTGGTAAATACGATTTGCTAAATCATTATGTGTTGCTTGTTCAGCAACCACTGTTTCTGAAATTTCTTTAAATTTTTCTAATACGTCATCAGGCAGTTTTTTTAGTGTGACATGGTGTTTTTCAACTAATATTTTTAATGCTTCACTATTTTTATGAGAATATTCTGCCAGCATGTCGGCGTTGGCAATTAAACAAGCGGAGCGTACCGCCTCTTGTAAATGTTTAGGTAATTTCTCCATTGCTTGTTGGTTTATGAGTGCTTCTAGGGTTGTGCCTGGCTCTTGCCAGCCGGGATAATAATAATATTTAGCCGCCTTAAAAAAACCAAATGCTAAGTCGTTATAGGGACCAACAAATTCTGCTGCGTCAATCCGCCCCATTTCTAACGCAGAAAAAATTTCGCCTCCTGCAATTAATTCGGGTGTGCCTCCGGCGCGTTTTAAAACTTCTCCACCGAGCCCCGGAATTCGCATTTTTAAACCTTGAATATCTTTTATGCTATTAATTTCTTTATTAAACCAGCCAGCCATTTGTACATCGGTATTTCCCGCGGGCATTGGAATTAAATTATAAGGCGCGTAAAGCTCTTGCCATAATTCTAAGCCTCCTCCTTTCAGTAACCAACCATTCATTTCTTGCGCATTTAAACCAAAAGGTACCGAACTAAAAAATGAAGCGGCCGGTAATTTTCCTTTCCAATAGTATGACGCACCATGCCCCATTTCTACACTGCCAGAAGCCACCGCATCAAATACTTGTAAGGCCGGTACTAACTCACCTGCGCCATAAACTTTTACTTTAATTTGACCTTGCGTTAGTCGTTCAATTTGTGTGGCTAAGTATTCAGCGCCTGTGCCTAAACCTTGAAAGCCAGGTGGCCAAGTTGTTACCATGGTCCATTGAATAGTTTTTTGAGGTTGTTTGGTTGAAGAAGACTGATTTAGATCACAGTCTTTTGCCTCGCCGCAAGCGCTTAATAGAGTTGCTGCGCCTGCAGCGGTGACAAAATCACGTCTTTTCATAATTGTTCCAGGTTTATTAAATTATTATTGTGAATTTTTAAATTACGATGTTTTTATTGTTTTAACCAATGAGCTATATCTTTGGCGTAATAAGTTAAGATTGCATTGGCGCCTGCGCGTTTAAATCCTAACATTGCTTCTAAAACACATTTTTTTTCATCAATCCAACCGTTAATGGAGGCGGCTTTTAACATTGCATATTCACCACTCACATGATATGCCATGACAGGGGTTTTAAATTTTTGTTTTGCGCGATAAATTACATCTAAATATGGCATGCCGGGTTTGACCATAATCATGTCTGCACCTTCTTGTATATCTAATGCAATTTCATGAAATGCTTCATCGCCATTTGCTGGATCCATTTGGTAATTTTTTTTATCGGCTTTTCCTAGCTTAGATGACGAACCAACGGCGTCTCTAAAGGGTCCATAAAAAGCAGAAGCATATTTAGCTGAGTAGGCTAAAATTTTGGTATTGATAAAACCCGCATTTTCTAAGGCTTGACGAATAGCGCCAATGCGTCCATCCATCATGTCTGATGGTGCTACAATATCGACACCAACTTTCGCATGGCTTAGTGCTTGTTTTACTAAAATTTCAACCGTTGTATCATTTAAAACATAACCTTGAGGATCAATGATGCCATCTTGTCCATGACTGGTATAAGGGTCTAGTGCTACGTCAGTGATGACTCCTAATTGAGGAAATTTTTCTTTGATGGCTTTAACACTTTGTTGAACTAATCCGTTTTGATTGTAAGCTTCCTCAGCTAATAATGATTTTTTATCATCGCTAATCACGGGAAAAAGTGCAATCGCAGGGATGTTTAGTGATTGAACTTGTTCTAGTTCTATTAATAATTTATCTAGCGTTTTACGTTGAACTCCGGGCATTGAAGAGATGTCTTCAACGCAGTTTTCGCCTTCTAAAATAAAAACGGGATAAATAAGGTCATCCACCGTTAAGTTATTTTCTGCCATTAAACGACGAGAAAAGTCATCACTTCGCATGCGTCGAGGTCGCGATTGAGGGTAGCGACTATTGTAATTTTGGCCTAAATCTGACATGTTTTTTCCTGTTAATAACGAGAGTGAATTTTTACTGATATTTTAAATCCAATCTCTCGCTTTTAAGTAATAGTCGGTTAATTTTTCTTCTTCACTTCCAATTTCTGGGATGAAATTATATTCCCAACCCACATCCGATGGCAAAGACATTAAAATTGATTCGGTTCGTCCTCCGGTTTGTAAACCGAATAAAGTGCCGCGATCATAAACTAAATTAAATTCAACATAACGTCCTCGACGGATCTTTTGAAATTGTTTTTCTCTTTTTGAATAAGGTGTTTCTTTGCGTTTTTCTAAAATGGGAACAATGCCTTTAACGTAATGATCTCCAATACTTTTTGTAAATTCAAATGCGGTTAAAAAATCGGGTGCATTTAAATCATCAAAAAATAATCCACCAATACCTCTTGCTTCGTTACGATGTTTTAAATAAAAATACTCGTCGCACCATTTTTTATATTTTTTGTAGGCAGGTTCCCCAAGAGGAGAGCAGGCTTGTTTTGAAATTTTGTGCCAGTGGATGCAGTCTTCTTCAAAAGCATAATAAGGTGTTAAATCAAAGCCACCACCAAACCACCAAACAGGATCACAGCCTTCTTTTTCTGCGATGAAAAATCGAACATTCATGTGGGACGTAGGCGCATAAGGGTTTTCAGGGTGTATGACTAAAGAAACGCCCATGGCTTGAAAGTTTCGTCCTGCTAATTCAGGGCGGTGTGCGGTTGCAGAAGCGGGCATGGCATCACCAAAAACATGCGAAAAATTAACCCCGCCTTTTTCAATCACTGCTCCTCTATTAATTACTCGAGTTCGACCGCCACCTCCTTGCTCTCTTTGCCATTCATCGGTTATGAATTGAGCTTTGCCATCAACTTTTTCTAGCGCGGAGCAAATATTGTCTTGTAGTTGCAGTAAATATTTTTTTATATTTTCTACTTGAGGCATTCGTATACAACCTTATTTTCTAAGCATGGGTATTTGTTAATTAATTTAACAATATTTACTATTAATCGTGTGAAATATTATCGATGAATAACTTATCTGTGAGGATGTGTTTTACTTATTTCACAAAAAGCCTTAAGAACACTTTGTCGAGAAATAACACCCACTAAAACATCCTTATTTAATACTGGATACATTCTTACGCCGTCTTTTAAAAATCTTTCTGCGACATCAGTAATATTATCAGTTGGATGAACACTGTAGATTGATTTAGTCATTCTATCACTCACTAAATCACCATAGTCTTGGTTGTAAACAGCGCTTAATACGGTATGTAAACAATCTTTTTCTGATAAAAAACCAATTAAGCGATTATGGTCGTCAACAACTGGAGCACCTGACAAACGATATTCTTGTAGTGTTTGTGCTGCTTCAACAATATCAATATTAGGTTTAAGGGTTATCATTGCTGAAACCATATAATCATTAACCACTAACGAATTTAACATTTAGCTCACCTCTTTTTGACGACACAGCAATCAATTATTTTTAATTTTGCTTGCTGAAAATATTTTAAAGATTTTCTTTTACCACATCAGCTAATTGCTGGGTCAATGTTTGAACTAGAGTTTTATCTTCACCTTCAATCATTACTCGAATTAATGGCTCGGTACCCGATGCTCTCAATAATACTCGACCAGTATCGGCCAATTGATTTTCGACGTCTTTTACCGCACTAACGACGGCGGAATTTTGCATTGGATCTTGTCGTTTAGAGACGGTGACATTAATCATCGTTTGAGGAAATTTTGTCATTCCTTGTCTTAATTCGGACAATGATTTATTTTCGCAATACATTACGGCTAAAACTTGCAGTGCGGCAATAATGCCATCACCGGTTGAATTTTTATCTAAACAAATTAAATGCCCAGATGATTCACCACCAAAATTCCATTTCTTTTTCTTTAATATTTCCATCACGTGTCGATCACCAACATTGGCTCTTAAAAAATCTATGCCATCGGCTTGCAAAGCTTTTTCTAAACCTAAATTAGACATCAAGGTACCTACAACGCCACCTTGCAAACGGCCGCTGTCTTGTGCACCTTTAGCAATGATGTATAACAATTCGTCACCATCAACAACGACACCTTCATGATCAACCATAATGAGACGATCCGCATCACCATCAAGCGCAATTCCGACGTCGGCTTTATTTGCCACTACTAGCTTGGCTAAAGAATCTGTTGAGGTTGCTCCGCAATTCGCATTAATATTTAAGCCATCAGGATGATTAAAAACGGCTTGTACATTTGCGCCTAATTCTCTAAACACTTTTGGACCAATTGAATAAGCCGCACCGTTTGCACAATCGATAACCACTTTTAATTTTTCAAAAGAAAAACTAGAAGGAATGCTCGCCTTACAAAATTCAATGTAACGCCCTGCGGCAGTTGTAACACGTTTTGCTTTTCCTAAATGCTCTGATGAAACCGTGGTCATTTCTTTATCAAGATATTTTTCTATTTCATGTTCCACCGAGTCATCTAACTTTGTCCCTTGAGCGGAAAAAAATTTAATACCATTATCATAAAAAGAATTATGCGATGCTGAAATAACAATACCCGCTGCGGCTCGAAAGGTGCGGGTTAAATAAGCAATTCCGGGGGTTGGCATGGGCCCTAAAATTTGTACGTCCATGCCTGATGCGGCTATGCCCGCCTCTAAAGCTGATTCAAACATGTAACCTGAAATGCGAGTATCTTTTCCAATGACAATTCGATCTCGTGGTTTTTTACCCAAAACTTTTCCTGCGGCCCAACCAAGCTTCATTACAAATTCAGGCGTTATAGGGTATTCACCTACTTTTCCTCTAATTCCGTCGGTTCCAAAATACTTCTTTGACATGCATTATTCCTAACATTGTTATTGATTTTATTCATTATCTCTTGGTTAAGCTTAAGAGAAACTGAACCTATCATACATTTTTCATTGCCATAAAAACTTGACGAACATCATTTGTTTCAGCAACATCATGAACTCTAATGATTCTAGCACCTTTTTGCATCGCAATCAGAGCAACCGCCAAACTCGAAGGTAATCGTTGCTCTACCGGACGTTTGGTGATTAAACCTAGCATTGATTTACGTGATAAAGCTGCCAAAACAGGTAAACCTAAATGAGTGAATTGATTTAAATGAGTTAATAACTCAAGATTGTGCTGTAAATTTTTACCAAAACCAAAGCCTGGATCAAGGCTAATTAAATGCCGTTTAATTCCTGCATTTTCACATGCTTTAAGTCGTTGTTGCAAAAAACTAATCACTTCCTCTGTAACATTCTTGTATTTGGGAGATGTTTGCATATCTTTTGGATGACCTTGCATGTGCATTAAGCACACGGGGACTTGTAATCGAGATGCCATCTCAAGTGCATTTTGTTGTTGTAATGCTTGCACATCATTAATCATGGAAGCGCCAGCGCACACTGCGGCTTCCATTACTTCTGGCTTACTGGTATCGATGGAAATTTTGATATTAAGTGATTTTAACTGTTCAATCACCGGCACTACGCGATTAATTTCTTCTTTGGCACTGACTTTAGTGGCGCCAGGGCGTGTTGATTCACCACCAATGTCTAAAATATCAGCGCCTGCTTGTTGCATGGCTAAACCTCTAGCAAATGCCTGTTCAACGGTATTGTAGTGATTACCATCAGAGAAAGAATCTGGGGTAATATTTAAGATCCCCATAATTAATGGAGAAGCCGATTTATTTTCATAAATTGAATGCATCAGAAATAAATCCTATTGTTTTTTACAGCCTAAATCACTTTTTTCGCTTCTTGCCAATTGAATGTTTTTTAAGCGAATTTTTAACTTGCCTTTTGTTTCAATAATAAAAGGAGCGTTTATTTTTGTTAGGTCAGCTCCATTTTTCGAAAAGCAATTAAGAGGGATTGGAATGGTTAACCATTTTTTTCTAGTCTGCTTGGTTAATAATTTGCGAATATGCACCTTCCCTTTACAAGGGTCTCCACATCCCATAGCTACAGCAATGGGCTCTTTTACCTTGCTTTCAATGTAAATATCAAACATTAACACCACGGCATCTTCTATTTTAGATAAATCAATTATTGGCCCGCTTAAGGAAAAAGAGGCAATATCTGTTTTGCTATTCCATTGAAGTGCAATGCCTGATAACTTAGTTTGGTCATTAAAAGCTACCTTGAGATCACCACCTATTGTCGCCAAGCGATCCTCTTTTGCTGGTACATACCAGTTAGCTTTGTTGCCTACTGAGGCAATCCAAGGCGAAATGACTTTGTTTTCTTGTAAATAAACAAATTTAGAATTGACCGTTTCAGTGCTGTTAGTACTGCTAACAAAAAACAGAGAACTAACAATTATTAATTTGATTAATTTCATTATAAAGACCTCTTATTTAATAATGTATAAATTTGTTATCCAAGCATATATTCGCCATTTAAACGAAATAGATAATCAGTTGTTTTTTCTGCAAGATTGGCATCCCAAATAGCTCTTATTTCTTCATCTGTATGTGGTGTTCGATCGACAAGTACCATTCCCGCAACCATTTGTTGGTCATGATCTCTCCCAACCCAAAAGCCTAATAAAGGATTGGGAGGCGTACTTTCAGCGGTTCTATTAATACGAAATGCAAATTTTTCATGACTACCTCTGCGGGTAAAATTGATTAATACATGATTTGCATCTTTATCTTCTACTAATTCGCCAATATATTTTAATTGAGGATTAACCGAACTTCTGGCAACCACTATCAAGTGACCATCCCAACTGAGCCATTTACGATGAATGCTCCAAACTTCACGGCTAATAGTCGCCACACGTTTATCCTTTGAGCTGTTATATCCATACCACAAGCCTAAATAGGGAGATTTAATAATGAAGGGCTGGATGATAAATCGAAATACAGCAAAAGCAACAGAGCCTAATATTGAAATAATGCTCAATAAAGAGCTCAACATTGAAAGTTGTTCCGCATTTAATCCAATCAACTCTAAAATGTTCATCGATAACTCCTTTTATAATCTCTTATGTTCTAGTTATTTTAATGAGTTAAAATCATTCAAACTTTTCAATCCAGATTTGACCGGTATTGATTTTATCTTTGCAGCTATATTCACTAACAAGCTTACTTAAATCAACGGTTTGTTCACTATCATAAAAACATTCAAAGTCTTCGTTGGTGCCTTGTCCAATTAAACCCGCCTTAACGCCTAAGGGACAAAATGAACCTTGACGGGCATTTTTAACCGTTTCAATTAATTCAATGTCACGACTTAAACATGGCCCCAAATCAAATGGATCATGATGACCATCTAAATTCAGCCCTTCGCTTTGTAATATTTCATATGCTTTTTTTCCATCGGGATGAGGCACACCTATGACATCTTTAATTTTTTGAGAAAGAGATGCAAAATAAATAGGGTAACGAGGCATTAATTCGCCAAGAAAATAATTACCCATGGTGCCATTTAATTTATCGGCTTGATTAAAGTCCATATCAAAAAATTTAATTAAAAATTCATCCCAAAAAGGTTTTTCGCCATTAGGTCCTTGCCAGCCTCGCATTTCTGCACACATTTTATTTGGAAAAATAGAACGATGCTGTTTAACAAAAAGGAAACTCGCGCGAACTAGAGCTTTACCCAGTTGTTTTCCTCTGGCATCGGGGTCTACAAATAATGCACCAATTTCCGCGTAGTCCGAATATTCGCCAGATAAAACTAATACATCATGCAAGTATTTGCGGTCGACTTGTTTGCTGGCATTTAAATGGGTTTCAATTTTATAGGTATAGAAGCCACTTTTTGCGCCGGCCTGAACAAATAACCCAACCACTCCAAGGGGATGATTATCATTTACTCGCTCGGCGATTAATAAAAAAGTTGACTGGTTATTGGGCTCGGTAAGAGAATGATTGCTCTTGGTAATACGGCTTAATAAGTCGTCACGATCCATCGGAAGATTTGTTAAACCACCCCCTGTTTTTGAAGCTAATTCGTAAAGTGTTTCTAGGTCATTTTCAGTGACAGGGCGAATCCGTACTATCGACGGTTTAATACTCATAATGACCTCAAAATAGACTTTAAAATAGCAGGTTGTTGGGCTGATTAAGCATTTGTTTAAACAACACCAAAACCATATATTGAATAAACCTAGAGTACTTGAATGTTTAATAACATTCAATCCACCTTGAACCTTAAGTATTGACTTAAATAGCGATAATTCATTAATCTGAATTATCATCAATTGAATATTTATCTAGGCTAATTTTAACTGATTCTCTCATCGACAATTGCTATACTCATTACAACTTAAATTTAACGAAACAATCCGTTATGCCTGAACAGTCATCATCAGCAGAATCTCAAACAACACATTTTGGCTTTAAAGATGTTCCATTGGAAAAGAAGCAAAGCTTAGTTGCCGATGTGTTTGACTCTGTTGCCGTTAAATACGATTTAATGAACGATTTAATGTCAGCCGGTGTTCACCGTCTTTGGAAACGTTTTACGATTGAAAAAAGTGGTGTTAGAGCCGGCTTTCAAGTGCTTGACCTTGCTGGAGGAACTGGTGATTTAGCGGCTTTATTTTCTCCTATTGTTGGCGAAACGGGTAATGTCGTTTTAGCGGATATTAATGACTCGATGCTTAAGGTTGGTCGAGATCGTTTAATTGATCGAGGCTTAATCAACAATATTCAGTTTGCACAAGTTAATGCAGAATCTTTACCTTTTGAAGACAATCAATTTGATTGTATTACTATCGCATTTGGTTTACGCAATGTGACCGATAAACAAAAGGCATTAGAATCAATGTATCGTGTATTAAAGCCTGGTGGTCGTTTGTTGGTTTTAGAATTTTCAAAACCAACTAATGAACTGCTGTCTAAAGCTTATGATGCCTATTCTTTTAATCTGTTGCCAAAAATAGGACAATGGATAACCGGTGATGAAGATAGTTACCGTTATCTTGCTGAGTCGATCCGTATGCACCCTGACCAGAAAACCTTAAAAGGGATGTTTGAACTGGCTAATTTTGAAGATTGTGAGTTCTATAATTTAACCGCTGGAATTGTTGCATTACATCGCGGTTTTAAGTACTAATTTTTTTTAACTCAAATTATTGTAAATAGCGACCTATGTCATTTAATCAACTCTCTGCGGGCAGCTTACAAGCTGTTATACGAAAATTGCTAAGCTTAGATGCTGAAGCTAATCAAAATCTTCATCAATTTGATGGAAAGGTGATAAAAATTCACCTTGAAGATTTTAATTTAAGTTATTTCTTTTCTTTTAAAGACGGTGAATTATCGGTTTTTGAAAGTTATGATGGCGATGTTACCGCTTGCATTAGCGGTCCCATAAATGCTTATTTGGCGGCTATCGCTAAAGAACATTCTGCAGATTCTTTTTTTAAAGGCGAGTTAAATTTTACGGGTAAAATTAGTGCGGCTCAACAACTGCAAGAGTTTGCCCAAAAATTAAAAATTGATTGGCATGAACCTTTTGCCCAATTATTTGGCGACCCTATTGGGCACTCAATTGCAACAGGATTAGAAAATATTACAATATGGCTTTTTAATACCATTAACAGTGTTCAGCAAGATATTAGTGAATATATTCAAGAAGAAGCCAAAGTAACTCCCAGCAGTAGCGAGCAACAGCAATTTTTTCGACAAGTCGATCAAATAAGAAGCCAAGCCGATAGGCTGAATGCTAGAATCGCTTTGCTGAAAGATAAACACTCAACAACGTCATAAAGAATAACAAATAATACGTATGAAAAAATTACTGATTTTAAGAAGAGCCTTTGTTATTAACCGCGTGATGGTTAAGTACGGCTTAGACGAATTTTTAACACCAACACCTTTATCAAAGTTTTCCTTTCTATTTAAACTCTTTGCACTCAGTGGTCATAAAAAACAGACTGATAGTCGCGGCGAACGGCTTAACAAGGCGCTTACGGAATTAGGGCCTATTTTTATTAAACTTGGTCAAATGTTATCGACTCGTCGAGATCTCCTGCCAGATGATTTGGCAGATTCACTTGCCATACTGCAAGACAATGTAGAACCTTTTTCAACCAAGTTAGCAATCGAAACGATTGAAACGTATTTAGCTCAGCCTATTGATGAGTTATTTGAATCATTTGATGAAAAACCATTAGCTTCTGCTTCTGTTGCGCAAGTGCACAGTGGTAAATTATTAAATGGTGATGATGTTGTTGTTAAAATTATTCGGCCTGGAATTAAAGGTAAAATAATTGCCGATTTAAAATTACTTCGAATTCTTGCTCAGTGGTTTGAAAAATATTCTGAAAATGGAAAACGTATTCATCCAGAGCAAATTGTTAATGATTATCAAATAACACTTTTTAACGAACTAGATCTTCGAATTGAAGCCGCTAATACAACTCAGTTAAAGCGCAACTTTGAAAATTCCAACATGCTTTATGTGCCTAACATTTATTGGCAATATTGCCGAAAACGGGTAATGGTTCAGGAAAAGATTTTTGCAGCTCCCATTGGTGATGTTGAAGGCTTAATTAATCATCAGGTTGATATGAAAAAACTTGCTCATATCGGCGTAGAAATATTTTTCACTCAAGTTTTTCGGGACAGTTTTTTTCATGCAGATATGCACCCAGGGAATATTTTTGTTAACATTGATGATCCTAAAAATCCGAGTTATATAGCGATTGATTGCGGCATTATGGGCACATTGAATCAATCAGATAAACGCTATTTAGCGCAAAATTTTGTGGCCTTTTTTAATCGCGATTACCGACAAATTGCAGAACTACATGTTCAGTCTGGTTGGGTGTCTAGCAATGTGTCCATTGAAGAATTTGAGTCCGCTATTAGAACGGCTTGTGAACCTATTTATGGCAAATCACTCAATGAAATATCGTTTGGTCATTTTTTAATTCAATTGTTCCAAACTGCTCGACGCTTTGAAATGGAAGTTCAGCCTCAATTAGTTTTGTTACAAAAGACATTATTATATATTGAAGGTTTAGGCCGCCAATTATATCCTCAGCTTGATCTTTGGGAAACGGCGCAGCCTTTTTTAAAAAAGTGGCTAGCTGATACTTATGGTCCCAAAGCGGCATTGAAAAAAATTAAACAAAAAATGCCTAAATGGTTAGAAGAACTCCCAGAGATGCCTGAAAAGTTAAATGCTTTTTTGCAAGCCAGCGGCAAACAGTCGAACCAACAATCTTCCTTAATTGAGTCGATAGATTCACTCAAACAATCTCAGTTGAGTTCGGGTAAGCGTATACGCTGGGCAATATTAGGTTTAACTTTAATGTTAGTTAGCTTAAGTACAACACCTGAATGGCTAACAATTGATTGGGTGAAAACGGTATTGCTTAGCTTGTCATTGAGCAGTTTTATGTTATCGTTTAGAGCTTAATTGCCTAATACAATAGAGGAAATCGTTATCATGCATGATTGTTTATTTTGCAAAATTGAAAAACAACAAATTCCTGCTGATATTGTTTTTCAAGATGAAGATATTGTGGTCTTTAAAGATATTGCGCCCAAAGCGGAAGTTCACTTATTAGTTATTCCACGCAAACATATCTGTGGATTGAATGATTTATCCACAGAAGATCATGACCTTATCGCAAAAATGCTGTTTATATTAGCAAAAATAGCACAGCAACAAGGACTTGATGATGGGTTTAGGACTATAATTAATACTGGTAAAGGTGGTGGGCAAGAAGTTTTTCATTTACATATCCATTTATTAGGTGGCAAAGCGTTACCTTTTTTATAGTTAAGAACAATCTATTTTAAAAGTATTAAGAGAGAAAAAATATGATTAGTATGCCAAGTTTAATTTTAATTTTAGTGATCGTTATATTAGTGTTTGGTACAAAAAGACTAAAAAATATCGGTAGTGATTTAGGTGGCGCTTTAAAAGGTTTTAAATCGGCGGTTAAAGACGACGAAAAAAAGAAGGAAGAGCAGATCGAGAAAAAAGAGGCCAATGTTATCGAAGGCGAAGTAGTTAAAGAAGAAGTGGTTAAAGAAAAAGATAAAGCCGATAACTAGGAACAATTAAAATGTTTGACATGGGTTTTCTTGAGCTTTTATTAATTGGTATTATTGCTCTCATTGTACTTGGGCCAGAGCGGCTACCTAAAGCTGCTAGAACTGTAGGTCTGTGGATTGGTAAAGCAAAGCAAGGTTTTAACTCAATACAAACAGAAATAGATCGCGAGTTAAAAGTAAAAGAATTACAAATAGAAATTGAAAGACAAGCCGAATTAATTAAAAATGAATCTGAAATCGCCACAGTCAGCGAAGAAATTGAAGCGTCGATTAATCATATGCATGATGAAACAAATAAAATAAAACAATCCTTAGAAACCTCAGTTACCCAGCAAAAAATTAAAGCTGAAAATACAGAAATCATTTCTAATACTAAGCCAAAGTTGTAGAAATAGCATGACCAAACCAAACCAAACTTCATCGTCAGAGTCTGCTCATGCTGAGCCAAAAGTTGACGCGTCAACAACCAACCAATCTGATATGCCTTTTGTTTCTCACCTATTAGAATTGCGCGATATCTTATTGCGAATGGTTCTTGCGGTTGTTATTGTTTTTGTTAGTTTGATTTATTGGGCGAATGATATTTATTTGATTTTATCAGCGCCTTTGATGGCTCATTTGCCCGAAAATTCTAATATGATTGCAACCAATATTATTTCGCCTTTTTTAACGCCGTTTAAAATGACTGCGGTATTATCGGTTTTTGTTGCGATGCCTTATATTCTCCATCAAGCATGGGGATTTATTGCTCCGGGTTTATACCGTCACGAAAAAAAGCTCGCTTATCCTTTGCTCTTTTCTAGTATTGTATTATTTTATGCGGGTTTAGCTTTTGCTTATTTTGTTGTTTTCCCGATGGCATGGGCATTTCTTACCGCCGCAGGTCCAGAAGGGATCCAAGTGTTGCCCGATATTACTAGCTATTTAGATATTGTACTTAAAATGTTTTTTGCTTTTGGCGCTGCCTTTGAAATTCCAATTGCAACCATTCTTTTAGTTTGGTCTGGCATTACAACAGTGAAAAGTTTAAAAGAAAAAAGACCTTATGTAATTGTTGGAGTTTTTGTTATTGGCATGTTATTAACACCACCCGATGTTATATCACAAATTTTATTAGCTATTCCAATGTGGTTATTATTTGAAATAGGTTTAATTTTTGCAGTCATGGGCAGTAAAAAATAATGCAGGAGAATGAATAAATTATTCATTATTTATAACGATGACATTCGAATTATTTATTAATCAACTTATTGAAATTGTATTTTTTCCGCCAGGAATTAATTTAATTTTATTCATTTTTGCTTATTATTTTTTTAATAAGTTTCGTAAGTTTTCGCTCTTTTTATTTGCCATCTCTTTTTTGAGTTTACTTTTTCTTTCGTTACCAATTATTTCAAACGGCTTAATTAACAGTTTAGAAAACTTGCGCCCATTAACTCAGCAGCAAGTGAATGATTTGTCAAAACAGAAACGTTTAGATATCGCCATTGTTGTTTTATCAGGTGGTAGAATTAGTCTTGCACCTGAATACGGTGAGATTGATACCGTTAATTCAAGTACCTTGCAAAGAATACAATATGCGTCTTGGTTGCAACAAAAAACTAAATTGCCTTTATTGCTTTCGGGTGGCAGTCAGTTTAATGAAGCAACACCAGAAGCGGTTCTTATGAATCAAACCATGTTGTCTTCTTTTAATATTTCACCTAAATGGATAGAGTTTAAAAGCAAAAATATGGCGCAAAAAGCGCAAAACTCTGCCAAAATATTATATGAAAATAGTATTCGAGAAATACTGTTAGTTACTCATGCAATAGAAATGCAAAGAGCTAAAATTGAGTTTGAGAAAGTAGGGTTAAAAGTCATTGTTGCACCTACGGGATTTAATACTAGTCAACCCGAATGGTTCAGCTACTTACCAAGTGCTAAAGCGCTTATGGATTCTCATATAGCCTTGCATGAAAAACTAGGACGTTATTGGTATTCTCTTGGTTATTAAAATAGCAGTTATTTGGCTATATACCTATCATCAAGTATTTTTAACGGCGATGGGTATAAAATATTAAGTTAGTTTTTTATTTAGTTATTTTAATTTTGTAGGTTGTATTATTATGATTCGCTTCGTTTTTTTGTCCTTAGTATTAACGGCTGTTGTTTATACTTACTTTCACCCGCAATTGCTTGATTTTAAGCCTCCAGTCGTTGAGTCACAAAATATAACACTAGAAATCCCCGAATCGGTTATTGATAAACCAAAACATATCACTAAAAGTGAAGTATATAAATGGACTGATTCTGAGGGTAATACCCACTATTCTGACCGATCTGATCAGCAAGTGGCGCTTCCAAAAAGCGGAGGAAATTCTTTAGCCACATCTAAAAATACCAATCAACATCAAGTTAAAAAAATCATCATAAAAACCGAAACAACCGAGTTTGCAAAGAGCCCAACTATTAAGCCTATTTACATTGAAAGTCGACAGAATCGTGGAGGCATTAGTCGTACGAGTCGCTGCAAAAATCTTAGAAATAAGCTGTCTAAAGCTGAGAAACGCTCAAGAAAAGCAGGAAGGATCCCTTCAGGTTCTAATTCTATTAGCAAGCAACGTTGGAAAATTATTAAAAATTGTTAACGAGTACAAATAAAAATATTAGCTAAATGCTATAAAGATAAACACAATCACGTTAAACTGGAATTATATTTTTAGTATTACAAAATCAATTATTATGTCTCAAGTAAAACAAAATTTTATTGAATTAGCCATTAAACGACAAGCGTTGAAATTTGGCGAATTTACTCTAAAATCAGGTCGAATTAGTCCTTATTTTTTTAATGCCGGTTTTTTCAATCAAGGCGAAGATCTTGCTGTATTGGGTGACTGTTATGCTAAAACACTAATTAATGATCATGCTGATTTTGATATGCTGTTTGGACCGGCTTACAAGGGGATCCCGTTAGGCTGTATTACCGCTGTTTCTTTAGCTCGTTATCACAATAAAAATGTACCATTTTGCTACAACCGTAAAGAAGCTAAAGATCACGGTGAAGGCGGCCAGCTGGTTGGCGCTAAATTATCGGGAAAAGTTTTGATTGTGGATGATGTTATTACTGCAGGCACCGCTATCCGTGAGTCGATTGATTTAATTACTGCAGCAGGCGCAACTCCTGCAGGGGTATTAGTGGCACTTGACCGACAAGAAAAAGGGACTGGTGAGCTTTCAGCGATTCAAGAAATTGTAAAAGAATATAATATTCCAGTTTATGCTATTATAAACCTTGATGATTTGCATAATTACATTCTGCAACAGCCAAAATTACAAGCATATTTAAGCGCTATTGAAACTTATCAACAGCAATATGGCATTTCAAATAACTCTTAACAGCATTGCATAAAACAATATGAAATTAATCCATTTAATCATTACTTTAATTTTAATCAGTACTAGTCAGTTGGTCGCTGCGCAGAATTTTTATAAGTTTAAAAATGCTGAAGGCGCGATTGAAATTAAAGATTCGATTACAAAAGAAATGGAGCTGAGAGGTTACGATGTTTACAATGAATCTGGTAAATTAGTTAAACATGTTGATCCAAGCAAAACTCTGGCGGAACTTGATCAAGACCGTCTTAAAATTATTGAACAAAGAAACGAAGAAATAAAACGCTTACAACAAATCAGGCGTGATGCCGATTTACTCCGTCAGTTTACTTCTATTGGGCACATTATTCGTAATAGAGATTCTCAATTGTTAGCCTTAGAACAGCGGATCCGAATTCAAAACAGCAAAGAAGATCTGTTAAATTTGCAACTAGAAGACCAACAGCATCAAGCCGCTACTTATGAAAGGTTAGGACAAAAAGTAGCGAAACCATTGTTGAAAGGGATAGAGGCTACGCTCAATCAAATTTCTAATAATCAAAACAATAGAAAGCTTCTTGAAAAAGAAAAGATTCGCGTTGAAAAAAGTTTTGAACAAGATATTGTTCGCTTTAAAGAGTTAGAAAGTGTTCGCATGGCACTAAGAAAAAATCAACGAGAGAAGCAAGAATCTGAACCAATTATATTTTCCTGTCCAGATACCAAGGCTTGCAATAGAGCTTGGCAATTGGCTCAAATTTACGCAAGAGATCATGCGACAGGAAAAATAGAGATCATCACTAACACGCTAATTTTAACCTCTCGCCCTAAAGAAGACGAAGACATCGCTCTTTCATTTTCTCGGATACCAGCACCAGAACAAAAAATGTTGATTGTTTTAGAGGTCTCTTGTTCAACCAAAGAAGCGGGAGTTGAATTTTGCAAGTCAGATAAAATTAAACAGATCCGAAATCAATATTTAACTTATATTAAAGAGCGTATAACTCGATAAGAGCGGGTTAAATGCCAATGAGCCTGCTCGAAAACTAAGACTCAATACCATTTAATATCATATTCCACTGAACATCCCAAGACTCTAAGGGTTGAATTTTAAAGCTTGAGCGGACAAACCGCTGAATGCCTCCTTCAATAACCGTTAAACATAATTTTGCCGTTGCACTAGAATTAAGCGTTGATGCCGATTTTTTTATCGAATCATTTCGGTGAATTTGTTTTAATTCAACTTCAATGCGATCAAAAAATCGCGAAACACGTTCTTTTAATCGCTGAGTTTCACCTAACAAAACTTCACCGGTCAAAATTCGGCTAATCCCTGGATTTTTTTGGCTAAAGCCTAATACCAATTGGCAGATCAGGTTAAATTTTTCTACTGCATTCTGAGGCTCAGAATTGATAGCATTAATTCGGCTAAAAATACTTTCTTCACAAAAATCGAGTAACGATTCGTACATTCGAGCCTTGCTCGGAAAATGTCGATATAGCGCCGCTTCAGAAACGCCAACCTGTTTTGCTAAGCGAGCCGTCGTGATCCGTTCTGACAAGTCCATTTCTAACATTAATGCTAAATTTTGCAGAATATCTTGTTTACGATTTTTCTTTTTTTCACTCATTGATGCAGCCCCTAAAAATCAAGTACTAGACTGTTATCAATCATTAACATTTGTTGTTTAAACAATTGTTTCATCTTATCGATAATTTGTTCACTTTCGCCCTCAAAGCGGATCACTAGATTGGGTGTTGTATTTGAAGCCCTTACAAGTCCCCAGCCATCGTTAAACTCAATCCGGACACCGTCAATATCAATCAATTTACCATCACCAAAAATACCTTGTCGTGTTAAACGTTCAACAAATTGGTGTTTTTTATCATCAGCAATTGCAACATTTATCTCTGGAGTAGCAATGCTATTGGGTAATGCTGCAAATATATCAACAGATTTTCGAGTATCGGCGGATAAAATTTCTAATAGTCTTGCTGCCGTATATAAAGCATCATCAAAACCAAACCAGCGCTCTTTAAAGAAGATATGTCCACTGCATTCTCCAGCAAGCATAGCGCCAGTTTCGCGCATTTTTGCTTTAATGAGTGAATGTCCAGTTTTCCACATAATCGGATGCCCACCATGCTTAGCAATGACTTTTGATAGATGTTTGGTACATTTCACATCATAGATAATATCGGCTCCAGGGTTTCTTGAAAGCACATCTATTGAGTACAACATCATCTGACGATCAGGCCATATGATATTTCCTTCTGAATCAATAACACCTAATCGGTCACCATCGCCATCAAAAGCTAGACCAATGTCCGCTTTTTCTGATTTTACTAAATCAATTAGCTCTTGAAGATTTTCTGGTTTACTTGGATCAGGATGGTGATTAGGGAAGTTGCCATCAACTTTACAGTATAAACCTATTACCTCACAGCCTAACGCTTGCAACAACTGTGGTGCCATCATGCCTGCAACACCATTTCCGCAATCGACAGCAACCTTTAATGGTTGAGTTAATGCGACATCACTGGTTACTTGGCTAATATAATCTTGCACAATGGTTGTTTTTTCCTGACTTCCTTGCCCTTTCATCATGTTACCCGTATCAATCCGTTTTTTGAGTGCCATGATTTCTTCATCGGCTAAGGTATGACCGCCAATGACTATTTTAAGCCCGTTATAGTCTTTAGGGTTGTGGCTGCCTGTTAGCATCACGCCACTATTTGAGTCTAAGTAATGTGTCGCAAAGTACAACACCGGGGTAGGAACTTCACCTACATCAATTACATCACGCCCACTTTCAACTAAACCTTCTTTCAGCGCTTCAATTAATGATGGGCCTGATAAACGACCGTCTCTTGCAACAATAATTCGTTGTTCACCTCGTTCAAAAGCTTCACTGCCTATTGCTCGACCAATTTCTTTAATAATTTCTTCATTTAACGTTTCGCCAACAATACCTCGAATATCGTAAGCTCTAAAAATAGAAGCAGAAAGCATCTTTGATTTTTTCCCTTTTGTTTTTTGTGGACTAATGACTTCTAAAGCCGAATCTTTATGTTCTAAAGCTCTAATGAGAGAGCTATCTTCAATTTGCTCTATTTCTTTGTCTGGTTTTTTATTTTTTGTTTTCACGGTTTCTTTTTTTGCAGAAAGAATAAATCCCTCTCGAACCAGCGCTTTGGTCATATCTGAAAAAATTTGTAATTCAAAATCGATAACGGCTAACGGTTGATTGGTTTTAGAGCTATCAATTAACCATCGTAAAAAGCCTGAAGCATCACTACGGACTTTGGTTTGCAAATGTTTTAAACCAAAAAAGCCGCCGACGGCAACAAATGACAATACGAGGATTAAACCACCAAAAAAGATCCCTAATTCTATTTCAGATGAAAACTTTTCTGGTTCAGCTGGCCAAAAAGCAATGCGCCAATGTGTTGATGGTAATTTTGCGATGCCTAATGGCTCTCCAACTTTAAATCGTTTATCACCAATACTGGTAATGGTTAAATTCTGGTTCGCAAAGCTTTGTAAAAACTCATAATAACCCGGCACTAATCGTTCCTTGGGTAGCGCTTTATCAAAAATATCGAAACTCACGCCAATTAATGCCACCTTATTGGTATTGTTAACGCGTAATAAAACCGCGATATGTTGATCTTTCATGCCCGCATTTACCGCTTCGTGCATGACTTGATTATCTGACTGCAGTTTTCGGATTAATTGCAGTGTCACATTGGTAATTGAAGGCGTTGAATTAGAATCAATTTCGTGTAAAGACGCGTCTAAAATCCTTACTCCATCAACTAACGGTAAGCGGTTTTTTAGTCGATTTTCAATTTTTGCCATTTTATCTTCTGAAGCGCTAGCGATTTCTTGAATAAGATAAGGGTCACTCAAGACTGTTCGTGTTGATTCACCAATAGAATCTAAACGACCTAAAACTAATTCCATGTAAGAGGTCATGGTGACATTAACAAAGGTTGAATTACGATCTTGTGCTGGTTGCATGACAACCAGATAATATTGCACAATTGCTACAAAAATAATGGTTAAAACACACAAGACTAAATAAGGTAATGAATAAGACAATAATGTTTTAGTTTCTAGTTTAGCGGTTTTCTTTTTATCGACTTTTTTTACTTCAATTTTCACCAATTTTCTCCATGTAAAATGCTATCTATTTATAGATGTTGTCCGATTTCATTTAATATACCCAAAGCGATAATGGACTTTTTTGCTCTAGGTAAAGTTTGTTGAATGCCTTTTTTATCTAAAATTAATATTTGATTATAATCACTATCAAAACCTAAACCGGGTTGGCTTATGTCATTCGCGCAGATCAGATCTAACTTTTTTTTCTGCAATTTTTGAGCGGCATAAGTTTCTAAGTTTTGGCTCTCGGCGGCAAAGCCAACAACATAAGGTCGGCTCTTTAAAGCGGCAACCCAAGCCAAAATATCGGGGTTTCTTTTTAGTTTAATTTGTAATTCTGATTCTGTTTTTTTGATTTTATGTGCTTCAGTATGACAAGGGGTATAATCTGCCACAGCCGCACAGCCAATAAAACAATCACACTTTTCGACTTCTTGTTTAACCGCCTCTAACATCTCTAAAGCACTCACCACATTAATGATTTTTACCCCAGCAGGTGGAGAGAGTTTAACGGGCCCAGAAACCAAAGTAACTTCTGCGCCTGATTCTAATGCTTGTTTGGCTAGGGCGTAAGCCATTTTTCCTGAACTATGGTTAGAAATATAGCGTACAGGATCAATTGCTTCAAGGGTTGGTCCCGCAGTAATCAGTATATTTTTACCTTTCAATTTTTGTAGTGACAACGTTGAGATAGAACTCCTTGGTCGATTTTTAACTTCGTCAAAAAGCTCTTGAGCAATTTGTATTGGTTCTAACATTCGTCCAAATCCATTGTCGCCGCAAGCTTGCACGCCTTCCGCAGGGCCTAAAATATTAATATTTCTCAATTTAAGGCTATGGATATTCGCTTCTACGGCTTTATTTGCCCACATCTGTTGATTCATCGCTGGTGCAATCATAAGTTGTGCGTTACTTGCTAGAATAACCGTTGTTAACAAATCATCAGCTAATCCATGGGCTACTTTTGCTATGCAATTTGCTGTTGCAGGGGCAATAAGAATAATATCAGCCCATTTTGCTAATTCAATATGGCCCATAGCGGCTTCTGCTTGGCGGTCAAATATTGCGTCGTGAACGGGGTGCCCTGAAATAGCTTGCATGGTCATTGGAGTAATAAACTGTTTAGCGCCATCGGTCATTACAACTCGCACATCAAAAGAAAAATCTTTAAGGCGACGAACCAGCTCCGCTGATTTATAGGCCGCAATGCCGCCTGTAACGCCTAATAAAATTTTAACTGTTTGATTATTGTTCAATATTGCTGACAAAAAAACAACCCAAAATAATGTTGAAAAAATAAAGAAAAAGCATGATTAATTCAAGTAAAGTTCAACAATATCAACTCTTGTAGCCGAACTAACTGCTCACTTACGTATATAATAGCAAACCTAACCTATCATTTCTCACTCTTTTTGTAGTAAATAGCTTACAGATCAAACTTTATATAACCGTTAAAATAGATCTTAGGATAATTCACAAAAGGAATTGATATGTCAGATCTTCATTTATGGCCTGAGGGCGAACGCCCAAGAGAAAAACTTCTTAGCAAGGGTCCGCAATCACTTAGTGACGCGGAACTATTAGCTATTTTTTTAAGAACCGGTGTTCGTGGTAAAAACGTGATTGAATTATCCAGAGAAATGATTCAGCATTTTGGTAGTCTTAAAAAATTACTTGCTGCCAGTGAGAAAGAGTTTTGCCAAATTAAAGGGATAGGTAGGGCTAAATATGTACAGCTACAAGCTTCTATAGAAATGAGTCAACGTCATATAAAAGAGCAAATCACTCAACAAGATGCGATAAAAAACCCTGCACAAGTTAAGCAATATGTGCAATCAAGGTTAATCTCAAAGGTTAACGAGGTCTTTGCGGTATTATTTTTAGACAACCAGCATCAAGTTTTAGCTTTCGAAGAATTATTTTTTGGTACGATTAATTCTTCATCGGTTCATCCTAGAGTTGTATTACAGCGATGTTTAGCGTTAAATGCCGCGGCAGTCATTGTTGCACATAATCATCCATCGGGTGTTAGTGAGCCGAGTTTATCTGACGTAAATATTACGCAAACATTAAAAACGGCACTGCACTTAATTGATGTTAGGTTGCTTGATCATCTTGTAGTCGCAGCTCATCAAGTCACATCAATGGCTGAAAGAGGGCAAATTTAACCTTTCTGCATCTTGAATGAAAATAGGTATAAAAATTCCTCCTTTCACTATCAAAGCGTTAGTCTTCCGTTTTTACACTTTCAATTAGCTAATTTCAGTAAAATTGTTGTATTATCCGTCGGTTTTTGGTATAAAGTGCGCCCTTTCCGCGACAGGAAGGTAA
>Ga0256845_1001057_pt1 | contig 23379 bp, 19 predicted proteins | sample RiftiametaG_FD_189101 | JGI IMG/M metagenome (GOLD analysis project Ga0256845, IMG submission 189101) | Tube worm associated microbial communities from hydrothermal vent at the East Pacific Rise, Pacific Ocean - Riftia | ecosystem: Host-associated > Annelida > Integument > Unclassified ... | reverse complement strand
CACGGTTGATTACCTGAACCATTGACACCTATCACACCAATTTTGGCACCATAATAAAATGATAACCAAATATTTTTAATTATTACTTGTCCTGATGGAGATGTCTTTGACACTCGCTCCATTGAGAATATAATTTTCTTATCGTCTACTGACATATTTTATTTTTTAAATCATTGCAAAGATACTTATCTCAAACAATACAGGTTTATTTATATTTTATTTATATTCAAAAGTATCTATTAACCAAAACAGACACAAAATTTTATATTTCTTTAAATGAAGTTGTCATTTTAAACATTTCATCCTTGTGTTTTGATAAATGATCTTGTAAACACCAACTCAACACTTGATAATACCCTATTTCTGTTTCAAACAATCCAATCTGGTAATATACCAAATCATTTCCATAACTTCCATATATTTCATTGTGTAAGTTTTTTACTCCCATATGAGAGTTTATAGTAGGTACTTCATATTCTGGCCTTGCATCATCTAGAACTAATTTCAAATTCTCAACAAAGTCATTATTAAATTCTAGTAGATCGAATTGCATTGAATCCCCCAATACTTTTTGTAAATCCATTTTATAATATACAGATGTCGTTACATAAATAGCATCTTGTACTAGTAATGCTGTTGAATCATATAATGTATCATTATAACCATATTGAATTAATGCCTCTGAGTTTAAATCTAACATTTCAGAAAAATAATCAGGAATCTCGATAGAACAGATTTCATCAGCCTTAACTATTCTATACTTAGAAACAGTTTCAGTATCTGTTAAATTATCTTTAGACAATTGATTACCACAACTACTAAGTAGAAATAAAACAGATGATACTAAAACTATGAGTTGATTGTACATTTTAACAAAATTTAATTACCACAAACATACAAATTTCACGTTTCTTTTAGTTATTTTCGCACATAATATTTATAAAAAATGAATATAGCAATATTTGGCTACGGTAAAATGGGAAAAGAGATTGAGAAAGTCCTTTTAGAAAGAGGTCATTCTATTTCTCATAAAATTTCTTCTACTGACAATTTGGAAACATTTGACTTTTCAGATACAGATGTGGTTATCGAATTTTCATCACCTAGTTCAGCCAAAAAAAACATTGAATTCTGTCTAAATAATAAACTTCCTATTATTATAGGAACTACAGGTTGGTATTCTAATTTAGAAGAACTATCCAATTTATGTAAATCAAAAAACTCAGCAATGATTCATGCTACAAACTTTAGTTTGGGCGTTAATTTATTTTTCAAATTGAATCAACAACTTGCAAAATTAATGAACAATCATCCATCTTACATTTGCTCTGTAACCGAAATTCATCATACAGAGAAAAAAGATGCACCAAGTGGAACTGGAATAACGATTGCAGAAGGGATAATTGAAGAATTAGATGAGTTTTCGCAATGGGAAAATGTTAGAATCTCTGAATTAACAACTAAAGATAGTTTATCATTAGCATCTAAACGCTTACCAAATGTACCTGGGACACATGATGTGACCTACGAAAACGAGATCGATAAAATTGAAATCAGCCACACAGCGCATAACCGAAAAGGATTTGCCTTAGGTAGTGTCATTGCAGCTGAGTGGATAAAAAATAAAAAAGGAGTATTCACAATGAGTGATGTCCTTGGATTGTAAAATTAAAAATTAGAATTATGTTAATATTATCTATTGGATTTATAATTATTGCTTTAACCCCAATTTTTGGCATGTGGCATAAGATATTCCCCAAAATGGGAAGAAAACCTTCTGAAGCATTTATCCCATTTTACAATTATTACGTTGTATTAAAAGAAACTGAACAACCATGGTACTGGGTATTTTTCATGTTATTTCCTGGAGCACAAATGGTAATGTGGGCTTCATTAAATGTAACTTTAATTAGAAAATTCGGTGAATTTGGTGTTAAAGAAACTATCATGGGAGTTTTATTTCCATTTCCTGTATTTTTTAATATAGCCAAGAATGATAAGTATCAAATTGTTAATCCTACAAATTGGGATGTAGCAACACAAGTAAACAAACGTACACCTTCAGATCACGTAGCTTTATTTTTCGCATTTCCAATCATTGGACATTTATTAGTAATGCCTTTTACTCTATTAGGTTTTACACCAAAAAAACAAGGTAAAAAGTCAATGATTAAAGAATGGGGTGACGCTATATTGTTTGCATTAGTTGCTGCTTCTGTCATTAGAACTTATGTATTTGAACCTTTTCAAATCCCAACTGGTTCAATGGAAAAAACACAATTAGTAGGAGATCATTTAATGGTAGAAAAAATCACATTTGGACCTAGAGTTCCAAATACTCCATTCTCATATCCGATTTTTCATAATATGATTCCTTGGTTGAATATCAAATCTTATGCAGAAATTCAAAAAATCCCTTATACACGATTACCAGGATTTAGGTTTGTTGAACGAAATGATATAACAGTTTTCAATTTTCCTGCTGGAGATACTTCTTTAAACGACCCAAGAATGCCACATGGGTTAATTGGACATAATTATCATGAAATTTTAAGAGATGAAGCTTATCTAATAGCTTTAAAAGAACAAAAATCTTTACCATTTTTTGAAAAGAATTATAATTATTACTTAAACAAAGCGAGAAAAAGTTTTGAGAGAAATAATAAAGTATATTCAAGAGGTGATAGTGAAAGAGGTAAAAACTACACCGCAATTAATGGCGTTTTATACCGACCAGTTGATAAAAAAGAAAACTATATAAAAAGATGTGTGGCCATTGCAGGTGACTTAATCGAAATCAAGAACAAAGAATTATTTATTGATGGAGAATTAGCACATCAACCTGACAGTATGTTATATTCATATGTTTTAAATGACTATCCTTATGTAAGTTATACTCAACAGCAATTAGACAATAATGAAGAAGCACGAAATGAATACCTTAGAAAAGAAGCATATTTTGAAACTAATTTTGGCTATAAATATCATAAACTAAGTTCTGATTATACAGGTACAGGTGATGTTGTTATGTCTTTTACGAAAGCACATTATACAAAACTGAAAGTTAAACATCCAAATTTATTACCTATCATTAAAGCAAAGGGTGCTGTAAAATCTAATTTAGAAAGTGGTAAATCTATCTCTTACTACCCTAATTTTCCAAACGACAAACAATACGATTGGACAGAAGATAATTTTGGACCCTTACAAATTCCTAAAAGAGGAGATGTAGTTGAACTTAACCATAAAACATTACCCATCTATAAAAGAATAATCCATGCTTATGAGAAGCATGATTTAGCTGAAAGAACTGATGGTATTTATATTGATGGAAAGAAAGCAACTACCTATACTATTGAAATGAATTACTACTGGTTAATGGGTGATAATAGAAACAATTCACTTGATTCTCGTTTCTGGGGGTTTGTTCCTGAAGATCATGTTGTCGGTAGAGCTGCTTTCATTTGGATGTCTGTAAACGAAAAAGGTTATATGGGTGGAGTTAGATGGGATAGAATATTTCAAAAAATAAAATAATCAGATTGTGCTATTAGTTAATACAACTTCTGATAGCACAATTCTATAAACTCATGATTGTTCTACCTACGGCATATTTCGGAAATTTAGAATACTTTTGGTATTTTGTAAAACATGACACTATAACTATTGATATTGGCGAAACATATATCAAGCAATCTTATAGAAACAGAAGTGAAATCTATGGTGCGAATGGAAAACTAAACATTTCAATTCCAGTCGTTAGACCTTACGGAGCAAAATCAAAAACAAATCAAATCACGTTTTCTACGGCAGAAGATTGGAAAAAGAATCATTGGAAATCCATAGAAAGTGCGTATCGTAGAACTCCTTTTTATGAGTTTTACATAGATCAAATACATGATATATTCTTTACCAAGCATACTAATTTAGTTGATTTCAATATAGCTTTAACTCAACACTTTATTAATAAACTTGGTATTGATTGTGAATTAAAAACAATTTCACAGTCTCCTCCATTCACTGAAAAGGATTTACGTATTAGTTTAAGTCCTAAAAAAGAAAGTACATTTAAATCACCAGAATACATTCAAACATTTAGCGATAGAAACCCATTCATTAAAAATTTAAGCATCTTAGATATCCTTTTTAATGAAGGTCCAAACTCTATATGTATTCTTGAAGAGTCCTATTCAAGATAAAAATGTGAACATCTTACACTCACCTTTTAACTTAATATATTCTTAACTTTACTCATGTTATTTTTAAGTTATCAATACTTAATATTAACTTAATATACGCTTCATTACAACACAATGAAAAAATAATTTCTTTGTAAAAAAAAGAAATGGAATTATTTATTATGATACTAATGGCATTATTGTCAGTTATGAACCCTTTAGGAACAGTTCCGGTCTTTGTTGGTTTAACACTAGACCACAATAAAGCAGAACGCAACAGAATCGGCTTTAGAACCTCATTAAATGTATTAATCATACTGTTAATCTCATTTTTCTGTGGGAAGTATATATTAGTATTTTTTGGAATATCATTAAACTCTTTAAAGATTGCTGGAGGTTTAATCATTGCGCTTTCAGGATTCTCTTTATTATCTGGTGAATTCAACAAACATAAAGGCATGAAAAAAGAAAGAGTAAAGGCAGATATTAAAACACGTACAGATATTTCTCTAACTCCATTAGCTATCCCCATGATAGCTGGACCGGGAACAATATCTTTATTAATAACCTACAATCAAGAATACGAAGGACTAACGAATATAGCCATTATATTAAGCGCGATAGTACTAGCTTCATTTTTTATTTATCTAACACTAAGAAGCTCTTTCTATATTGTTAAAACGCTAGGCGCTTCTGGAATCAATGCACTATCAAGAATAATAGGTTTTATTGTAATTGCAATTGGTGTAGAATTTATCATTTCGGCAGTGGTAGACATTTTCAAATTGACTTAATACCAAAGAAACCATAGCATAAGCAGGAATTACTACAATCGTCAAGAGTAATAAGATTGTAACTCAATCTTTCACTTATTTTCCTCAAGATTGATTATTCTGTCTATAATCTCAAATGTGAGGAATAAAATTGGTAATAGTAATGTAAGTTAACTCTCAAGCAAAAATAAAAATATTTATTCTCAACCTTATTAAAAAAAATTAAACATGATTATAGCGTAGCCAATTATTCCGATTATAAAAACAACACTTTTATTGTGTAGTTCTTAAACTATTCCAACACGTAATTTTAATAATATTCACACTATAGATCTATACTATTAATAAAAGCCGAAAGAAAAAACTAGCTTTTCACCCAATTATAAGTAAAATTACTATTTTGAAAATCTTTATCAATTCTAATGTAAGCTCCATTAATTTTTGCTTCAATCCACTTTTTAATTACAATTTGTTTTCTCTCTTCTTCACAAGCTTTAGATATCAATTGATAATCATCAGTTAAGTTAGCTAAATGCGGTTTAGTTTTACCTAATAATTTAACAATTCTAACTCCACTCTTTTGCTCATACATGTTATCATATAGTGATGGCGAAGATACTTCTTCATCCTTAAGTCTATCTACAATCCTATACATTTGAGGATCAATTTCATTAATATTTTGAACATCCCAAAAGTAATCATTTGTATAAGGGTTAACTATTTTACCCCCATTGTTTTTTGATTTTTCATCAGAACTGTATTGTTCAGCTGCTACATCAAACTTAATCTTATCAGCTTTTAAATCTTGATAGATACCATCTAGTTTTACAGCTGCATTTTCAAAGGCTTTATTGTTTGATTTTGCCGTAATTAAAATGTGTCTTACGTGGTAATTATCACCTTTACGTTCTATCATTTTAATAATATGGTAACCAAATTGAGATTCAAATACTGGTGAAATCTCATCCGGTTCTAATTCAAACAATGCTGCCTCAAATGGTGGAACCATTGTTCCTCTTTTTTGCCAACCTAAATCACCTTCTTTAATTCTACTCCCTGGATCATTTGATTTTAAAATAGCCAAAGATTTAAAACTTTTTTCTCCACTTACAATTTGCTCTCTATACCCTTCCAATTCTAATTTAGATTTCATTTTATCATCCTCAGTAATTTCAGGATAAATAACAATATGTGCCACTGATATTTTAGAATTTATGTAAGGAATACTGTCTTTCTGTAATTCTTTATAAAATGTTTTAACATGATTTGGAGTAATAGTCATAGATTCAGTAATCTTATCTTCCATCATTTCAGATAAGATACGTTTCTTAATTGTTGTGAAAAATTCAGCTTTAATTTGAGCAACAGATTTACCATAAAATTTTTCTAACTCTTCTTTTCCTCCAATTTGATCTTGAAAATATCGGATTCTTTGTTCCATTTCACCATTAACCATATCATCAGACACAACTAAACTATCCAATTGAGCCTGATTAATTAATAATTTTTGATACAGTACTTTCTCAAGAATTTGACTGTCATTTTCATTTGACACTTCAATTCCTTCTTGAATCATTTGCAATTTACGTTGTTCAATATCAGATAACATAATAATTTCATCACCAACTTGAGCAACAATTTTATCGATTAACTGAGCTTTCACATTTTGTGAAAACATAGAAATCAAAACTACAGTTAATACTATTTTAATATAATTTAATGGCTTTCTCATCTTTTGCTTTTTGTAATATTTTCACTTTATACTGTTCTCTAATTTCTTTAATTCTAATATTCAAAATTCTTCTTTTTATATTACCTTTCTCAAATTCTAAAGGTGATACAGAATTTTTCAATTTATAATCTAAGACATTTAAATAGTAAAAAAAATCATTCTCATCAATTCTAACATTCATCTTACGCGTAATAAATCTATCTTTATTAATATCTTTTAAAGGAATTTCTTTTGCAAGTTGATCAAAATACATCCAGTTTTCAATATCGTAATAAAAATTTTCTCCATACAATTTAGCAAAACTTTCCATGCTAGCTAAATCATTCTCTTTTCTCAACTTATACCAACGATCCACTAAATTAAGATCTGGAGCATCTGAAGATACTTTTAAATAAATAACTTTCACCAAATAATCATTTAACTGAAAGTCTGCTTCATGGCTTTCGTAATAGCTCTCATACTCACTATCCGTAATTACAGTATCTAAATTTAGTTCAATATACAAATTTTCATTTTCATGAATAAGTAACGTATTTTCAAACTCTTTTACCTTTAACGCTATTTTTTTTATATCAATAGACTCACTTTTCTTAGCTGCATTTGCCAAGACTTCATTTTCAGTCCATTTTGTTATAAAACGATCCGCGATTAAGATACTGTCTTCTTTTGTTTCTAAACCATTAAATAAATAATTAAAAGAACTTCTGTCCAATTGTTCATCATACACTTCAGCAACTATATCTACATCCTCTTCAACTCTAACACATGACTGCACTAGAAGTAGAATTAAAATATTAGTTATAATTAGTTTATGCATTGTTCAAAGATAAAAAAGGCTAACCTATATTGTAGATATTATTTACAATGGTTAGCCTTTTTTAACAAAATTTATTATTATCTTACTTATACTTCTTAGCTGAATATAGAATTCCTTCCACAATTTCAATTTTAGATTTAGCTCTTAATTCGCTTAACCATTTCTCCTGTAATTCGTTTTGGTAAGCAGCGGTTACTAGACCTTTTGCTTCTTTAAACTCTCTTTCTGAAGGTTCTAAAATTTCCTTTGTTTCCATAATACAAATGGCACCATTAAATTTAAAATATGAATTTTTTCCAACCTTAAAAGTTCTTAGTTTAACTCTTTTACTCTTTTTAAACAAATTCTTCTTTTTAAATTCAGGAGTAGTTTCAGAATTGAATGTAGATGTTTTAGTTTTCAGATTTAAAGCAGAACTTTCATTCAATTTTAAGGCCATTTCATCAGGTGACATAGTACCTTCCTCAATCATAACACGAACTTGTTTTGCAATTGATTTATCTTTACACGTATATAAATTTCCCACATACCTTTTAGGAAAAAAGAAATCTGATTTATGTGTTGCATAATAATTAGCTAAACCAGCAGAATCTTTAGATGCCTTGTTCCATATTTCATTCTGCATAATTTCAAAGATTAAAATTCCATCTTGATATTCTTGCATTAATGTCTTAAATTCTGGATACTTTGATTCCAACTGAGAATCTTCATACTTAGTTATTTCAGAAGTAACAAATAATTGATATTTATTTTCAATGTAAGTGTTTACTGAAGTTGGTTTTTCTCTACGTTGATTATCTAACAAATAAGTAGCAAAATCATTTAAAGTTATAGACTTAGTAGCATATGTGAATAATACCTTTTCTTCATTTGTAAATGGAATCGTTTTTTTCCATTTACCTTGCATAATACTAACATCCACCAATTTATCAAGCCCAACTAACGCTGATTTATTTTCTGTAAAATTATAGTCTTTTTTTAATGTTGAAATAAATGCTTTTTTTGTCGTTTGCGCTCTAACATCTCTTTCAACCTTTAATTTCAATCCTCTATACATTTCATCATAAACAGGAATTGGGGTTACCTTAATCCTTTTAATAATGTGCCACCCATAAGATGTTAAAATTGGTTTTGCATATTCTCCATCATTTACAATTGAAAAAGCAGTAGCCTCAAATTCAGGTACCATTCTTTGTTTTGTACTTGCTCCGAACTCAGGTAATAAACCACCTTTTGCTTTAGAAGATTGATCATCCGAAAATTTCATTGCTAAATCTTCAAATTTATCTCCACTTTCTAATAATCCATATATTTCATTTATTTTGTCTTCAGCCTTAGTGTTTTCCAATTTAGACATTTTCTCATTTGCCAAAATCATTATATGTGACGTTTGAATTTTACCTCTAGCTAAACGCTTATCAGTTGTTTTAATAATATGATAACCAAATTTTGTTCGAACTGGCATACTCACTTCATCAATTGGAGTTTTAAAAGCAGCATCTTCAAATGGATATACCATTTGTAAAGCCGTAAAATATCCTAAATCACCGCCATTAACTTCTGCTGAAGGGTCTTGAGAGCCACCTTTACCAGCAGCAACAGCTTTAAAATCTTCACCACTTATAACTCTTTTTCTCAACGCCATTATCTCATTATACCCACTTAAGGTATCTGCAGGACTAGCATTTTCAGCTACTCTAATCAAAATATGACTTGCTCTAATCTCATTTTTCGTTCTTTCATAAGCTTCAGCAATCAAGGCTTCATTTTTAGCTTTATCAATCATATAAGGTTGAGACAATTGTGTTCTATACTGATCAAGTTCCTTAATTAGTCTAGGAATTGTATCATATCCTAACCTCTTAGCTTCTTTTACTTTCAATTTATAATCAATAAATAACTCCATATAAACATCCAAGTCTTTTTTCTTGTAAGATATATTTTTGTTATTTTTTGTATAAATATAATTGAATTCAGAAATATTGAATTCGTTGCCATCTAGCTTTAAAACTACGGGGTCAGTTGATTGTCCAAAAGAAGTTAAAGTAATTGCAATTGCAACGACTAATGATTGTAAATTTTTTTTCATATTTTTAATTTTGTTTCCCGCAGTTAACGGCAATATACTGAATTTATTACTTTAAACTATAATTTGGTGCTTCTCTAGTAATAGTTACATCATGTGGATGGCTTTCTTTCATTCCTGCCGGAGATATTTTTATAAACGGAGCACCTTTTAAATTCTCTACATCTTTTGCTCCACAATAGCCCATTCCAGCTTTTATTCCACCAAGTATTTGGTGTACTACTTCAATTAAGTTTCCTTTATAAGGTACACGACCAGAAATTCCTTCTGGTACTAATTTTTTATTATCACTTTCGCCATCTTGGAAGTATCTATCTTTCGATCCTTTTTCCATAGCTTCCAACGACCCCATTCCTCTGTACGTTTTAAATTTACGTCCTTGATAAATGATTGTTTCCCCTGGCGATTCTTTAACACCTGCAAACATAGATCCAACCATAATTGAATCAGCTCCTGCGGCTATTGCTTTCACAAAATCTCCTGTGTATCTAATTCCACCATCAGCAATTACAGGAACACCAGTCCCTTCTAATTCTAAAGCTACATTATTAACGGCTGACAACTGAGGATAACCAACGCCTGCTATAATTCTAGTTGTACAAATTGAACCTGGCCCAATACCAACTTTTACAGCATCAGCTCCTGCTTCTACTAAAAACCTTGCAGCTTCTGCCGTTGCAATATTACCAGCGACAACATCTAATTTTGGGAATACTTCTTTTACTTCTTTTAATTTATCAACGAAAGTTTGAGTATGACCATGAGCTGTATCAATTACAATAGCATCAACACCAGCCTCAACTAAAGCAGTCACTCTTTCGATAGTATCAAATGTAACACCAACTGCTGCTGCAACTCTTAACCTACCAAAACTATCTTTACAAGAGTTTGGGTGAGTTTTAACTTTAATGATATCTCTATATGTAATTAAGCCTTTTAATTTATTATCCCCATCAACAACAGGTAACTTTTCAATCTTAAACTCTTGTAATATTTTTTCAGCTTCTACTAAATTCGTTCCTTCAGCAGTAGTAATTATATTTTCAGAGGTCATTATATCTGAAATAAGTAATTCTAATTCCTTAACAAAACGCAAATCTCTATTGGTTACAATTCCTTTTAAATTATTATCATTATCAATAACAGGAATACCCCCAATTTTATTTTCTGACATTAATAGTAAAGCTTCACCAACTAACGCAGTTTCCATAACGGTAATAGGATCTATAATCATTCCACTTTCAGAACGTTTAACCTTTCTTACTTCCAATGCTTGTTGCGCAATACTCATATTTTTGTGAACTACACCTATTCCACCCTGTTGAGCCATTGAAATAGCCAGTTCAGATTCTGTAACAGTATCCATTGCGGCTGAAATAATTGGTGTATTAAGCGTAATATTACGTGTGAATTTCGTTTTTAATTTAACGTCTTTTGGTAAAACATTTGAGAATCTTGGTACTAAAAGTACATCATCATATGTTAACCCTTCTTTTACTTCTATTAAATTAGTAATTGCCATGTCGAATTTAGTTTAAATTAAATTCGTGCAAAGATAGGCATTTTTAATGAAATATAAAACCTTAAGTGCGATTTAGTTTTTTAGAGCTGAGACAGTTATTTCAATTAGAAACTAAGTATACAAATATAGTTCTTTTAAAGCAGAACATATTAAGCACCTGAATATATAGTTTGATTTATACTAAATCCTTCTCACCGATTACAAAAAAGATTATATTCAACGTTTTAGAGTAAAATTAAGTGCCAAATATAAACTCACAATTAAAATGATCTTTGCAATATTGACAAGAAAATCATGAACTAAATAATCGTTAATTCAAAACCAATATAACTAGTCTTTCTATTCATTTTAAAAATTGTTAAAAAACGTATTCATCAAGATATTATACCGATATTTGTGGCATGATGAAAACATACACATTTTTCTTTAGCTTACTAATAGCTAGTGTTTTTAGTAATATTACTTTCGCACAAAATCTAAATAAGGAACAGGATTCATTGCATTATGTTCAACTTACAGGTATAGTTGTAAATGATAGCCTACAAAGGTTACCTTATACAGCAGTATATGACAAATCTACAAGTAGAGGCGTAATTTGTGATTATTTTGGATATTTTGCATTAGTTGTTCACCCTGGTGACACATTACAATTTTCATTCATAGGATTTAAAAAGAAAACCTTTATTGTACCTCACCCGGAAAAAGGTAGCAATGATTTAAGTATAGTTACTCTTTTGGAATCTGACACAATTATGTCTGCACCGGTTAATGTTTACCCATGGCCATCTCGAGAACAATTTGCTGACGCTTTCATTAATTTAGAAATAGATAATGACGCTATTAATCGTGCTAAAGAAAGAATGTCGCCTCAAGAAATGGCATTTGTATATGGTGTAATGGGTACAGACGCCAATCTAGCATACAAAGTACAAAGTCAACACTATTTAAACCAAGTGTATTACAGGGGGCAACAAGCTCCAAATAATTTGTTCAACCCAGTATCTTGGGGTAACTTTTTAAAGAGTTTAAATAATGGCGACCTGAAAATAACACCCTAATTAAAAATTTAACGCTAACTCAAAATTAGGTAATTTTTCTAAATACTTAACTTCATTATTTTCAATATCAATGTGTGCCACAATGTGCTGTAACCCATTTGTTAATATCAGTAATGGCGCTTTTAATGTAAAATTGTATTTAGCAATTTGATAAAACACATCTTCTGTTAATTTAATCTTCGGAGCTTTACATTCCACTATTAATACCGTTTTTAATTCATTTGAAAAAGAAACAATATCACACCTTTTTGACATACCATTATATTTAACCATTTTTTCAGAAGCCATTAAACCAATTGGGTAATCTAATTGAGTAATTAAATAGTGAATAAAATGCTGCCTCACCCACTCTTCAGGAGTGTTCTTTATATACTTTTTACGTAATACACACCAAATCAAATCATCCTTTAATCTTAAATTTGCTTTTGGAAGATTTAACTCAGGATAATTCATTCTACAAAACTAAAAAAATTACGGGAAACAAGAAACAAATACTTATCTTTGATTTTAAAGATTATAATTAATGTATTTAAAAACCTTATCACTAATTAATTTCAAAAATCATGCTGAAAAACAGTTCGATTTGAATGATGATATCAACGTGTTTGTTGGAAATAATGGTGCAGGAAAAACTAACATTTTAGATGCAGTTAATTATTTGTCTATGTGTAAATCTTTTTTAAACTCTATTGACAAACAAAACATTAAATTTGATGAAAAATTTTTTTTAATTCAAGGCAATTTTATTAAAGATGAGAAAGTAAATCAAATTAGCTGCGGTGTTACATTTGGTCAAAAGAAAAAAATTAAACGTAACAAAAAAGAATACGAAAAACTAGCTGATCATATTGGAGAATTTCCAGTAGTTGTTATTTCACCTTATGATTCGAATTTAATTTCTGAAGGTAGTGAAGTTAGACGTAAATTTATAGACAGTATTATTTCCCAGTATGATAAAAAGTATTTGGCTACATTAATTAAGTACAACAAAGTATTACAACAACGAAATGCTTTATTGAAACGCTTTCAAGAGTTAAGAATTTTTGAAGCAGAGTCCATTGAAGTATGGGATGCACAATTAGTCATATTAGGAAACTTTATATTTGAAAAAAGAAAAGACTTTTTAAAAGACTTTTTACCTAGTTTTCAAAACTTCTTTAATTTAATTTCAAATGGAAATGAATCAATAAATATTGAATTCAATTCTCAATTACATGTCACTTCTTTATCTAATTTATTAATTGAATCCCATAGAAAAGACAGCCGAATTGGTTATACATCAGTCGGGATACATAAAGATGACTTAACCTTTCAAATTAATGGAAACCCAATTAAAAAATTTGGTTCTCAAGGGCAACAAAAATCATTTTTAATTGCCTTAAAACTAACTCAATTCGAATACATTAAGGTATTACTAAATAAAAAACCAATCTTACTGTTAGATGATATTTTTGATAAATTAGACCACGGAAGAGTTGAACGTTTAATGAAAATGGTGTCCGACCATATTTTTGGACAAGTTTTAATAACTGACACAGATGAAGAACGAATTGATAAAGTATTTAAGAATATACCTGTAAGTAAAACGGTATTTAAAATATAAGACATGCCTGATCATAAGAAATACCCAAATAGAAGAAATCCTAAGTTCGCTGTATCTATGAAAGATGCAGTTAAAACCTACCTAAAAGCACAAGGTTTAGAGGAAGAGTATAACGAAAAAGTTGTCCTTGGAAAATGGGAAGAACTAGTTGGAAAGCCTATTGCTATGAGAACAGAATCCTTAAAAGTAACAAATAAAGTATTGTACATTAAACTTAACTCTTCTGTTATGAGAAATGAATTGTCTCATAGAAAGTCTGAAATTATTAATATTATCAATACAGAAGCTGGACATCAATTAATATATGACGTCTATCTATCTTAATTAACTTGATTTAATTCAAGTTTAGATTTCCATCCTTTTAATTTTAATATCATTTTTCCGTTTGGATACTTAAAATCATTTACATTAAATCTTAATTCTTGTTCTATTAACTCTCTACAATCATCATTGTTTGAATTATGAATTAACATTATCCCTCTTATAGATGGGCTTGATTTTTGGACCATTTTAGACCCAATCAATTCAAACGTATGCGCTTCACACCCTCCGTTGTAACTAATCTTCAAAGTTAAAGTCGAATCAGCAATAGAAGCGTTTAAGATTTGAGTATCAGCACTATTACGTGCATAGGAAGAAAAATCATTTGTTAATACAACTGGTAAGATTTCTTTCATAGCCTTCTTTTGCGCTCTTTTTGAATTTGCGCAACCTATTGAAAAAACTAAAATACTCGCCATTATTATTTCCTTTACCATAATTCTAATATATCAAACTGTATTCCATAAAAGTAAGTCTTTTTTTGAGAACTTCACAAATAGGATCATTTATCGTCATTATAAATACTTCTATGTCGTTCAAACAAAAATTATTTACCTGATAATATACATTTTACCAAAACCTTTGGAAATGTAATTATCGGCACCACTTTCTCTATGCTCAATGTTCTCTCCATTGACTTTAGTAATTACTCTGTAAAGGTAAACACCATTAGCAAGAAAATCACCATATTCATCCTTACCATCCCATCTGTAATCTGTTACGTTCCGCCCAATATGAATTGCACCTAATTCGTCTACAGTGATTTCTTTAACCACTTTACCAGTAATTGTCATGATTTGGATTGTAAACTCATCAGGCAATACTGCACCAGTTAAAGTAAATACAAACTGTGTTTGAGTTGAGAATGGGTTTGGATAATTCATTAAATTAGTAATACTTGAGTGATGATCAACTTCAAACTCTATATCATAGCTAAAATCTCCAGACAAGTTTCCTGATTTATCGGCTCCCTGAACTAGAAGTCTATACACTCCATCTAGTTCGAACTTACCATTATGAATTATTTTAAACTTTTTTGAAGACGCATCTGCCGGTATCCACTCCAACATTTGTTCACCAACAGAATTTCTAAAACTTAATCTTTTTTGAAGTCCATTTGGATCTGTTAAATAGATTCCAAATCTAGCAGTATCTGCTTCTTCAGACATAATTAAGTATTCATTTTCATCTTTCAAACTTATTATTACTTCAGACTGAGGATCAATCAAGTCTCCATTTAAAATGTGGTACCCATTAAACGTAACATCTAAAATTGGATTTTCATTATCGTCAAAAACATAAAAAGGAATTTGTCCAATATTATTAAAGTGATATTGTTCTGGTTGATCAGACACCAAGGAATTAGAAATATATGGATTAATTTCAACCCACAGGCTATTTAATTCTTTTAAACCTAGCGTATGAATATCAATTGTATCCCTAATAACTTGTCCAACTCTTAATGAATCTTGTCTTAAGTATGGAATTGGAATAATATTATGCTCATGATCTTCAATCCAATAATTCACTAGAATCGAGTCCATAGGTAAATCACTAATATTAGTCACATCAAAAGCAAAAGCCAACTTTTGTCCTTCAAATACAGTATCTGTAGGCATAACATAATAACCATTAACTGATGTAATTGCCGCTTCAGGTACAGGTGAATATAAAACATGCCATCTATCAATTTGAGATGGAGTAAAATCAATAGTATCCACATTATGTGATTGCAATCTTAAATAAGGATAATCTGTTGCAGAATGAATTGAATTAAAATTAATAATTGAATCGTTTTCAGTAAACAAAGTATCTATTAATAAAGTTTCAGAGCCATTCGCTTGTAATCCAAATATTTTAAGTCTAGTTGTATCGGTAGTTGGATTTTCAAGGGCATAAGAATCCCAATACACAGCATCCCACTCCAATGCAGGACCAATCACAGTTGATTGTTCAATTCCATTATAATCATACCCGAACATGTATCCTTCAAATGTAATATAATCATTCAAATCATTGGCATACACCTCTTCAAACGTAGTTAATTCAGCTCCTTTTTTATAAAAGCAAATATACGGAACATTATTTTTTCCGATATCAATACTATCTGACCCTAAAGTTTGAAAAAAGGTATACAACTCTGGATTCGTGGCATCCCAACTTGAATAGCTAATGGATCTTGATGTATAAATCAACACATAATTACTATCCGGAACTTCATTAATTAGCATATTTTGCATATTCACCATTGATAATGAATCGTTTTGAAAATATATAAAATACTTCTCTGGTCTATTTCTACATCCTGCTAAATCGTTAACATTACCAAAACCGTGATCAGGATTAATCATCACATTATTTGTGGCATCAAATACTCTCGTACTCCAAGCCTCTAAAGTTTGAGCATCAACAACACAGATCATGAATGCAGGATTATAAGTACATATTCCATACTCTTGCATAGTACCTCCAATATCCCATTGTGTATAGTATATTTGAGGAATTACTGCATTCCCAAAAACATCACATCCAATAGTTGTTCCGGCGGGATCATAAATCCTTGTTCTTGTAGGCCTTTCGTAATTTAAAGCTGTAAACTCATTTTTTTTAAATTGAAAAAAGTGATCTTGACCCCAACCCGATTTATTTTTAATATATTGGAATGAAAATTCGTTCCATTGAACATCTACGGGGTTCATCACACTGACTCTCCAAAAATAAACTACACTATCTTCCAAAACTAAATTAGATAAGGCATTACTTGAGTTACTTAACCACTCGTTATAATTCGTTTCAATTACCCCACCTAATGAATTTTTAATTGAATACCTCAATTCAGGACTGTTAAACAAATCTGTTGTATCAATCTCAAACCTATATGAATTATAGTTCGCAAAAGGGTTAATTGTTGATCCTTTTAAAGTAATTGTATCATTCGGCACTACAGCAAAATCATAAGGCCAAACAGGATAAATACCATCTATATCAAAAATTATTTGCTTAGTCATTTGATTATTGAAAGTTTCATCATACAACTCTTCAACTATAGAAGGTTGATCTACATGAATTGAAAAATTATTAATCCCTGCACTTGCACTCGCATAAAAAGGTATTGTAAAAACAATAGTATCATTGTAATCAATACCGTTAATAAACTTAACATATGTTGAATCTCCACTAGAATTTGGAAAACTACGAATCAACTCAATTGCAAAAGTATCAAGGGCAGAAATTCCCATATTATGAACCACTATACTAATATCTAAAGAATCAACAGTTAAATTAACTTGCTCAGGTGAAACTCTGAAATCTGAAGCATTTATTTCTAACTCTGGTTTATCATGAGGATTAAGCCTTAAAGCGGGATCACCGTGTAAAGTCATTTGTGTCATTGCTGTCACTCGAACAAAAGATGTACTTGGTGATAAATCATTTATACTATACCTCATCAATTCGCCAATAGTTGATCCATAATGGATATCAGACATATTATGAATTAAACGGCTAGAAAAATTAAACAAACCATTCGAAAATGCACTATTTACACTTGCAATAAAAGCAATAGACCCTTTATCAGGAATCATAATGTATTTTTCAGACACACTAATATTGTTTGGTTCTTGAATATTACCTGCCAAACATGAATTACTTATCAGCATTGGGTATTTACCTTTATTATCCCAATTTTCAGGATCATCTACATTTTGATCAAAACCACCAACATAAGCGTGACCAAAAAACGTCATCAAAGACACCCCTTCATTTATCTTGTCTGTAACCCCAAATAAAGTTACAGGGTCAATAGGGTCTGAAACACTTTTATGATAAGATGTAACATTCCCTGCAAACTTAGAATCTTCCAATCGGCTTTCAAATTGACCTAGGTAGTTCTTAAAAAGATTTTGTTCTGCAGCTGTAGACCCACCACCAAAATGAAGTATATTTTTTTGCCAATATTTTGTACCTAATATATATGCATCAAACTGATTTTGTTCAGCCTCAAACTCTTTTACTTTATTCAAATATATTTCCACTTCTGAGTTATTTCTAGCAGCTAATCTTCCAATAGGAATCAGCTGAACTAAATCGTTTCCTGATAAATCATGAGTAAACAACATATCACTAGCAGGAAAGCCATAGCTAGGAACTAAACAATAGTTATAAGCATAAACACTCTGTCTAATACCAGCAGTTTGTTGAAGATAAGATTCATTTGCCTCTCTCACACCTTTGCCTATTATAAATACATGATTAGGTTTTTGACTCAACGCTTTTTCATAGGCATAAAGTTGAAATCTTGAAATACCAAGTGCATGTTTAGGAACACCACCACCAAATTGCAAATATAATTCGCCAACCTCAGCCGAAATCACATTATACCCTCCTCCTTCAATAGACTCCCTGTATAGTTTGTATTCATTTACAGAATTACTTAAAGAATGGTGTGTAATTATCACATACGCATCATTAAAATTAACAGCCGAATAATTAGTAAATAAGCCGGTATTATTAACGGGAGAAAGTGAAACTACATTTTGAAATGCACTCTCATCAACTACGACAACTTTTTGTCTTGGACTTAATAAGTTATTTGGAACCAGTACTTGATATACTCCGGCAGTATTAACTACCGGTAACTTATGTATTCCGCTACTAAAACTAAAAACAAATGGTACTACACCTCCAAAGTTGATGAAATTATAAAGAGACTTGTTAGCAGAAGAATGGTTTTTACTAATTAATTCAATATAGTTACTACCTTCTAAATCTGGTAAATGAGCATAAGTTAGCTCAACAAAAGCAACCGATTGATGATCAGCTGCGACTCCTAAATCATTAATAAGTTGATGTCTAACCTTTGTAGAGTTTGATATTATACTGGCACCTGGAAAAGTAAAGTCTAAGTTGTTTTTATCATAGCCCGAATAACTAACATCATGTAAAACAGTATTAGAAGACCCATACTGTAACTGAAAATGATGATTTACCGGGTTCGCTCCATTACTAGCATTTGATACACCAAGTGAAACAGCTTCACCAGTAACGTTTGGAGCTCCAGGTCCAGTATACGCATATGGCGTTGATAAATAAGCATCAACATAATTAACCGAATTTAAAGCATTTACAGGATTACTTGACCACCCCTCCCCTTTAGTATAGTTAGACAAAGTAACTGCCTCAATTTTTCTACCTTGCGCATAATAATTATGAAATTCCTTAATACTTCTTTTATAAATAAAGTCATTAGCAGTATAATTACCAAATGAGATATCACTTTCTACTGAAATTCTATTATTATCTGTTAGATTATTCCAAGTTAAAAAATAGGTGATTGTATCATTATAATGAGGATAATACCTATTACTAACATCACTAGGGCTATCATACAAAATAGAGTCTAACCACGTTGTATTTTCTTGGGCGTAAAACAAAATAAAATCTCCAGAATCAAAAGAAGCATCTCCTCCATCTTCAACTAAAATAGGCTGCTCTTTCTCAAAACCAAAAACTTGAAAATTAGAAGGATTAATCAACGACACAGGTATACCAGCATTTATTAATGTAGTATAGTCAATTTTATAAAAACCATCCTTAACAATTTTTACAGTATAATATTTCTGAGAATATTCTATCCATTCATTTCCGTATTGTGAGAAACCATTAAAGGAGATTAATACTAAAAAAATGGATATTAATTTATTCATTCTAAAGAACTTATTGGTGGATTATTTTTTTTAGGGTCGTCTAAAGCAAACCTTAAAGAAAACACATGTGAATATAAAGCTACTGAGGCATCTCCAATATCAGTGAATGCGTAATCAATAGTAATATTTTTGAATCCAACTCCTATTCCAATATTTGGTTGAATTGTAATTGATTCAGATAAATCAGGATTCTTAATCCAAGTTGAATTACCTAAACCAAACCTAACCGCAGCCCATTTACCATAACCTAACTCAATCCCCCAATGAGGATCAATACTAACAGGAGAAGTTCTAATTAACACATTTCTTCTTCCATCTGTATTTAAATCAAAATCAATTTCTGACTTTACATAGAATTTTTTATAAACATTAGTTTTAAATTGAGCTCCTAAAATTAATTTAGGCAATGTAATTTCTAAACTATTCTCTGGTATTTCATTCCCTGTCAATTGAAATGTTTCTTTCATTTGATCATCTAATTGAAATGACCAAGCATTAAAAGTAGTTGTTACATCTCTAAACATAGCTCCAAATCTCCACTTACTGCCCTTTTTATAAATAGCACTTGCATCTAACCCACCTCCCCATGACTGGGCAAATTCACCAACATTTCTATACACCACTTTAAAATTAAAACCTACACTTAATCCTTCAATTCCTAATTGTCTTCCATAAGAAAGAATAAAAGCATTATCAACGGCAGAAAAACTAGTTATTTTATCATAATCTATATTTCCATCACTATCAATTAACTGGGTTGTATTAGGAATATCGTCTACTCCAAATCGAATATAAGTAAAAGCTGCTGTAGATTTTTCATCTAACGGTTTTGCAATTGAGATATAATCATATTTTGCAATATTTGCAAAATAATTAGAATGCATTGCGCTCACTTGCAACCAATCTTTAATTCCTGTTAGGCCAGCGGGATTCCAATATCCTGCAGTAACATCATCCGAACCTGCTACTACAGCATTAGACATACCTAATGCTTTTGCGCTTACTCCTATAGATAAAAATTCATTAGAATATTTAGGGGTAATATCTTCATCTTGACCAAAACCAATTGAACTTAGAAAAAATACTGAAAGTATGAGGATTATTGTTTTCATTATAAGTGAGTAAATTTATTAAAAAAAATTAACATTTCCATACAAACAGTTTATTTTGATCATTATTGTATCATTTATAACGTAAATAATTCTAAACAAAGCAAAAATTAATAGCTTTGTGTAAACAATTGAAAATTAATTATGAATCAAATTAAGCGACTTATTCCAAATTTATTAACTGCAGGAAATTTAGTTGGTGGTATTTTAGCCATCATATTTTCTATTACCGGTAAAATTGAATGGGCTCCATATTGTATTTTTGCTTCTGCTATTTTCGATTTTTTAGATGGTTTTGTTGCTAGAATACTTAAGGTACAAAATGAAATAGGTAAACAATTAGATTCCCTAGCAGACATGGTTACTTTTGGTGTTGCACCAGGTGTGATGGTAATGGTTATGTTGAGTTCTTGGGACCCAAATTTAAATCAATATAACTATTTAAGTTATGAAAGTAATACTGAACTTATGGGGTTTGGATTTATTATTCCAATTTTTGCTTTATTTAGACTAGCAAAATTTAACTTAGATACAAGACAAACTTCTTCTTTTATAGGCCTACCAACCCCAGCAATGACTTTATTCTTTGCTGCACTTCCAATTTTAGTAATTTCTGGTAATCAAAGTGGAATAGATTGGCAAGAAAGCTTAGCATATTTTTTTACGAATCCAATATTTTTAATAACCTCAACTATTATAATGTCAATTATGATGGTAGTTGAATTACCTCTGTTTGCTCTTAAGTTTAATGGGTTTAAATGGGATAAAAATAAGCTCAGATATATCTTTTTAACAATTTCTCTTGGATTGTTTGCAACTTTATTGTTCTGGTCTATACCGATTATTATAATTTTATATTTATTTTTGTCGATAATTAATAACTTAATTCACAAAAGAAATGAAATTTAAAGCTGAAATAGATGTAATGCCATTAGACGCATTATTAGATCCTCAAGGAAAAGCAGTATCTCAATCAATGGTAAACATTGGAATGAATGAAATTACTAATGTAAGAATTGGAAAACACATTCGTCTATTTGTTGAAGCTGACTCTAAAGCTGTAGCTGAAGAAAAAGTAACAGCAGCTTGTAAAAAAATGTTAGTTAATCAAATTATGGAATCATTTACTTTTTCAGTAGAAGCAGTTTAATCAATTTTTATTCAATATAAAACGCCAACTTGATAAGATCAAGTTGGCGTTTTTTCATTTACACTTGTGAAATAAATAATCAAAACAGAGCCGTTATTTTAATCACATTGAAACTCTAATTAAATTTTGGAATATAAATACCAAAATCTTCAGTTTCTTCAACCAATCTAAAATGGGGAATACTTACCGATAATTCTGCACAATGCTTATCCCAAATAAATAATTGACACCCTTTTGAGATAATATCCACTAGAAACTTATCATCAGATATTTTTTCACTTTTAACTCCCCAGCCCTTTCTATGGGAAAAATATAAAGACCTTGGATTTAAACTATTGTTAATTACAATTAAATCTTCTTTTGAGGTATACATATCCGCTACTTTATCAAGCCGTAACAAATAACTCGGAGCTTGTTTAAGCATAAAGTCATGCTGCAAATTTAACACTCCCTCAACTACAATTGCTATAATAAAAACTGTTTTGAGCCAACTCAAATTTATTAAACTAATGCTATACCCTGCAAAAATAGCCATTGCTGGTATAAACGGCATTATATAGTAAGTATGATGCGCAAAGGTTTCTCCTCCTTTTAACATAAACGCAAATTGAAAAAGAAATACACCTACAAAAACAAACACCAATTTGCGTTCCTTTTTAACAATACAATAAACAACACCTAAAACATAAAAACCAAACCCTACATACCCCATAGCATCTGTATAAAATCGACTAAAAACGCTTTGCCACTCTGACAAAAGAAACCCCAAACTCGTACTAATATCACTTCCCATAAAAAAGTAATAAAAGCCATAATCAGAAGTTAGTTTTGGTGCCCAATAAAAATACCACCACACAGCTGGAACAATCGCTAGAATCGAAATCAATAAAAACAACAGCTTTCTCTTCATTTGAATAGATGATTCAAAAATCACAGGTACTAAAAGTCCAGTCATAATAAAAGCAGGTAACTTACTTAATAATCCAAAACTGATTAAAATAAAATAAAGAATTAGATGCCAGTTTCTTTTATTATACAAAAAACTCAACCCAAAATAAATTGCTATTAGTACCAAAGAAGTACTAAAAACGTCTGGCATGAATTTTCGAGAGTGCGAAAACCAAAGTGATGCCAATAAAATTAATGTTGCCGGAAAAGCTACTTCTTTTTTAATGAATTGAAAAATGGTTCTATAAAAGAATAGACACCCTGTAACGTCCTGAATTAACTATACAATTATTTAACAAAAGACTAAAATAACTATACACCATATATTTATAACACTAAAATAGCTATACATATACTTGAAAAGCTAAATTAGTTAT
>Ga0256845_1001056_pt1 | contig 23382 bp, 24 predicted proteins | sample RiftiametaG_FD_189101 | JGI IMG/M metagenome (GOLD analysis project Ga0256845, IMG submission 189101) | Tube worm associated microbial communities from hydrothermal vent at the East Pacific Rise, Pacific Ocean - Riftia | ecosystem: Host-associated > Annelida > Integument > Unclassified ... | reverse complement strand
TCAACTCTGCCAGCCTTACGGGCCATTTCTGCAGCTTTCCAATAAATTGCTCTTTTTTCAAAGGCAGTTGTACCACATTGATTAGCACTACTTGCGTACAAACTTGCAATCAACAAATATGCTTTCCCGTTAGATCGATTTGCATTAATAGCTTTCTGAGCGTAATTTCTTGCTGTAGATTTACTACCTCTTCTGTATATAGTCGCAATTTTATATAGAATATCAGATTTTTTATAATTATCTGTTTCTAACTCAACCGCTTTATTAAAATCAGTAATTGCACCTCTACTATCTCCAGCTTTTATTTTTAATGCCCCACCATACATATAAGCACTAGCAGAAGGTTCTAAAGCCAATTGAGCTTCAAATAGTTTCCTAAACATGGGGTCATCTGTACAATCTTTACTAAACATTCTACCTACAGCCCTTTTCACCCAATTAACATCATTCTTCTTAGCGTCAAAACTCTTTTCATATAAAGGAATCAAGTTTTCACAATCAGCCAATGCACCTAATTTAGAATCTATGCTACCTGCAATTTTACCAAAAGATTCAGAATTAGTAGTAGCCCTTTTTAAGCTTCTTTTTTCTTTAGAAGTAAGTGTCGCTTCTTTAGGTTGCAATTTGGCAATAATGGCAATAAGTTTTTTGTTTTCAACTTCTATCTTTTCATTCACATCATCATATGCATCAAAAACAGATTGTAAATTTTTAGAACCAGCATTATGTAAGTTTACCAAACTAGAAAAGTACAAGTATAAGGCTCTTGGATTCGTGAAATTGTCCCTATCCCCTGTAAAAGCCATGTGTAACAAATCATAATACTCTGCATCAGATCCTTTTTTCTCTCCAAACAATACCATTGCTTTATCCACTGCCACACTTTCATCAGTGAACTTAGTAGGGAAATGTATAATACTATTATCATACATAGTGAACAGTTCTTTGACAGCAATATCTTTATCCGCTTCTGCTGAACCCTTAAGCTTATCCTTTAAAATTCTTTCTCCATATGTATAAATAGCTCTATGAAGAGTAGGGCAAGTTTCATAAACCATTTTCCACGGCTCATAAGCAGCATCATAATTTTTCACCTTAACATGTTCCGAAAATATGGAAAGATTGGTCATGCATTCTTGGTTCTGATCCTGAGCAATACTAACACCCATCACGCCCAAAACAGCAATCATTATTAAGTAAAGTTTCTTTTTCATCTTGTTAGTTATTTATAAGTGGGTAATGTACTAAATTTTCTTAATTTATTTTTCTTTTTAAGAACCATTTGTCATTTAAGGTCAAGCCTATGTTGACTTTAAAATAGTTCTCTTCTATCAAACTGGCATCCGTTGTACCTCTTTTCCCTATTTCAAAACCAAAATTAAGTGTTGAGAAATTTGGAATACTGGCATTACGAGCTCCCAGTGGTAATCCTAATCCAAAAGTTATGCCAAAATTATTTATCTCCTCATTATTAACCACCATTCCTGTTTTATCCATACGCACACCAGCTCTATATGTTATTCTTTTAATATAATTGGTAAATGACGTATAATCAGGTATAATATGAGCTCCAAAAGCAAAACTACTAGCATCTTGATACGCTACATTGTTAATTCCTAGAAAACCATTGGAAAAAGAACTTAATGCTTGGAAACTATATTCAGCCCCAATAAACCATTTCTTATTTTCACCATATCCTAATCCTAAAGTAGTAATGGTAGGCACTTTTAATTCTGTGTTTCTAAGGTTTTGAGCATCTAAATCAACATCTACAACTTCAATTTCCAAGCCCGTTGTAGGTGAAATTGAACCCAATAATCGGTTATTTTTAGACACCAGATTGGATTGTGTAGAAATCATTACCGATGTATAAAGTGTGTTCTTCTCTCCAACTTTAGGAGTGTAATTTGCCGCAAGATTAAAATCATATCCATTTATTTTGGATGTTCTTCTATCTATTGCTCCAAATTGCACATTTTCAACCGTTTGCACCCTTTGACTTTCTATTGTTCCAAAATTAAAATTAACAGTAGCTCCTAAACTTAAATTTTTAGCCACTTCATATCCAAGCGACATATACACTTTATTTAACCCTCCTTCTCCAGAAAAAATATTAGTGACCTCATTTTGACTTCCACTTCTTGAAACCAATTGATATCCAACAGAAGAATATGGCATTAGACCAAACCCAATAGCTCCTTTTTCACTTATAGGCAATCCTATAGATAAATAATCTATATTGGTCACGGATGTATTCTGCTTTTCTGTAGCGCTCTTTAAACCAATTTCTTTATGCGATAATCCAATTGAGTAGGTGGTCAATCTTAAATTTGAATATGCTGCAGGATTTTTTAAATTAATATGAATACTATCAGCATACATACCTAACCCGCCCATCATTTGGTTCTCTACTGTATTAACGGTTCTTAAATCTCCAATACCAAAGTATGAATACGGGGAAATGGTGCCATTTTGTGCATGCATACCATACGTTGCACAGCAGAACAATGCAATTAGAACTTTTTTTATCATCTAGTGTTTGTTGTACTCTAATAAATAATTTAATCCCTCTAAGAGAAATTTAGAATTAGCAAATATGGTATTTTTTAGGCGTTTTGCCAAGAATTGGGCATCCCCGCCTGTTAAAATAACTGTTAAATCTTCAAATCGAGATACATATTGATTGATAACACCATCAATTTCATTACAAATTCCGTTTACAACACCACTGTGCATACTGGTTTCAGTAGAGTTTCCAATAAAATCAATACTATCTTTAGTTTCTAAAAGAGGAAGCCCAGATGTATGCTCGTGCATAGCCCTATATCGCATGGTAATACCAGGCGATATGGCTCCTCCCAGATACTCGCCTAAATCGGTAACCATATCGTAAGTTACACAAGTACCAGCATCTATAACCAATGTACTTCCCTTTGGGTTGTAATAGAATGCAGATGTTGTCAATGCTATTCTATCTACTCCCAATGTTTTTGGTGTGGCATATGAATTTTTAAATGGAACCTTAGAAGTATCGTCCAATACATACAGATTACTGAACAAAGAAATAACCGCCATATCCTTTTTGCTTAAAAAGCCTACAGAAGATACAATGGTATTTGATATTTCAGGAAAACCATCAAAAATCTCTTTTATATTTTTTGAAAAATCATTAAGCTCAATTTTCTCATAAAAAATGAGGGTTCCACTATCAAAAATAGCAGTCTTAACGATTGTATTTCCACAGTCTATAACTAGGTTCATCTTGCAAAGATCAAAAAACCAAGAAAAACATCCACCTTTTTTTCGATTTTTGTTTGTATATATTAAATTTGAAATTATATTTGCACCCGCTTAATGGCATGGTGCCTTAGCTCAGTTGGTAGAGCAATGGACTGAAAATCCATGTGTCCCTGGTTCGATTCCTGGAGGCACCACAATAATCCCGATTCTTTATGAATTGGGATTTTTTGTTTTCTTTATTCAATAAATGTAATATTACGCCCTTTACTAAGAGCAGTATAATGGAGATAATAGATTTAAGTCAAGAAATATATGCAGATATGCCTGTTTACAAAGGGCTTCCTGAAGTAAAAATTACCATGCACGCTTCTCATGAAGAATGGGATGGTATTATTGATAGCGATATTGTTTCACCAAGTGTTTATAAATTGGAAATGGGTGAGCACACAGGTACTCACGTAGATGCCATAAACCATATGGGACGAGATTTTAAAGGGCAATCCATAGATACAATACCACTTTCCATGTTTTATACAGAAGGTATTTGTTTAGACCTGTCGCATAAAGGTTTTAAAGAATTGATTGAGCCATTGGATATGGAATCTGCATGTTCTATTGCTGACGTTTCCATTAAAAAAGGAGATACTGTATTAATTTATACAGATCATTATAGACGCGCATTTGGTAAAAAAGACTGGTGTAACGGACCTGGAATAAGTACAGAAACAGCGTATTGGTTGGGCAAACAAGGTGTTTCTGCATTTGGTGTAGAAACCATGTCTCCTGGCATTCCAGGACTTACTAACAAAAAAGTACATCAAATTTGTGGAGAATTAAATTTCACACATTATGAAAACATGATTAATTTATATACATTAGTCAATCGGGGACGTTTCCGTTTTATTGGTCTTCCTCTTAAAATTCGTGACGGTACAGGCTCGCCTGTAAGAGCCGTTGCGGTTTTTGAATAAGTAGTATAAAAAAAAGGTTAACAGTTTTAATATAATAATTAAGCTCTTAAAAAGAAAGAGAAAGTTTGATTCAATAGGAAAGTATTATAGACCAATAGGATCAGGCAATCAATTTTTCTTGCACAAGAAAGGGCTTAACACTAATTTTACAACAAAAATGGAATTACTAGAGAAAGCTCTTGAATATGAAAAGAGAAAAATGTCGAATATGTCAACCAGTGATAGGGTTGCATCTACCAGAGAGGCAAAAGCATTAATTCTAGCTATTAATGAAATATACAAGGAAACCAAGGATCCTGAATTAATGGATATGATGAAAAGGCTTACTGTAAAGAAAAAGAAAATAGAAAAAAGACTTAAAGGAATGCCTGATCTTTAATCTTTTCTCTTTATAGAAAAAAGATTATTATGCTTCAAAATCTCAACTTCACTTTAAAGAGTTCAATAAATTATTAAGGATTGTTATCTTAGTATTTCTTAAAAAGAATTGCTTTGATATATCTGAATATTGACATACCACTTGCAGTGTTACAAAATCAACTTCTTTCCCTCGGGTTTTTAAATTCCGAAAAAGAGGAGGTTATTTCTATGAAAAAACCTGGGGAAGGTAATATGAACGTTGTACTACGAATTATAACCAATGAACGCTCCTTTATACTTAAGCAGTCCCGCCCCTACGTTGAAAAATATCAACAGGCAGAAGTAGTAACTCAAACAGAGAAATGTAGAATTATCTGTTTATGAAAACGTTAATGGCTCTTTTCTTTTTTTATACAATAAAATTGTATTGCAGGACAAATAGTAGTAATAATAATACTAACATTATTTTTAAAGTTGTTAACTTTTTTGAAGACAAATTCTATCATACTTACTCTATTTAATTAAAGTTTCTGGAATTTAAAATACTTCCCCAAAATGCTATCTTTGATTAGAATTTGTACTAATGAACAAAAATTTATTCATAACATTTCTTTTGATTGTAAGTGGCCTATACAATGTCTCTTGCCAAACCACTATTGAAGAAACTTTAAAGAAACACAATAAAGAAACCGTCCCATATATTACGGTCAGTGAATTGCAGAAAAATTTCAATTTCACCATACTGGATACCAGAAAAAAAGAAGAGTATAGTGTGAGCCATTTAAAAGATGCGCTCTGGGTAGGATATAAAAAATTTGATGTCAATAAGGTTTCAAAAAACATAGAAAATAAAAACATGCCTATTGTAGTGTATTGCTCTGTAGGGGTACGTTCAGAAGATATCGGTGAAAAATTATTAAAAGCAGGTTTTACCAATGTCCATAATTTATATGGAGGTATTTTTGACTGGAAAGAAAAAGGCAATATTGTTGTGGATACAGCCGGTATTGAAACACAGAAAGTCCATGTTTATAGTAAGCAATGGGGTGAATTATTGACAAATGCCGTTAAGGTATACTAACACATGAATAAAAAAGAACAGAATTTACTGTTGATTTTTACCCGAAACCCAGAACTTGGCAAATGTAAAACAAGATTGGCAGCAACTGTGGGTGATGAAAGTGCTCTGGAAATCTATAAGTTTCTATTGCAGCATACGGTAAACTTTACCAAAAATGTAAAAGCACAAAAAGAGGTATATTATTCTGAAACAATATGGAGAAATGATATCTGGAGCAATACCGTCTTTGATAAAAAATTACAACAAGGTTCAGATTTAGGGGAACGCATGTTTAATGCTTTTAAAACTGGCTTTAACGCTGGATACAATAAAATCATAGTTATTGGAAGCGATATGTACGACCTTTGTACAGCTGAGATGAATAATGCTTTTCAGCAACTGGATACACATGATTATGTAGTGGGTCCTGCCGAAGATGGTGGGTATTATTTGTTGGGAATGACCATTAGCACTCCACACCTGTTTAAAAACAAAGAATGGGGCAAAGAAACTGTCTTGCAAGATACCATGAACGATTTAAAAAATGAAAACGTTAAAACACTGGACATTAAGAATGATATAGACCTCTATGAAGACATTAAGGATTTAGAAGTGTTTCAACCTTTTTTAAAAAATATTAAAATATGACAAGTAAACAACTACAAGAATCAGTAGATTACCTAAAAAACAAAGGTTTTGACGCTCCTGAAATAGGTATTGTTCTTGGAACCGGACTGGGTAAATTGGTAGATGAGATTGAAAACCCAATAACGGCACATTATCATAATATTCCTTCTTTCGCAATTGCAACTGTGGAATTTCACTCAGGAAAATTAATTTTCGGAACACTGCAAGGAAAAAAAGTAGTGGTCATGGAAGGGCGTTTTCATTTATATGAAGGATATGACCATATGGATGTTACATATCCCATTAGGGTAATGCATCAACTAGGCATACAAAAACTCTTTATTTCCAATGCTGCAGGAGCTATTAATCTAGCCTACAAAAAAGGGGATATGATGCTTATTGAAGACCACATCAACCTTCAAGGCGGATCCCCATTGACTTTTAAAAATGTATCGGAATTTGGTGATCGCTTTGTAGATATGAGCGAGCCCTATGATGTGGAAATGTGCAAAAAAATAAAGGAGATTGCCAAAAAAGAAAACATCGTTTTAAAATCTGGAGTATACGCTTCCGTTATTGGCCCCCAATTGGAAACCAAAGCAGAATACCGTATGCTAAAAATAATTGGAGCCGATGCCGTAGGAATGAGTACCGTACCAGAAGTAATAGTTGCCAATCATTTACGACTACCCATTATAGCCGTTTCTGTTTTAACAGATGAATGTAACCCAGACAATCTGCAAGAAGTTAATATTCATGAGATTATAGAAATCGCATCGAAAACAGAACCAAAAATGATTAAACTATTTAAAGAATTAATAAAAGTTATATGAGTTATTTAGATGCCACTACAGATTTATACAAAGAAGCTGCCCTTACACCAGATGTTGGTCTTTGCTGCACCACAAATCCCATATGGCAATTCCCAGGGCTTTCCATTCCAAAAATAATGCAGGAAATGAATTATGGCTGTGGCAGTACCGTATCTGCACAAGATTTAGTGAACAACCCCAAAGTATTGTACGTTGGTGTTGGTGGTGGCATGGAACTATTGCAATTCTCCTACTTCTCCAGGCAAAAAGGCGGGGTTACAGGCGTGGATACTGTTGATGAGATGTTAGAAGCGTCAAGAAAAAACTTTAAAGTGGCAGAAGAAGAAAATGATTGGTTTAAAAGCGACTTTGTAAACTTGGTAAAAGGAGATGCTTTAAACCTGCCTATAGAAAATGAAAGTATAGATGTTGCCGCACAGAACTGTCTTTTCAATATTTTTAAAATGGATGATTTAAAAAAGGCAGTTGCAGAAATGTACCGAGTGTTAAAACCACATGGACGGTTGGTAATGAGCGATCCCACCTGTGAACAGCCTATGAACGATGATCTTAGAAATGATGACCGTTTACGGGCACTGTGCCTAAGTGGAAGCATTCCTATAAAAGAATATATAAAAGTATTGACTGATGCCGGTTTTGGAACTATAGAAATAAGAGCCAGAAAATCCTATAGGGTTTTGTCTCCCAACCACTACCCTACAGATGAATTGGTCTATATTGAGTCTATTGAAATAGCTGCGATAAAAGACCCAATGCCAGAAGATGGCCCATGTATCTTTACTGGAAAAACAGCTATTTATTATGGTAATGAAGAATTTATTGATGACAAGAAAGGCCATGTATTGGTTCAAAACCAACCCATAGCAATTTGTGATAAAACTGCTGCTGCCATGGCAAAATTCAATGACCAAATACATATTAGTGAAAGCACATGGCACTATAATGGCGGAGGTTGCTGTTAAATAGAAACATCATTTTAAAAATTAAAGCATTCCTGTAAGGCTTTTAGTTCTTATACGTCGAATAAGTGAACTTCTTCAAAACAAAAAATTGAGCATTCTACTTATTCTTTTATTTGTCACCACATGCTTTTTAGCTTATAGCAATGGAGCCAATGATAATTTTAAAGGTGTTGCCACATTGTTTGGGAGTGGTACAACCAATTATAAAAAGGCAATTACCTGGGCAACAGTAACCACCTTTTCTGGGTCAATAGCCGCTATTTTTCTAGCCGACGCCTTGGTGAAAAATTTTTCAGGAAAAGGGTTGGTGCCAGATGAACTTATTACAATGCCCATTTTCGCAATCTCTATTGCTCTAGGTGCTGCTATAACTGTGTTTATTGCCACTAAAGTAGGTTTGCCAATATCAACCACCCATAGTTTGGTCGGCGCATTATTTGGAGCTGGCGTTATGGCTGTTGGTAGCAATTTTAATTTTGAAAAGCTAGGAAGTACTTTTTTAATGCCTTTGATTGTAAGTCCGTTAATGGCAGCCGTGGCAAGTTATTTAGCTTACCTTTTTTTTAGATCTGTTAGAAAAAAACTAGGGGTAACAAAAGAATCCTGCATAAACATACCTGAAAAGAAAAAGATGAAAGTAATGGCTTTACAGATGGGCAGCCCATTAGCTTCTGGTGCAAACAATTTAGTACAACAACATGAGATCACTGTATATACTGGGTCATTGTTTGGATTAAGTGCACAAAAAATACTGGACAACCTGCATTACCTAAGCGCAGGAGTGGTTAGTTTTGCCAGAGGCTTAAATGATACACCAAAAATTGTGGGGCTGTTAATCATATTAAATACAATCGATATAAAATGGAGCATGATCAGCGTTGCGGTAATCATGGCCATAGGTGGGTTGGCAAACGCCAAAAAAGTAGGTATAACAATGAGCAAAAAAATTACTCCAATGAATCATGGGCAAGGTTTTACCGCTAACTTAATTACAGGTTTATTGGTGACTACTGCAAGTTTTCATGGATTGCCAGTATCTACAACACATGTTTCAGTAGGGGCTATATTTGGAATTGGCACTGTTACTAAAAAATCTAACCCTAAAATGATTTCCAAAATTTTATTATCTTGGTTGCTAACGCTCCCTATAGCCGCATTGGCAAGTGCAATTCTATTTAAATTACTTCAAACCATTTTTTAAAACAATGTAATATGTATATAAAAAAATATATTCTCTTAGTTATGGGCATACTTTCATTTTCTTTTGGAAATAAAGAAGAGACATTACCTGAAACAGGAATAGATATTGAAAAATCCACCCATGAACAATGGAATGTGCTACTTAAAAAATATGTGGATCTTGAAGGCAATGTAGACTACAAAAATTTTAAGAGTGATATTGGTGCCCTTAATGCATATTTAGAAGATCTCTCTATACACAGTCCTTCCAATAACTGGAACAAAAATGAAAAACTGGCTTATTACATCAATATTTATAACGCGGCCACTATAAAACTCATTTTAGATAATTACCCTATAAAAAGCATAAAAGACATTAAGAATCCTTGGCTTAAAAAAAGGGTGATGATAAAAGGTAAAGAATGGTCTTTGGGAGGTATTGAATATAAAATACTTAGAAAAATGGATGAGCCCCGCATGCACTTTGCCATTAATTGCGCCTCATTTTCATGCCCAAAATTGCGCAACGAAGCCTATACTTCAGCAAAAATGGAAAGTCAATTACAGAAAGTTACTCTAGATTTTTTAAATGACCCCAAAAGAAATCGTATTGAAAAAAACAAAGTGGAATTGTCCGAAATTTTTAAATGGTACAATAAGGACTTTACCCAAAATAGCTCCTTAATTGGCTATATTAATAAGCACTCTAGCAAAAACATATCCCATAAAATAAAAATTGAGTATTTAGAGTATAACTGGACCCTCAATGAAAAAAAATAGCCAACCCATCAGTATTATTATCCCTGTTCTCAATGAAGAGGCAACTATTGGATGTTTAATTTCTCATCTTAGAAGTAATAGTTCCAACTCTAATATTGAAGAAATATTGGTCATTGATGGTGGCAGTACTGATAACACTTTTGAAATTGCAAAGAAACAAGGAGTTACCGTCCTAAGTTCTAAAAAAGGAAGGCCAAAACAAATGAATTTTGGAGCCAAACTTGCCAAAGGCAATATTCTATATTTTTTACATGCAGATACATTACCACCAAAAAACTTTGATGAATATATTATAAAAGCTATTGAAGAAAAACATGATTCTGGCTGCTTTAGAATGCGGTTTGATACCAATAATTTAATCCTAAAACTCTTTGCTTCACTTACCAAAATAAATCACAAAGCCTGTAGAGGAGGTGACCAATCCCTTTACGTTAAAAAATCTGTTTTTGAACAATTGAAAGGCTTCAATGAAGAGTATCTTATTTATGAAGATAGTGAATTTATAGGCAGGTTGTACCAGACCACAAATTTCACTGTGCTCTCACAAAAAGTAGTTACCTCAGCCAGAAAATACCAACAAAATGGAACATTACGATTACAATATCACTTTGGAGTTATTCATTTAAAAAACCTCTTTGGAGCTAGTCCAAAAGAGCTTTGCAGCTACTATGAAAAACATATTTTAGAGTAGATTTTCAATAAATATAAATTATTTGTCCCCATCAAATTTGGTGTTCGTAAGTAATCCCGTATTAGGTTTTGATGGATTGTTCTTCCTGTCCAAAAGTATACCTTGAGAAATCCAATTGGCCAATGCTTGCCTATTATCAGGGTTTAATATTCGTCTTTGGTCTTTTTGGTTTCGGATATTTCCTATTTCTATATAAGCCATTGCCGGTAATGTATTTTTAACCAAAAATAAATTACTTCTATCAGAAAAAGTTCCTGTATACTGTCTATTTGGCTGGTACTTTTTATATTTTTTCTGAAATGTCTTATGTATACTTTCGGTCAACCCCCTACCATTTTTACTCTTCTCATGGTAATAAAAGAAGACGTCTATATTCTGCCCTTTACTACGGCTATCTACATGCGTGACTATTAGCCTTTGGTATTTTCCTGCATTTTTTAAGTATAATTTATTGACTATTTCCACACGTTGTTCCAATCTGGCCAACTGTCCCAACGGTATTTTTTGATTCGGATAAACAACCTCGTCCCTATCTATTTCCAATACCTCATCTTCCCTTATTCCATCATTTTCATCCCTAACAATCACATAAACCTGCTCCATGGGAGAGTAATTCTTTTGCCAACCTTAAGGTTACATCATAAGCATATTCATCTTCTGCTATAGTTTTTCCTTTCATGGTTTCTACAGCTCCTGGATCAGGCCCACCATGACCAGAGATTAGGTAATATACAGTACCTTCCAACCTTTTGCTTTTTGGAATTACTAAAGAAAGTTTTTTGCCAAAAATGGGGTATTCGGTACCCTTGTCTAAATCTATCTCTGTTCCCAATTCTTTAACTGAATCTGGTGCATATGGAATAATATATGTTCTTCCTGCTACCAGTTGGCTTCCAGATTTAATATTTGTTTCATTTAACGCAATAAAATCTCCATAATATTTTGTGGGATCAACACCTTGCTTTCTAAGTATAGAATATATCCCATCCCCCTTTTCTGCCACAACTGTTGACAAAGAGTCTTGCGCATACAAAGACCCTAACGAAAGTAATACCAAAAAAGAAGATTCTTATTCACAAACACCACTAACTGATTTTTTTTACAAATATCATCAAAAATATAACCCCTTTGCAAATACTGTACTACAAAAAAATAAGATAATTTTAAAATTTGGCATACATTGTTCTTATTACTTCTTCAGCTGGTTTGTTTTGAGGGGTAAACCTATTGTCTTCTGGACCTCCCACTTTTTTATGTTGTATAAACCATTTCCATACATAGCCCCCCGCAAACCAATCTTCATTCCAAAATTCCTCAATAATGGCCTCTGTGGCATTAGCCTGTGCCTCTAAATTTACAGCTGTTTCATCTCTGTCCACCAACCACGGTTTCATTCCTGTATAATCCATACTTCTATATCCATATTCCGTAAATAGAATGGGTCTGTCCTTTAATTTGGAAAGAGATGCTATTTTTTCTTTGTGTTTTTGCCACCCTTCCCTAAACTGCTCAACAGTGGGCACCTGCTCCTTTGATAATGGAAAATAGGCATCTATCCCTATATAGTCCAAATCTTCCCAAAAGGGAGTTCTTTTATACTCATCCCAATTGGCGGCATATGTAAGTTTTCCTTGGTAAACCTTTTTTATTTTAACAATCAGCTCTTTCCAAAACTCTGGCCTGTTTTTAACAAACTGTTCTAATTCCGTACCTATACAGAAAACAAAGGCTTGGCTTTCTTCTGCCAATTCAGCATAATGCAATATAAATTTCTCGTAAGAATCCTCCAATATTTTCCAATGTTCTTCAGAATCCATTTTTAATCCACCAGTAAATTCTCCTCTCCAAATCCACAACTGAGGTTTCAACATTACATTGACTCCATTTTTGTGAAGCATTTCTATATATTGTTTGGCTCCTTCCCTTTTCTCACCATACCATTGCCTTTCCGTATCAAATAATACTTCAGGTGAATTAATTTCTCTAATAAAACCAAACGGCATAATTGCCGCATAATTTGCATTTACGCTTAATACCGCATCTATGCTCTCTTGTGTGGCTTCTTCCCTTGAGGATACAAAACTCACGCCATTGATTTTTTCTTCGACTTGTTTTACGCAGCACAACTGTGATAAACAAACAAAAAGAAGCAGTATTTTTTTCATTTATAAAGAGATTATAACTTCTAATATAGTATAATTCTGCATGTGCTTGAAAAAAAATGAATCTTAAGTCTATGTTAAACGCCTTTTTATTATGGCATAATACAGATGTAAAGTATTTAAAACTGTTCTAAATTATAGTGCTTAATTAAGTTCTTATCTTTAAAATCGACATATTGTTATAGCAAATGAAATCAATGGAAAAAGTAGTTATTATTGGCAATGGAATTGCGGGCGTGACAGCCGCTAGGCATATTAGAAAACTATCAGATAAAAGCATTACCATAATTTCAGCAGAAACAGATTATTTCTTTTCCCGCACTGCACTTATGTATGTGTATATGGGACATATGAAGTTTGAACATACCCAACCCTACGAAAATTGGTTTTGGAAAAAGAACAGAATAGATTTGGTCAAAGGGTATGTTTCCAAAATAAATCATACAGAAAAAAAACTTCTTTTAGATAATAAAAAAGAAGTTGCTTACGATAAGCTAATTATTGCAACAGGTTCCAAACCCAATAAATTTGGATGGCCAGGCCAAGATCTAGATGGAGTACAGGGCTTATACTCTAAACAAGATTTGGACGCAATGGAAACCAACGCTCCCAATAAAGACATTTGCAAAAGAGCTGTAATTGTAGGTGGTGGACTCATTGGCATTGAAATGGCCGAAATGCTACGAAGCAGAAATATTCCTGTTACTTTTTTGGTGCGCGAAAATAGCTTTTGGGATGGTGTTCTTCCAAAAGGCGAATCCCAAATGATCAACGAGCATATTCTAGAACATCATATTAATTTAAGGTTGAAAACCAATCTGGTAGAAATTTTATCCGACGAAAATGGAAAAGCCAAAGCTGTTGTTACCGATACAGGAGACACCATAGCTTGTGATATAGTTGGACTTACTGCTGGAGTCTCTCCCAACATCAACTTCCTAAAAGAATCTGGAATTGAATTGGGCAGGGGCGTTAAGGTGAACAGGTATTTGGAGACCAACATTAAAGATATTTATGCCATAGGTGATTGTGCAGAACAACATGAATCTATTGGCAACCGAAGGCCTATAGAAGCCGTTTGGTACACAGGGCGCATGATGGGTGAAACCGTGGCGCAAACCATTTGTGACAATAAAATACAATATAAACCAGGGCATTGGTTCAACTCCGCAAAGTTTTTGGATATAGAATACCAAACCTACGGATGGGTCTTTAGTGAAAAAGGAAAGAAAGAATATGAAGGGCATTTTCATTGGAGACATCCCAAAGAAAAAATATGCATTACAGTAGCATACCACAAAGAAACCAAACAATTCTTGGGCATCAACACTTTTGGAATTAGAATGAGACACAACATTTTTGACCAATGGCTTACAGAAGAAAAAAATGTATACCATATAATGGAATATTTAAAAGATGCCAATTTTGACCCCGAATTCTATGCACAATATGAACAAGAAATCATAGCAAAGTTCAATAACGAATTTGGAACAATTATAGCTCCAAAGAAAAAAAGCTGGAAAAGAATTTTTAGCAAAGCATAAAGTATCTATGAAAGCAATAAAAAAAATAGGCCTTGTTATCTTCTTGTTTGGATTGGCCACCTTCATCTCATTACTGTTCATTGGAGAGTTTAAACTTACTCCTGCCGTTTTTGATCAAGTCCTCAAAGAGAAAAACATAAAAAGCGAACTCTTTATTTCCCAAATAAAAGATAACGTTGTTGGCAAAGAATTTAATGGCATGGCCTCCATGTCATCAAAAATTACTGATGCCTTAGAAAAAGCAAATGCCACCCACAGAAAAAACAAAGAATACAAACAAATAATTTACACCAAACCTCATGATTTAGCGGCAGAGATTGGTAAAAAATCGGGTAGTGGCTTTATAGTGAAAAACAAAGGGCTCATGTGGTTTTTAACCTTTGGACTGGCTATTATTGGCGCACTTCTTTTTATTCTTCCCAACATTGTGCTTTTGGGCGCAAAAGGCATTAAAAACGATGGTATTTATCATGAGAACGCTACAAACAAAGGCTGGGTGGCATGGGTGGTTTTTATCTTCTTGGTCTCTTTTTACCTCATCTTATACTTTCGTTCAGAATATGCTGTAAACTGGACTTATCTAGTTGACCCTATCAGTGAATTCCTTAGTGGAAATCCTGCAGGACATTGGTTTGTATATGGGTTTATGTATTGTACGGTCATGAGTGTTATGGCAGTACGCATGTATATCAAATACCGTCATAATGTATATCAAATGGTACGGACCACATCTGTATTGTTTTTTCAAATAGTATTTGCATTTTTAATACCAGAGATAATGGTGCGCTTGCAAATGCCCTATTATGATTTTAAAAACGCCTTCCCGTTAGATTATGATTTCTTTTTTCAATGGAATTTGAAATCACTTATCAATAGTGGTGGCATTGGTATGTTCATACTTGTATGGGGAATAGTCCTAACTCTGTTGATTGTGCCCGTAATGGTCTACTTCTTTGGAAAAAGATGGTATTGTTCTTGGGTTTGTGGATGTGGCGGACTTGCAGAAACCCTGGGAGACCCCTATCGCCAACACTCCAGTAAATCTTTATTTTCTTGGAAAGTGGAAAGATGGCTGATTCATATTGTATTGGTTTTTGCCGTGGCAATGACCCTAATGACACTTTATAGCTTTTTTACTGAAACAAGAACTGTATTGGGAATTAGAACACAAACCGTACAGAATATCTATAGTTTTTTAATAGGAGCTGTCTTTGCCGGAGTTATTGGCACAGGTTTTTATCCAATTTTTGGAAATAGGATCTGGTGCAGGTTTGGATGTCCATTAGCTGCATATCTTGGTTTTGTGCAACGGTTTAAATCTCGTTTTAGAATTACCACTAATGGCGGACAATGTATTTCATGTGGTAATTGCTCAACCTATTGTGAACAAGGAATAGATGTACGTGCATACGCTCAAAAAGGCGAAAACATTGTGCGTTCCAGTTGTGTTGGTTGTGGTATTTGTTCCGCTGTTTGCCCTCGTGGTGTTTTAAAATTGGAAAATGGCCCGTTGGAAGGACGTATTGATAGCAATCAAGTTTTATTGGGCAATGATGTCGATTTAATGGAATTGGTCAATAAGAAATAAGTATACTTGTTCTTTGATTCAATTTTCCCGAAATTGATAGAATGAAAAAACCGTTAAACTTTATTCTATTATTTCTTTTTTTTATCAATGCCCAGGGACAAGAAGAACTAAACTTTCCCACGGTTAAATATGGCGTTAAGGACATTGCTGCCAATTGGGTAAGTCATCCTGATATTAATGGCGGCGAAGATGCCATTGTTCTTTTCAGAAATACTTTTGAAGTAGAAAATCCCAATGATGATTTTATCATCAACATATCTGCAGACAACCATTATTTTCTTTATGTAAACGGACAGATTTTTACACACGGACCACAATTAAGCGACATTAAGCACTGGAAATACGAAACCTTAAACCTAAAGACCTTTCTTAAAAAAGGAACAAATACTATTGCGGTCAAAGTCATAAACTTTGGAAAACGAAAATTTTTAGGCTTTCAATCCATTTACACCAGCCTTATGGTCAATGGAGTGACCATAAATGCTGAAATAGTAAATACAAAAGGTGACACTGACAATTGGAAATGCACCATAGATCAATCTTACAAAGCTATAGAAATTAATTGGCGAGAACCAGGTGAAAAATCCATAATTGGTGGATTTTATGCCAATAACCCTACTGATTATGTTGATAAAAATCAATATTGTACAAATTGGGAACAAATAAATTTTGATGATACTGAGTGGAAACATACCAAATTTTATGAAAGTGCAAGTTCCATGGGCGGTTCCATTGCCTATTTATTAGAACCAAGAAATTTGCCTTTGCTTACATGGGAAAAAGAAGTTTTGGGAAGTATCGTTAGGTCTCAAAATATAAGAAAAGAGGTTTCTTTTCCCAAAACAGGTTCATTAACTATACAGCCAAATACTAAAGCTACTTTTTTAATTGACCAAAAGTATGTAACCAATGGTTTTCCAGAAATAAACTTCAGTAAAGGGAAAAATGCCACAATAAAAATCAAGTATGCAGAAAATCTTTTTGGAGAAAACAATACAAAAGGAGATAGAAACGTAATTGAAAACAAAAAGCTGTTTGGCTATTATGATTTTATTATTTCCAACGGAAAAGAAGAACAAAAATTTATTCCCAATTGGATGAGGACCTTTCGGTTTATTGAGCTGGAAGTTGAAACCCAAAATAAAGAATTGTTGATTCAAAATTTTGTGAACCATAAATCAAGAGCAGCCATACCATCCATAGCATCATTTACCACAGACAATGAAACTTATAACAAAATTTTTGACATCTGTAAGCGTACCATAGACATCTGCACCCAAGATTATTTTCTGAGCGATGCCTATTATGAGACCATGCAGTATGTGGGCGATACTAAAATCCACGCATTGCTTTGGCAGACCATGAGCGGTAACTTGGAACATACTAAAAATGCCATCCGTCAATTTCATCATTCAAGGGATTCAGAAGGCAATATTTTGGGAGCATATCCACTTAGGTCAACTTTTATATACCCAACCTATTCTTTGGTCTGGGTAGATATGATTGCTAATTATTACAACTACACTGGCGACAAGAAATTCATTGAAGACTATAAAAGTGGAATCATTCATACGTTGGATGGTTTTGAAAAAAATATGAACACCAACAATTTAGTCAACAAAACACAATACAGGTACTTTGTAGATTGGTATCCAGGACCTAATGACGGTGGCGGGACAGCTACAAAAAACGATGGTGAAAATTCTGCTGTTGTAAGCCTACATTATGCTTATTCGCTACTCAATGCTTCTAAATTATTTGAAGAAATTGGTGATTTTCATACTTCAAAAAAATACAAATCCAGAGCGGAAGAAATTAAAAAATCGGTCAATGAACTCTGTTTTGCTGCCTCAAAAGGCATTTATGCTGAACGTCCAGATAAATCCGTTTTTGACCAGCACACCAACATAATGGCCGTTCTTACCAATGCTCTTCCCAAAACAAAACAATCAGAATTATTGGAACATATTTTAACTGATGAATCGCTATTACAAGCCACATACTACTATAGATACTATCTTTTCTTGGCTTTAAAAAAAACTGGCGCGCACCACCTTTTTGATCAGGCACAAAAACCTTGGGAAGGTCTAATTGCCCAGAACATGACCACAACTCTGGAACGGTTTGAATCTGAAAGCAAACCAACACGTTCCGAAGTGCATCCATGGAGCGCATCACCCGCCTATTTCTATTTTAATTATTTGGCCGGGATAAAATCCCATAAAAATAGTTTTGAAGAAATACGCATTGAGCCCGTATTTGGAAAACTTACTGCAATGGAAGGGCTTTTGCCCACGCCTAAGGGCAATATTATTTTTAACATGAAAAAAAAGAAAGGCAAATTGTTGGCCACTATCACTTTACCAAAGAATACTTCTGGCATGCTATTATGGAACAATACCAAGGAAAAACTCAAAGAAGGGCTAAATAAGCTTCAAATAAAATAAAACACCTTAAAGCTAACATTAAGAATCTACCTGCTGGCGGTGGGCAGATTAAACCTTCCAGAACTTTAGGAACGGCAATAAAAAAGTGGCTATTAATTGTACATTTGCCAACAAAAAAACGACAAATTACAAATGTCAGGAAATTCCACCGTAAATATAAAAGTTATCATCCCTGCTTATAATGAAGCAGATTCCATCGCTAAGGTCATATCTGAAATCCCTAAAATAGTTTCAGAAATAATTGTGGTGAACAATAATTCCACGGACAAAACACTTGAAGTAGCTAAAAAATCTGGGGCAACCGTACTTACAGAGCTCAGAAAAGGATATGGCTATGCCTGTCTTTGTGGCATGAATTATATTTCCAAACAATCCAAAAAGTCAGATATTGTTGTATATATCGACGGAGACTATTCTGATTATCCAGAGGAATTGACAAAACTTGTAAAGCCAATTATAGAAGAGGATATCGATTTTGTCATTGGCGCGCGAAACAAGGAGTTAAGGGAACAAAATTCCATGACTCCACAACAAATTTTTGGAAACTGGTTGGCAACTTTTCTAATGAAATTGTTTTTTGGGGCAAAATTTACCGATTTGGGGCCCTTTAGAGCAATAAAATATGATAAGTTACTGGAGTTACAAATGGAGGATAAAACCTATGGCTGGACAGTGGAAATGCAGCTAAAAGCATTAAAAAAGAAGCTAACATATACCGAAGTACCAGTACGTTACAAAAAGAGAATCGGAATTTCCAAAGTATCGGGTACTTTAAAAGGTAGTATCTTTGCCGGCATAAAGATTCTTGGTTGGATTTTTAAATACAGTATAAAATAATATGGGACTAACAATTACGTATATCATCATTACCATCTACAGTATCGCTCTGTTGCTGATATTCTTTTACAGTTTGGCCCAGTTAAACCTTTTAATCAATTACTTAGGATATAAAAGGAAAAATCAAGAAGCTCCAAAATTTAACCTTTTAGACCCTAAAGAAATTCCGTTTGTTACTATCCAACTTCCTATTTATAATGAAGAATATGTTGTAAAACGATTGTTGGAAAACATTGCAAAAATAGAGTACCCTACCAGCAAATTAGAAATCCAGGTTTTGGATGACTCTACGGATGAATCTGTATTGGACACTGCAAAGCAGATTAAAGCCTTGCAAGAAACAGGGCTGGATATTATACATATAAGACGAAACAACAGAAAAGGATATAAGGCCGGTGCGTTAAAAGAAGGCCTTGAAATTGCCAAAGGTCATTTTATCGCCATTTTTGATGCCGATTTTTTACCCGATAGCGACTGGCTAAAAAAGACCGTTATCTATTTTAAAGATAAAGAAATTGGTGTGGTACAGACCCGTTGGGGGCATATCAATAGAGATTATTCAACTTTGACCAGAGTGCAGGCATTTGCCTTGGATGCACATTTTACATTGGAACAAGTAGGCAGAAACTCCAAAGGGCATTTCATCAACTTTAACGGTACCGCAGGCATTTGGCGCAAGGAATGTATTCTTGATGCTGGCAACTGGGAAGGAGATACCTTGACTGAAGATTTGGATTTAAGCTACCGTGCCCAATTAAAAAATTGGAAATTTAAGTATTTGGAGGACGTAGAGACCCCTGCTGAACTTCCAGTGGTAATCAGTGCGGCACGCACGCAACAATTTCGTTGGAATAAAGGAGGTGCAGAAAACTTTAGAAAAACGGTGTGGAAAGTTATTACCGCTAAAAACATACCCTTTAAAACAAAGTTCCATGGCGTAATGCACTTATTGAACAGTTCAATGTTCTTGTGCGTATTTGTTGTTGCAGTTTTAAGCATCCCCATGTTATATATAAAAAATATATATGAGCACTTGGGATGGGTTTTTGAAATGACCAGCTTTTTTATCTTAAGCACCATCATCCTATTTGTTTGCTACTGGTTTACCTATAAAAGTACCCAAGGAAGCGGGTTAGACAATTTTGTGAACTATATAAAACTATTCTTTACATTCTTTTCAATTGCGTTAGGGTTTTCTTTGCACAATTCTATAGCTGTACTAGAAGGCCATATGGGTAAGCGAAGTGAATTTGTAAGAACACCCAAGTTTAATATAAACAACATAGCTGACAGCTGGAAAGGCAATAAGTACTTGGCAAAAAAATTGTCTCCAAACATGATTTTAGAGGCTGCTTTAATGATATACTTCCTATTTGGAATGTACAGTGCCATACCGTTAAATGATTTTGGATTGTTCCCTTTTCATTTTATGTTGTTCTTGGGCTTTGGCTTTGTATTCTTTAAATCCCTTACTTCAAAGGCGTAATTTTATTGCACAAACTCTTCAAAGGAAAGTTTAAATAAAGGTGAAATTTATTTCGTGGTTATTTCCTAACTTGTGTTTTGTAATATACAAAAAACGTACTGGTACGTTTAGCCATACGTTCTATGGTAATTCAAAAAAAATCAACATTTTAGATATAAAATGGAAATTTATAAATATCGCAGTGCTGGAGATTCCTTCAAAAGAGATTTAAAATCTATAGTTGAAAACTATTTTTACGCTCCAAATGCGAAAAAACTAAATGACCCTTGCGAAACTTTAGTTTTATCAGATAAAATTAAAAAACAAACTAGTATTTTCGGGAAATTCTTTGGGGAAAATTCAAAAGAAAACTTAACAAGTTTACATTCTGAGTTAGATAATTTTATTTCTACAAAAGAAAAAGTTGGTATTTACTCATTATCTAAATCTTTTAATGATGAGTTATTATGGGCCCATTATGCTAATAAGCACCAAGGTTTTTGTATTGAATATGATTTTAAAATTTTAACAGATAAAAATTCGTTTTATAATTTTTATCCATTTGATGTTGAATACTCATCTAATCCTCCAGAAATAGATATTTCTGATATTTCCTCTAAACATCAAAATATTCTTAAAAAAATTGCCGGAACAAAATCTGATAAGTGGTCATACGAGCAAGAGACACGAATTTTAACAGATAAATACGGTGAACATGAATATAACTACTCAGCAGTAAAAGCAATATATTTTGGGTTAAGAATGCCTGAAAAACAAAAATTCAAAATAATGGAGACACTTGCTGGTAGAGGAATTAAATATTTCCAAATCAAATTAATTGAGAATTCTTACATATTTACGAGAGAGGAAGTGCCTGATTTATTTAAAGATTCTAAAAAATATTTATTCGAATTACATCGAAAAAATAGTGAAATAATTAAATACTCAATACATGAAATATCTTATGATAACCCCTATAAAAAAGGCATGTTATCCATTGTATTAGATTCAAAAATCACTAAACAAGAATTAACAAAACTAGGCGACGATTTAAGAAAAAAATTGTTTAGAAGTGCCGAACGAATTTTTATATTTTATTACTTAGTAAATGATTTAAATAAAAGTTATGCTTGGGGATTAACAAACTATCACAAATCAGAGAAAACGATATCAATAAACGGCCTAACCATAGAAGAAGAAAAGATATTAATTGAAAGAATAAAAAATGACCAAAGAGATGTTATTGGACATTGGGTTGATGAATCTAATTTAAAATCACTCTATACCATTTACAAAAACAATGAGGTTGTTTTTATGGAAACCTTTTACAATGAAAACAATATTGTTGCAAAAGAACAAATTGTTACTAAAAATGATTCCGGAGTTAAATATCAGGATATTGATGATAAACATAATGAGTATATAATTATAGATAAAAAAGGATTACTTAATTATTATTCTGAAAATGGAATATTTAACACAATAAAAAGAACTACCTACAACACTCCGTATAGTCCATAGCACCCTACGGGATGCTACGACACCATACATTGATCATTGGCTGTAATTTGAGATGATGAAAACAGAAAAAATATTTAATGAAAATGGTAGCGGATTTATCCGAGTTTTTGCTTCTGATAAAGTAGAAAAAGTAAATCTGGTTGAATATTACAAAACGGTTGAGCTAAAACAAGGCGCAACCCTAATAAGAGATTTGTTATATTCAACCAAAAGTCCTTTATTAACTTCATTTTTGGATAGTGACTATATTGAAAAAGAGGCAAAAAAATGGTCGTTAAATATTGCAACAAATGTGAAAAAACAGAAGTACACAAAAATTTTATTGAGTTACTATAAACTGAACAGAAGAAAGACCAAGTTAGATTACTAAAAGGAATAGCATTAAATCCAGATGTGTTGATGTCTTTGATTTTCAAATCTTACAATGACTTTGGTTATTTATATAGCAAACATCATTTCAAAAATCTACCTAATGGATTTGAAGGAAAAAAACTTCCAAAGATTTTTCGCTTGAACGAAGATGGTAGCATTCAAAAAGTTGGAGAAACAGAATTAACTGATGGGCAATTAAAACACATAATAGAAAACAGAAAAGTAATTGTATCTCACTTTTTTGAAAAAGATGATATTTGGCATTGTTTCTTTTTGACTTACAAAAGTATAGGTGGTAAAGAAAATTGGAAGGAAGGTCAACCACATTTTCATTATATTTCAAGTGCTTTCAGTATTTCAAAAGAGTATTTTATTGAAAGTATGAGAACTGTAAAATATAAATCAACTTCTGTGCATATTGATTTATTGGAATATGGTAAACAACCAAATGAGGAAAAAAATAAAAACTAAAGCCAGCAATGTGCCCCATAAAAACCCCTAGTCCAGTCCTGCAATTAAACTTCCCATATCTCTTTATATATCTCGCCATTCTTCTTAAATTTCATTACAAAACAATATTGAACCAGCTGTGCTTCAAAAAGTGATTTCCTATTTTAAACTCCACAAATACCCGATCCTAATGGTTTTGGGCAGTCTTGTATTTTATACAAGTTTTGCCTATGATTTGGACCGGACAGATTTTATTAAACTGGCCTCCCTTTTTGTAACTCTTTTTTTTCTTC
>Ga0256845_1001055_pt1 | contig 23411 bp, 24 predicted proteins | sample RiftiametaG_FD_189101 | JGI IMG/M metagenome (GOLD analysis project Ga0256845, IMG submission 189101) | Tube worm associated microbial communities from hydrothermal vent at the East Pacific Rise, Pacific Ocean - Riftia | ecosystem: Host-associated > Annelida > Integument > Unclassified ... | reverse complement strand
ATCAACTGAGTTTTTAAGCAGAGTTCCAGCTTTTTGCATCTCATCCCATTGCTCATTTAGCCTTTTTTCTTCCTCTATCAATGCTGGGATTTTACCGTATTCTATCTCTGCTGCTTTGTTAAAGTCAGAGTTGTTTTTAGCAACTTGAGCCTCTCTTCTTTGGACTTCAATATCCCCTTTTATGCTTGATATTTTCTCAAAAACCTCTTTTTCCATGTTAAATTGAGATTCAAGTTTTCTTACCTCTTCTTCAACATCAGCCAACTCTTTTACTATTTCATCAAGTCTTTTTGTGTTTTGAGCAGAATCTTCCATCTTAAGTGCTTCTTGCTCAACTTTTAACTCACTAACTTTTCTTTTTGCCGCACTTAGTACATTTGGCTCACTCTCGATTTGCATTTTCAACTCAGCTGCAGCCTCATCTATAAGGTCTATCGCTTTATCTGGCAAAAATCTGTCTGCAATATATCTGTCACTCAGTTTTGCAGCAGCAACTAACGCACTATCTGTTATAGCTACATTATGGTGAGCTTCTAGTCTCTCTTTTATCCCTCTTAGGATTTGTAGAGACTGATTTACAGTCGGCTCATCGAGGTTGATAGGTAAAAATCGTCTTTGCAGGGCTGCATCTTTTTCAAAATACTTTCTATACTCTTTTAGTGTTGTTGCACCTATGGTATGCAACTCCCCACGAGCAAGTGCAGGTTTTAAGATGTTTGCAGCATCCATACTTCCCTCAGATGCACCAGCACCAACTATGGTGTGAATCTCATCTATAAAGAGGATGATATTTCCACTTTGTTTTACCTCGTCAATAACAGCTTTTAGTCTGTCTTCAAACTCTCCTCTGTATTTTGCACCTGCAATTAATGAACTCATATCAAGTGCAACAACCCTTTTGTTTTGAAGTGAAGTTGGAACATCACCACTTTGAACTCTTTGAGCAAGACCTTCAACAAGTGCTGTTTTACCAACCCCTGGCTCACCCAAAAGCATAGGGTTATTTTTGGTTTTTCTGATGAGGATTTGCATCATACGGGTTATCTCTTCATCTCTCCCAATAACAGGTGAGAGATTCCCCTCTGCTGCTTCTTTTGTCAAATCTATACCATATTTATCTAACGATTCTAATGTTTCATCAGAACTTTGAGAGTCGATTTTTGCTCCCCCACGAGTTGCTTCAAGATTTTTAGCCAACTCCATACTATCAACATATTTTCCTATGATAGAACTAAAAGGCTCATTTTTAAGGTTTGCAAGTATATAAGTATCCACTGCTAAAAATGAATCCCCGTTTTGTGTCATAAGACCTGCACCGTTTTCAAGTGTTGAGACAAACTCTCTGGATAATTTTATATTTTCTTTCGAGATAGTTGAAGATTTTGGAAGTTTCTCAGCCAAACTTTTTACATCCAACTCTATCGCTGCTTTGTCTATGTTCATCTTATTAAACATCTGATTTAACACCGAGTCACTATTTGCCAGCAACGCCCAGATAAAGTGTATAGGAGCCACCTCTTGGTTTTTATTATGAAGTGCCAACGAGATAGCTGACTCTATCGCCTGTGTCATATTATGTGTTAACTTTTCAAATATATTATTCATTTTTAAAATCCTTTTGCTTTATTTGGAGATATTATAGTGGTATTTTTGTTTGTTTTGTGCTACTTGAGTGGCAAAGAGATATCAAATAAAATATATTATTTCTATACATTATATTTTCTATCACATATAAATATAAACACATTAATTGATAGTCTTTATCTTTGTTACAAAATCCTTGATGCTATTTTTATTATAAAACATTAGTGATAATTGTACAAGTTCTATATTTTCATTTATTTTATCAACTTTATTCTTGATTTTCCAGTATTCATTAGCCTTTAATTCGTTCACTTCAATATATTTTGCAATTGTATCTTTATTTACATAGATTTTTTTATTTAAAATATCCAAATATTTCGTTTGTATTAATTTATCTTGTATCTCTTTTTGAATATTTAATTTGATTGTAAATATATTTTTTGCAAATATCCATAAATTTTTTTCAATTGTAGTGCTATTTGGTACAAAAAAGTCTATATTCTCAACAAAAGTAACGACATGTTTATGAAATAGTACTTTGTAATCAATCCATTGGTACAAAAGTTGATATAAATCTTTATTATTCAAATAATGTTTATTTTTATCTAGATTGCTAATAATATCTGGTAGAAAAACTTTAAAATCTTTTTTTGAGTAAGAAAGTATTTTTTGTAAATTTACTTTTACATCCTCTAAAAATATTATTTGCTTCTCTTTAAAATTATTCTCTATCTTAATATTTTCTATTGCAGTTAGAATTGTTTTTAGTGAGCATTTAACCCATTCTTGATTATTTGAATATTCAAATTTATATTCTTCTAGTTCATTTAAAATTTGTTTTTCAAACCTTAAACTACCATCTTCAGCATGAACTAATTTGCAACTTTTATCTCCACCTGCAGAACCATTTTGTATTTGCCTAATTCTAGAATTTAAACTATCCGTATACCCAATTTTATAAGCATTCTTATCTTTACTACGAATGATATAAATCATAATCTAGTCCTATCTATTGTTTTAGAAAATATTGCATGTAAAATAACCTTAAAAAAATAATTTATTTTCATACCTCTTAAGCATACTCTCATTACCAGTAACTCCCCCACTATGTATGTAAAGTATATCTTCACTAGTTTGTTCTAAGATGGTTTTCCACATACTAGGAGCATAAAGTAGGTCAAACTCAATCCCACATGCCAAGAGTTTTTTATATATCTTTAAAAACTCTGGGTATGGTTTTGCAAAGTGGTATTTCTTTTCTGGTTTTAAAATGATTAGGTTTTCAGGTATCTCATGCAAAGCACTCATCTGTTTTTTTAGGTACTCTACATTGCCGACACATGGAGTTGTATAAACTTTGTACTCTGGCATGTTTAAAGCTAGATACAAAGCTGTTGTACCTGTTCCACTTGGTGTGGCTAATGCTTTGGCATGTGGATTTTGCTCCCTTATTTCATCTGCCAAAACTTTAAGCCCATCATCAGCTTCAACAACAGCACCACCTTGATCTATTATAAATGTTTTTTCATCAAGATTTAGTCTTATAGATGCTATAAAATCTTTATACTTTTCATACTCTATCTCAACATGCTTCATGCCATGCTTTATGGCATGAAAATAGTTGCCAAACTTTTGCTCTTTTTGTGTTTTACTTAAAGGTTTTGTGTAGTAAGTAAACTCCCAACCCTTATCAAAACACATTTTGGCTATGGCTAACATAGCATTTGATTGGGTTCCACCATAGGAGATAACTTTATTAAGATTTTCTTTTGGAGTTTCTAAAAGTGGATATAGTTTTCTGTATTTGTTTCCTGCTAAATAAGGGTCAATCAAATCATCCCTTTTAACAAGAAACTCTCTCCCATCCAAAGAGATTTTAGAGATGGGCGAGTTAATCATATAATTACTTTATAGTAGCTTTTTTCTGTAATGCTTTCATTTTCTTTTTTATAACCGTTTTAAATTTTTCCATTTTAAGTCTTTGCTCTATAAAGGGCTTAACTTCCGCAAATGCTCTTGTTTTTTTAGCTTTTTTGTCTTCTAAATAGATTACATGGTAACCAAATTGTGTTTTAACTGGTGATGAAACTTCTCCAACTTTCATAGAAAAAACTTTATCATTAAACGCTGGTACCATCTGACCTTTAGCAAAATAACCCAAATCTCCACCTTTTGGTCCACTAGGTCCAGTTGATTTTGATTTTGCTAGTTCTATAAACTTAGATTTTAGTGCATTACCTTTTAAAGATTTCAATTCAGATACAATCTTTTTTGCTTCATCTTCTGTCTTTACTAAGATATGACGAGCATGTACACTCTCTTTTTCATTAAACTCTTCTTTGTTTTTATTGTAATAGTTCTTTAACTCTTTATTTGATACTTTGATTTTATCAAGTTCTCTTTTTTGCCAAACCTGTATAGCTAAATCTTTTTCTATTCTCTTTTGTATCTTTGCATACTCATCTTTAAAGTCTTTTGATTTTAAAATACCTGTCTTTTTAGCATCATCAAAAATCAACTCTTTAGTTATTAACTGCTGTAATACCTGTTTTCTAAACTGAGCCTGTTTATCTGCAGGAACTTGGTTAAATCTACCTTGAGTTGCATTCATCAACTCTGTATCTACATCTTTTTGTGATATTTTCACACCATTGACAGTTACTAAAGTTTGAGCATTTGCAACTGCACCAACTAGAAGAAGTGTTGTTAAAATTTTTGTTACGATTTTCATGTTTAATTTCCTTTTGATATGGAAATTCTAATAATTTTATGTTAATGGTTATTAAACAGAGGGGAGTTACAGCTTTTTAAACTGTAACTTTAAGGTATTTATCTAAAATATTTTCTAGTTTTTCGCGCGTCAGTGGCTTTGAGAGATAATCATCAAGTCCTTCACGCAAAAGCATCTCTCTATCACCCTCCATTGCCATAGCCGTAAGAGCAACGATAGGTGTTTTACCATTTAGATTAACTCTCTCTTTTATCTCATTTGTAGCTAGTATCCCATTTTTTTCTGGCATATCTATATCCATAAAAACAATATCAAATCTATTTTTCTCACACTTCTCAATCGCTTCATTTCCATCTGATGCAGTAGAAACTGCTATATTATACTCTTTTAACAGTATTTGTATTAATCTTTGATTTATTAAATTATCCTCAACCACTAAGGCTGTTGTACTGTCTTTTAAAGTTAAAGTATTTTGAGTGACTGTGTAAGATTCTATATCGTATAGTTTATGCAGATGTTTTGCAACAACACTAGGTAGAAGTGGTTCAACAATCACTTCATCTACTAAATGAGTTAGTTTTGTCTGAAGCGTTTCTCCCTCATTTAAAAGCATTGTGATAGATGACTTTTTACTATAAGTACCAAGTTTTAACATCCATGAGGAATCATCCTGCTTAGCGATGATATAAAGAGCTTCAACACCATCATATACATGTTCATCTAAAATATTTGCTTTAACAACATCAATAGCAAACGAACGAAGGTATATAGTTAAAAAGTTTGCTTCATCAACTCTAGTTTTATCAAGCAACAAAACTTTAACCCTTTTCTTTGGCATCATTTTATACGATTGACCTTTTGATGTTTTAAAGTCAAGAACAAAGTTTAGGTAACTGCCCTCACCCTCTTCAGAATGTATATTCAACTTTGAACCAAGTAGATGAACCAAGCCACTAGAGAGACTTAAACCAACACCAAGTCTTTCATCCGCATGATTTCCTGCAGTAAAAGGCTCATTGATTAAAGCTATCTGCTCTTCAGCAATACCTTTTCCATTATCTTTAACACTAAAGGCAATATTACATTCACCATTTTGGCGTCTTTTTAGAAGCTTTACTTCTATAATAACCCTTCCTCCTCTTGATGTAAATTTCAGTGCATTTTGAATTAACGCATTCATAATCTGAGTTATTTTTTTAGCATCTGAATTCAATTCATGTGGTAATTTTGGATCTATAAAGGTTAATACTTTAATCCCTTTTTCTCTTCCAGCCAGAGTAAAATTACGCGCAATCATCTCCATATTTGAAAGAAGCGAGAAAGAACTATTTTCTACTTTTAATCTATTGCCCTGCAGTTGAGAAAGGTCAAGTAGTGTTTCTATGTTAAGCATAAGATTTTTAGAAGATCTGTGGATCATCTCAAGATACTCTTTTTGATGAGCATCCGTATTTGTTTCTTCCAACAATTCCACAAAACCAAGGATACCATTCATAGGTGTTCTAAATTCATGCCCTATGTTTGCTAAAAATCTTGTTTTTAACTGTTCTACCTCTCTTGTTCTCATTTTAGCATAATGAAGTTCTGTTATATCTTCTAATTCTAAAATATATAATTCTGGAGTGTGTAGAAGATTGTGACACTTTGCTTTTAGATAGACAGTACTTCCATAGCTGTTTTTAATAGTTAACTCATACCCATCTTTTTTATATTTCTTTATGTAATCAAGCCAACTTTTATCATCTTCAGTAAAAACTTCCTCACTTTCACTTAAAAAAACTTCTCTAATACTTTCATATTTTGCACGAAAATCTTCTATCCCCCTAAAACCAAAAGTATCAAAAAAGTATCTATTAGCTCCTATCCAGCCATCCTTTGTCGTAAAAAACAGTGTCATAAAACTACTAGTGCTAATAACTTCCCAAATCATATCTTTTGAAAAATAGTCACTATAACGAAAAACTGTTTTTACCTTCGCCTCTTTTTTTGAAAAAAATGAAAAAACACCCATGAAAATACCCTCAACTAAGTAATTACATCAATTATATCACAAATTTAGATAAAATTGCATTTATGAAAAAAGCCACAAAAAAAGAGATAAAAGAGATTCACGAACTCTTTGTAGAAAAATACAGTGACGCTGTCACAGAACTTGAATACAAAAATGCTTACGAGCTAGTTGTAGCCGTAGCTCTTTCTGCACAATGCACAGATAAAAGAGTAAATGTTATAACACCTGCTTTATTTAAAAAGTATCCAACTCCACATGCCATGAGTGAGGCATCGCTTGATGATATAAAAGCATTAATTAACAGCTGTTCATTTTTTAATAATAAGGCTAAAAACCTTCTATCTATGTCTAAAAGAGTAGTTGAAGTTTACAACGGTGAGATTCCAATGGATGAGAAGGAACTTATTACGCTCGGTGGAGTTGGTCAAAAAACAGCTCATGTTGTGATGATAGAATATACAGGTGCCAATCTTATGGCAGTAGATACACATGTGTTTCGTGTTTCACACAGACTTGGACTTAGTGATGATACCACAGCGATTAAAACAGAAGAAACCCTTGTTAAAAAGTTTAAAAACAACCTCCATGCACTCCATCAGGGAATGGTTCTTTTTGGTCGCTATATCTGTAAAGCAAAAAATCCAAAATGCAATGAGTGTTTTTTAACTGAGTATTGCAAAACAAAAGAGAGTTTTAAAGTTTAGGTATAAAAAATGCTTGTTAAAGGTATGATAAAGATTTTTTTACTAGTAATTACCATCGTTTTCTTTAGCGGATGTGTAAACAAGCACGGCATCTCAGCAAAATATTACAGTGAATGCAAGGAATATTACGACCTTCAGGGCTATTACCATAAAGAGTGTGGAGACGATGATATGCTAACATACAAAGAGATGGGCGATGGTGTTATCTATATAAAAGATGCTTTTGTTGGTAAAAAAGAAAATAAAAAAAATGTCTGGTAACTAATTAAACATTCTCTATCTTATAGCTATAAAAGTTGCAAAGTTAGCCCACCTGAAAACCACTTCACAGTGACTAAAACCATTTTCTAGAGCCATTTTAATATTTTCATCTTCACTGTATGGAACCAAAATATTTTCCAACGCTTCCCTTTTTTGCCCTATCTCAAACTCACTGTAACCCTGCTCTTTTTTAAAATCATAATAGCACTCAATCAAATCTTTGTTTAACTTTGTATGATGGCTTATAACCTTTTCACTAAATATAAAAACACCATCTTTTTTAAGTGAAGATGAAATTTTTTGTATAAGTTTTTCCCTTACAAGTGGTCTTACAAACTGCAAAGTATAGTTACTTACAAAAACATCAGCCATTTCATAGTTATATTTTAAAATATCAGCGTATTTTACCTCAACATCAGCACCATAAGCTTCACACTTTTTTCTAGCCTGCTCTAACATCGCCTCTGAGTTATCCAAACCTATAAGTTTGGCATGTGGGTTTGAGTGCTTTGATATATTGATAAGTAAAGAAGCGGTTGAGCAACCCAAGTCATACATCAAACCACCTTTTTGCAACTGTTTTAAAACAAAAAACTCTGTAATCTTCTGGCTCTCTTTATAAAACGGTACACTACGATTTAACATGTCATCAAAAACAATTGCTACCTCTTCATTAAACTCAAACTGTTTTTCTATCGGTTTTGTAAAAACTTTATCATTCATAACCGTATTTTAGCTAAAATGGTAAAAATATTCTACGGAGAAAAATATGAATTTTGACACTTCAACTTGGATGATGATAGCTTTTGTTATAGCTCTAGGCGGCGGTATATGGAAAGTGTATGCTTTTATGCCTACAAAAACTTTGGCAGATGATGATACAGGGGAAGATTCCCATGAGCATTTAGTCTCAGTCATGCACAAAGTTTTAAAAGATGAAGAAACAACACCAACGCTAAATGAACTACACAATAAAATGACAAATCATGAACACTTTGACAAAGAGAGACACTGGAGATTTAATCCAAACAAACTAAATCAACTGCTAAATAAACACTATATTTTAAACCCACACCTAAACTCCATTGAAGATATTCACAAGGCACTAAATATAGATGAAAAAGACAAGAGTTGATGAAATAGGTTAATTATGCTATTATGATACTATATTCACAATAGGAAATTTATGTCATTTAACAACTTAGGTTTGTCAGCTCCCATATTAAAAGCTATCAAAGAACAGGGCTACACAAAACCAACACCCATACAGGCTCAAGCAATCCCAGTTATACTTAACAGGAAAGATATTTTAGCAGGTGCACAAACTGGAACAGGTAAAACAGCTGGTTTCACTCTGCCTATGCTAGAGTTACTCACTCGTGCTAAACCAACAAAAGGTAAACGACAGATAAAAGCACTTATCTTAACACCTACACGAGAACTTGCAGCACAGGTCGGTGAAAGTGTTAAACTCTATTCAAAACATTTACCATACAAATCAACCGTAATTTTTGGTGGGGTAAAAATAAATCCACAAATGGTCGAACTCCGCAAGGGTGTTGATATAGTTATAGCAACCCCTGGAAGACTTTTAGACCATCTATCTCAAAAAACCATAGATCTCTCCCATATAAACTTTTTCATATTAGATGAAGCAGATAGGATGTTAGATATGGGTTTCATAAATGACATAAAAAAGATTTTAGCTATCATCCCAAAACAAAGACAAAATTTACTCTTCTCAGCAACATATTCAGATGAGATAAAAAGATTGTCAGATAGACTTTTAAACTCACCAACTCTTATAGAAGTTGCTAAAAGAAACACAGCTTCTCAAAGTGTAAAACAAACTGTTTATCCAGTTGATAAGATTCGTAAAAGAGAGCTTGTTACCCATCTCATAACCAGTGGGAAATGGAAACAAGTTCTAATCTTTACAAGAACAAAACACGGGGCAAATCGCCTCTGTGGACAATTAGAAAAAGATGGTATCACATCAGCTGCTATCCATGGAAATAAAAGCCAAAATGCGAGAACAAAAGCTTTAGCCGATTTTAAAAAAGGTGAAATCAGGGTTCTTGTTGCAACAGATATTGCAGCAAGAGGGATAGATATAGACCAACTCCCACATGTGATAAACTATGAACTACCAAATATTAGTGAAGATTATGTTCATCGCATAGGCAGAACTGGTCGTGCAGGGAACAATGGAGAAGCAATATCACTTGTTTGTGTGGATGAACATGAATATCTTGCAAACATAGAAAAGCTTATAAAAAAAGATATTCAAAAAGTATGGCTAAAGGGATTTAAGCCTGACCCTTCAATAAAAGCAGAACCGATTAACCAAGGCGGAAGAGGAAAAGGAGGTCATTCCAGGAATAGACCTCGAAACAGCAGAAGAAGATAGAAAAATCTTAGTTTCTATCTAAGGCATTTAAATCTTTAAATGCTTCTACCACTCTATCTACTAAACTAACCTGCCCAGCACGAAGCCATTTTCTAGGATCGTAGTATTTTTTGTTTGGTTTGTCTTCACCCTCTGGATTTCCGATTTGCCCTTGCAAATAATCATGATACTTTTCAACATACCCCTTAACACCAGCCCATGTTGCCCATTGGGTATCTGTATCTATATTCATTTTAATCACACCATACCCTATCGCCTCTTCTATCTCTGATGGAAGTGAACCTGAACCTCCATGAAATACAAAATTTACGGGTTTTTCATCTGTATTAAATTTTTTCTCTATATATTTTTGAGAATTATCTAGGATTTTTGGAGTAAGTGTAACATTTCCAGGTTTGTAAACACCATGAACATTTCCAAATGATGCCGCTATTGTAAAATGGGGAGAGATTTCATTTAGCTCTTTATAAGCCAAAGCTACATCCTCTGGCTGAGTATATAAAAGTGAATTATCAATATTTGTGTTATCCACACCATCTTCTTCACCACCTGTACAACCAAGCTCTATCTCTATGCTCATACCTATCTTGCTCATTCTCTCTAAGTAAGTTTTACAAGTTGAGATATTTTCCTCTAACGACTCTTCTGAGAGATCAAGCATATGAGATGAAAAAAGCGGTTTACCCACATGCTTAAAGTATCTCTCACCAGCATCTAAAAGTGCATCTATCCAAGGAAGTAGTTTTTTTGCAGCGTGATCAGTGTGAAGAATAACAGCCACCCCATAAGCTTCTGCTATGCTATGAACATATTTTGCACCAGCAACAGCACCTAAAATTGCTGATTTTTCTGCCTCATTACTCAAACCTTTTCCAGCAAAATATGATGCACCTCCGTTACTAAACTGTATAATTACAGGTGAGTTTACTTTTGCTGCAGCTTCTAAAACACCATTTATTGAATCTGTATTTACAACATTAACGGCAGGGATAGCAAAACCCTCTTTCTTTGCCCAATCATAAACTTTGGCAACATCATCTCCAAATAAAACTCCAGGTTGTACAATATCTAAAATACCTTTACTCATAAGCCATCCTAAAAAAAATAATTTTGCAATTATAACTTTTTTCACATATACTTTATGTTAAAATATGTCAAAAATATAGTTGAAATGTGTAGGTCTATGAAAAAAAGCAATGAGTGGTTCACTGATATAATTTTAATTGATGTAATCAATTTTTCAAAACTCTCAGCAGACCAACAATTAGAAATCATAAACTTTTTAACAAAAAGCTACTCAAATATGATTATTAAAATGCTTGCAAATTCAAATATGAAGTTAAACAAACTCATCCTTGGATTTGTCTCAACAGGGGATGGCTTTTTTTGCATACTAAATCCAAGGCTAAAAGGTTTTGGTACAATTTTGGGACTTAGTTTTAACCACTTTTCAGAACAGATTGCAAAAAGGTACCCCTATTTTGAAGGGATCAGAATTGCCGTTCATACTGGAGAAGTTCGTGAATTTCAAGATATTTTGGGAAATAAAAACTATATTGGTGACGGGCTAAATGAGTGTGCTAGATATTTGGAATTTAAAAACTATACTATATCAACTGTTATGGTTTCAGATGTGGCATACGAAAGTTTGAAAACATTTTTAGAACTTTATAAAGATTTTCATACACTTTTAACCCAAAGAGAGTTTAAACACTCTTCAACCTACACATTTAAAGATAAACATAACTGCACTAGGCATGGTTCTTTAGTGTGGCTGAGAAAAGCTGGTATAATCAATCCCCCAAATATCAATTTTAACTCAATGATTTAAGGAAAACAGATGAGATTAACAATAGATGAATACTCAAAACATTTTAAAATGTCAAAAGAGATGATAAACTCAAAACTTCGAGCTAGAAAACTAAACTACATCATAGAGAATGGTACAACCTATATAATCGTAACTAGAAGTTCTACCGATAAAAACATAAGAGATGAGATTGTGCAAGATAAAAAAAACAATGCACAAATCAAACAAAAAGCTATTACCAAACCAAAAACAACTGTTGCGACTGTGTTAGCTCTTTACCAAAGAGAGAACAACCATTTAAAAGAAAAAATTGTTCAGCTTGAAGCTAAAATAGACAAACTCATAGATGATAAAGAACAGATGCTTCGAGATGAAAGAGATAAGATAGAAACACTTTACAACTCTAAAGATGAACAACTAAAAAACATTTTAGAGCTTATAAATACAAAACTAATGCTAGAGCAAAAAGCACAAACTATCCATGAAGTTGAAACATTTGAAGTTGAAAATACTCCCACTAAGCAAGACACACATATAGTGGAACTAAGAGAGTATTTAAAATCTTTAAGCTTAAAGCCACACCAAAGAAAAGTTATTAGAAAAAGATTTTTAGCTGTATATGACAGTGATGTACGAGTTATAAAACAAAACGGTAAACTTTATCTTGATTTTTCAAAATATGATTATAGTGACCTACTAGAATATTAAGAAACGATATGGGCAAAATAGAAAAACAAAAAATCAAAACTAAAAATATAAAAGAATCCATTGAGAATTTTGCTCAGGAAAATTTTATAGCTTATAAAGATTGTGATTTTTCTATTAACAGTATTGATACATATATCAAAACAACTGCCTCTGAAGAGTTTGAACTTTTCAATGAAGATGTAAATACAACATACAAAGATAAAAATAAAATTTTAAATGAACATGTTGAATTTCAACAAATTTACACCATAATCATCAAGGAACAAACAAAAAAAACTCTAGAGTTAGATTACTCTATAAAATTTGGAAAATTTTTCACAAACCCAAGAATCATAATCCATCCAGACTCGACCATACCCTATAAAAAGTTTAAACCAAAAGAGATTTACACTCTTCTCATAAGAGAACTAAATAAGATAAAGGCTCAAAACAAAATATTAGTTGGTATATTTGATAGTTCTATGTTAAATACTCTCAAAAAATTTATAAAACATATCTACAGTGGTAAATTCCTAAAAAAGATTGCCATACCACTTTTTGATGGGATTGAACCTGAGATTACTAAGCAAAGTTCTCTTGTCATGCACTTTCAAAATAAAAAATCAAAAGAACAACTCATTGAGGTAGAAAAGGGGGAAGTTCTTGTCGAATTTGTAAAACCTCTTTTTGGTAAAAATGGTTTAAATGCTTTTGGAAAATTTATAGACAGTGGTAGTGGAGATAACAAACAAGACTTGGATGCAGATATAGATATGTCAAGTATCATAGTTGAAGAAGATGATAAAAAAAGGCTCTATAAAAGCAAGAAAAAAGGCTTTGTCAGTTTTACCAACAACAAACTTCTTGTAGACAATAAAGTAAGGATGTCAGAATTATCACGAGTACAAAACTCTTTGGCAAAAGATGAAGACAACAATATTGAAGTTCATATCTCACAAAATGACACTACAAAAGACAGCATAGGAGCTGGAGTTGAACTAACATCTCAGATCATCCATGTAACAGGTCATATCGGTGCAAACAGTATTATAGAAGCAGAAGATTTACAGGTTGATGGTGCAACACACCAAGATTCAACACAGTTTGCAAAAACAGCACGGATAAACAGACATAAAGGAACGCTTAGATGCCATAAAGCCAATATTAAACTGCTTGAGGGAGGAGAAGTTCATGCAACAAATGTAGATATCGAAGCATCACTTGGTGGAACCATATATGCACAAGATGTAAAAATTGGACAGGTAAAAAACCATTTAAAGGTATATGCTTCAAACTCCATAACAATAAACTTGGTAAGTGGGGAAGACAATCTTTTTAAGATAAACTATAAAGACATTCCTCTTTTAAACTCAAAAATAAAACTAATACAAGAAGATATAGAAGATTTAAAATACTCTTTAGAGGAAGCCAAGAAACATAGCATTTCCAAGATTGATGGTATAAAAAAAGAGATTCAAATATTGACAGATGAAAAAAATACCATTAAAAATTCAACACTTAAAGCAAAAATTACAATAGAAAAACCATTAATAGGTCTAAATACTATCATATTTACACTCGACAGCGGAGATGAACTAATCTACAAAACATCCCCTAAAAGATATGAGCCTTTCTACCTTGAAGTCAATGAAGACCAAGTTACTCTCCATCCAGTAAACAAGACAATCAGCCTCTAAACTTTTCATAAAAAAATCCACATGCCATAAACCCACATGCCACGAAACTCTATAAAAATATAAATTTAGCACGGTATACCGTATATAAAATATGTTATATATATTTAAATATACTTTTTAAATGCTTTTATATCTATATTATTGTATATTAATAAATATAAAATGTATATTTAAGTATTGATTCCGTATAATTTCTCATGCAAATAAATGATCTCTTTAATATTCTTCATAACTCGCTTGAGTATCAAAACAATGGAAAAAAAATATCTCTAAAAGATATGGCTTCTTCACTTGGTATCTCTATGCGAACATATCAAGACTGGAAATTAGGACGAGCAAAACCACAAGCCGCTTCCACAGTTATAAAGATGTTGGGTGCACTGGATGATGAAGAGATCATAAGAGCAGTAAGAAAGATAAACAAACTTGATAATAAATAGGAGCTATTTAAGATGGGTACTTTAACAAAGAGTGAAAGAGATGGGCTTGAAGATGTCTTCTTATCTATTCATTCAAATGAGATTAAATATCATAAAATCAAAGAATTATCTTCTTTAATGATGTCAAAAGATATCAGTTTTTTCATGAGCAATCTTTTAAAGAGAGCTAAATTGGGGTTAAAAGGTACTAAATTATCACAATTTATGACTATTTTAGGCAAAAAGAAGAAATATTTAAGCAAATAAACTATAAAGTGTCCATAACTGAATTATTTGCAGATGGGCTTTCTTTGAATCTATCTGAAATGATTTCGGAAAATTTCATTATCTAAGGGCAAATTCATGAACAAAGCGCAATTCGTTGAATTAGTACAAGCAAGTGGTAACTATAAAACTAAAGTTGAAGCTGAAGCAGCTATCAAAGCATTCACAGAAGCTGTAACTCAAGCTTTAGTTAAAAAAGAAGATGTATCTTTAGTTGGTTTTGGTAGCTTTTCTGCTACATTACAAAAAGGTAAAAGTGGTAAAGTACCAGGTACTGACAAAACTTACACTACTCAAGATAAAATGGTTCCAAAATTTAAAGCTGGTAAAGGTCTTAAAGACCGTGTAGCTGCTGGTAAATAATTTATAGTGTTGTCATAATTCGATTTATGGCAACATTATCTTTCTTTCACATGAACTTATCTTTTTTCAAATCAATATTTAAACAAAAATCTCTCTTGAATGATTTATCATGTTCAAAAGTATTTGAGAACTTAAAACAGGTTGCTCAGGAAAACGATCTTTTTGTGTACAGAGATATAACTATTTATCATCATACAAAAAGTTTTTTTATCCCTTTGCTTATTTTAGATCAAACTCGTGGAATATATATTTTTGAATATAAAACATGGTCATTTAAAGATTTAAACAATGCAACCGCTAGAGTGTCACAAGATGAAAACATATCCGACAAAAGTTTAGCTTTTGACAAAACACATAAAATTATTAGACAAAAATTCAATGAATTAACACATAGCAATGGTGTTGATATATTTAACTTTGCAATAATGGAAAATTTAACTATTCAAGATTATGAAAAGTTAGATATTTCATTACAAGAACTTTTGCCACAAAGTAAAATCATCTTTAATGACTCTACAGATACCGAGATATTAAGTAAGCTTAAAAATGTAAAAAAACCAGATAATTCATTGCCTGATGTAGCACATATAATGGGTAATCTACTTATTCAATATCTCATCCTATCTGATAATAAAACTATGTATATGGCATCTAAAGAGCAGATGAGATTCATAGATGCTGAAGTTAAAGGTCATCAAACTCTCTTTGGAGAAAATGGCTCTGGAAAAACAAACTCCATTCTTTTAAAAACGATTCTTTATAAACTAAAAAGACCAGATAAAAAAATCATTATTATATCTCCAACTACACTTGCATGCGATATATTAAAGAAAAAACTTTTAAATATTGTTGAACATGCCATTGTAGAATTAGATATCACTTCTATAGAAATCATAACACCTATAGAACTCTTAAACAGACATCTGAGCAAATACAACAAGCCTCTTCTTGATAATACTATTTATATTAATGATATGTTAATGAAGAAAAAATTCCACACAGCAGACTTTATTATTTGCGATGATTCTGATCTACTTGGAGAAGATTTTGTATTATATCTAAAGCATATACAAAATAAATCTAACTTACTTATATCAACCAATAAAAAAACACTAGATGCAGATTTTATATTTGAAAAAAGCTTTTATGGCAAAGATTTAAATATTGAATTTATCAAAACGAACCCACATGCCAAAGCATTGCAAATAATAGCAAAATTACTTCAAGACAATAAAGCAGAAGATATTTTAGTAGTATCGGATGAACTATCAAAAAAACAACTTAGTGATGATTTGGAATTTTTCATAAAAGATAAGGCAACTTTACTAGATAGCTCCAAGAACCTAATAGATCAAGAGTTAGATAATCTACTTCTTACAACATACAACCAAATTAGCTCTATCAATGCAAAATTTGTCATCCTTTTAGGAATAAATGAAACATCGGAAATGGAGTTAAAATATGCTGTCAACTCAGCTAAAAAAAGTGCTTTTATATTGTATGAAGAAGAAAATGAGACACTCATCAACTTAAAAGAACATTTTAAACAAACAGGAAACTAAATGAAAAAGATCTTACTACTGCTTCTAATAACATTATCCATATCACTTAATGCTGAAACTAAAAACCCACATGTTGTACTTGAAACCACACAAGGTAATATAGAGTTAGAGCTGTATCCTGATGTTGCACCACTAGCTGTTGAAAATTTTGTAACACACATTAAAAATGGTTACTATAATGGTGTTGCATTTCACCGTATAATTAAAGATTTTATGATTCAAGGTGGTGATCCAACTGAGAGTGGTAGAGGTGGAGAAAGTATTTGGAAAAAACCATTTAAAGATGAGTTTAAAAACAAAACATTTAACAAAGCTGGTGTTTTGGCAATGGCGAATATTGGTCCACATACAAATGGCTCCCAGTTTTTTATAACAACAGCTCCAACCCCTTGGCTAAATGGATACCATACAATCTTTGGGCAAGCAACCACATCATCTATAAAGACTATAATGAAGTTAAATAGTGTAGCTACGCTCGGTCGTTCAGGTGGAGATAGACCACAGACAAGACAAGAGATTATAAAAGCATACATAAAACACTAAAAAAATAGACTTTTAAAGTATTTTTATAATATAATTTTACCAAGTAAATAGCAGGGAAAATCATGGAAATTCAAACAATGAATAAACTAGAAACAGAGGCACTTAAAAAGAGCGGAACAGACTTCACCAGACTAGGGTTTGCCCTATTTTTCATGATAGCTGTTTTGACATTTAGTTTTTTAAATAATGGTGGAATTCCAAATAATATGTTCTTAGCAGTTGCAGCACTTATTGGTGCATATATGGCGATGAATATTGGAGCCAATGATGTTGCCAACAATGTTGGACCTGCCGTTGGTTCAAAAGCATTAACATTAACTACTGCAATTATAATTGCTGCTGTTTTTGAGGCTGGTGGTGCACTAATAGCTGGTGGGGAAGTTGTTAAAACCATAAAAAAAGGGATTATAGACATATCTGCTTTTGGTGGGAATGCTGATCCTTTTATCTGGGCAATGATGGCAGCACTTTTAGCAGCTGCACTTTGGTTAAACTTTGCAACAGCCATGAAAGCACCAGTTTCCACTACACATTCTATTGTCGGCGGTGTTATGGGTGCAGGGATTGCTGCTGCTGGTTTTAGCATAGTTTCATGGTCTACTATGGGTAAAATAGTTGCTTCTTGGGTTATTTCTCCTGTTTTAGGTGGTGTTATAGCTGCTCTCTTCTTATTTTCTATTAAAAAAACTATTGTGTTTAAAAATGACAAAATAAGTGCTGCTAAAACATATGTACCTATTTTTGTAGCGATCATGTCTTGGGCTTTCATAACTTACCTAACGCTAAAAGGTCTTAAAAAAATCTGGCCTCAAGTTGTTGATATTTTAAATATGCTTCCTATGGTATCTATTGAGATGACTAAAAAACCTACACTTTTAACTGCCCTTGTTTTAGGTTTTACAATCTCAATTATTGTTTATATATATGTAAAAACCAAACTAGCATCAAACAAAACAGCTCTTAAAAACAATAAAGATTCAGTAAATACACTTTTTACAATTCCTCTTATCTTTGCCGCTGCATTACTAAGTTTTGCCCACGGTGCAAACGATGTTGCAAATGCTATTGGTCCATTGGCAGCTATAAATGATGCCATAGTAAACGGTGGCATCTCATCAAAAGCAAGTATCCCATTATGGGTTATGGGTGTTGGTGCACTTGGAATTGCCCTTGGACTCGCTCTTTATGGACCAAAACTTATCAAAACAGTTGGTAGTGAGATTACAGAACTAGACCAAATTCGAGCTTTTTCTATCGCTATGGCTGCTTCTATTACAGTTATTATCGCTTCTCAGCTTGGACTTCCTGTAAGTTCTACCCATATTGCAATCGGTGGAGTTTTTGGTGTTGGTTTCCTAAGAGAATGGTTGCATTTAAATGAAGCAGATACAACTATTGAAGAAAATATTTTAACCATAAAAGATGAAAAACAAAACCTTAATGCTTATACAGCAGAACTAAAAACTGTTGAAGCCAAAGAAAATAAAACTCAAGAAGACTACGAAAGAATCGTTACACTTTATAAGCTAATAGCAGATGAAGAGAAACTTATAAAATCAACAAAAAAAGATATTAAAAAAGCTAAAAAAGTTGAGTTCGTAAAAAGAGATGCTATCAAAAAAATCATAGCAGCTTGGGTTATAACTGTTCCTGCTGCTGCTATACTTGCAGCTGTCTTATTTTTTATGATAAAAGGGATTATGGTTTAAATCCCTTCTAATGACTCATAAACTTTTAGTGCTTGAACATGTTCTTTAACATCATGCACTCTCAGGTAAGAGCTTCCGTTTTTTATAGCTTCAAGATGCAGGACTATTGTTCCTGCTAGCCTCTCATCAATGCTCGATGAATATATTTTATCTATCATAGATTTTCTTGATGCTCCCACCAAGAGAGGCTTAGAAAGTGTCAAAAAATGCTCAAGATGTTTTATGAGAGCAAGGTTATCAGCAAGAGTTTTACCAAACCCTATCCCAACATCCAGAACTATATCTTTAACGCCAAAAAACTCAGCTTTAAAGACTCTCTCTTGAAAAAAAGTATAAACATCACTTAAAATATCATCATACATTGGATTGTTCTGCATAGTTTGTGGTGTACCTTGCATGTGCATGATAACAGCCGTCGCTTCAAACTCTGCACAAAGTTTGCAAACCTCATCATTTTGCAGACCAGTTATATCATTAACTATCTTAAACCCACATGCCAAAGCATGATTTATCACTTCTGGTGTGTAAGAATCTATACTAAACCTAACCCTCTCATAAAGCCTCTGTTTTTTTATGCTATCTAGTATGGGCTTTACTCTTAGGAGTTCATCTTTAGCAGATACTACAGGTGCGTTTGGACGCGAAGACACCCCGCCAATATCTATAATATCTGCCCCATCTTCAATCATCTGTAAAATTTTATCTATGGCATCTTTGTCTCTAAAGCGACTACCATCATAAAAACTGTCATCATTTGCATTTATGATACCCATTATTTCCACATGCCGAGGCTTTTTGATTTTTAAAATCTCTTGAAGTCTAAGAGCTACCTCTTTTAGTCCAAAAGGTTGCAAAAGCTCTTTTTTGCTCAAAATACGGAGCTGTTTTTGTGAAGCTATAAGTAAACAATCTACATGAGGAGTTGAAGCTACAACAGTTCCACGAGGCACCGCCAAATCAGCACCTATTGAGAGTGCATCCTGTTTTAAAATATTTGCTCCACCAACATGCAAATCTTTTATATATATGAGATGGTGTTGTATTTTTGATGCCAATATATCAACCCCACCACCATCAACACCAAGTTCTCTCAGGTAGCTCTTAGCATCAATATTATCAGATAATTTTTCTATTTTCATATTAAAGTGTAAATCCCATCAGTATTAGAGCTAAAACACTTTGAGGTCTTGAGTTTAACTCTAAAAGTCTGTATGCCTTGTCAAAATTATCTAACTGAGCTTCTGATAGTATCAACATATCAACTACAGTAGCTCTATGATAAATCGCTTCAACCAATTCTTTAGCTTCACTCTTACTTATGCGTGCATTTTGCTTTAAAAAGGCAAATATCTGTGCATAATCAATCTTTGCCAAATTCAACTCTATCTCTTTAACACTGTGTGATATATCCCCTTTTACAATAGGTAATCTTGAGCGAACTGTTGGAAGCAGATTTGATTTTGTAGGGGAAATGATAATAAATTCAATATTTTTAGGTGGCTCTTCTAAAACTTTTAGGAGTGAGTTTTGAGAGATGGAGTTAAAACTTTTTGCAACTAGTATGATATACTTTGTTTGTGACTCACTTTTATATGCTTCGGCAACTACTGCTTTTGCATCTTCTATCTTAAACTCATCTCTTAAAAAAGGAACAACCCTGTTTGGCTTTAGTGTTTGTGTGAGGTTTTCTAGCTCATATTCAATATCACTAGAGATAAGTATGTGTGATTTTTTACCCTCAGCTGCTAACATCAACCTCTCCAAACATTGCAGCATTTATAGATGAGTTAAAAAGTTTATAAAGCTGCAAAAGTTTTATATCTAGATGTGAATCATAAGACTTCATGATAAAAGCATTGTGAAAATCCTCATCAAAAATCCAGAAATAGCTATTGTCTCTTCTTTTTGCTATATCTGCTCTTTTGTCATCTCCCTTACCAATATAAAAGAAGAAATAATCTTCCTTATATGAAAGAGATATCATATCATCAAGTATATCTATCTTTTCACCGCCGCTTATGCCGTTGTAATGGCTATAAAGGCTATCTATACTTACTATTGGCAAAAGCGGTCTCTCAAGCAGTTCTGTGTTGATGGAACTTAAAATATACTCCTCAAACCATTTTCTTTTTTCATCTGTGATTATGATAATTGTTTTGCCATTTAAAATTTGCTCTATAGCCTGAGAAGTTGTCGTAGTCCAGTCAAATCTTAACTCTTCTAACCAACTAAGAGAACCACCTTCCTCCCTTATAGCATCCAAACTCCACTGTGCAAAATCAGCCATCAAAAGACTACTTGTCCAACTCGTATGCGTTGTGCAGACTTCTTACTGCAAGTTCTGCATATTTTTCATCTATAACCATAGATACTTTTATCTCTGAAGTTGAAATCATATTTATATTTATATTTTCAGTAGCCATTGTTGAGAATGCTTTAGCTGCTACACCAGTATGAGATTTCATACCAACACCAACGATAGATACTTTACATATCTTATCGTTATATGAATCATCTTTTATATCTCCACTCTCAACAAACTTATCAACAACTTTTTTTGCATCATCAAGGTCGCTTACCGCAACAGTAAAATCTATATTTGTTGTATCATCATAAGCTTTATTTTGGATAATCATATCTACATTCACCTCAGCGTCTGCCAAAGCATTAAATATCTCAGAAGCTATACCAGGTCTGTCTTTTACACCCATCAAAGATACACGAGCTTGATTTCTATCCAATGCTATTCCACTTACTAATGCTTTTTCCATTATATTTTCCTCTGTTGTTATTAGCGTTCCCTCTTCATTGGAGAAACTAGTTCTTGTTACTAAATTTACATTTAATTTTTTTGCCATCTCTACTGAACGGTTTTGAAGTACTTTTGCACCAAGAGATGCTAACTCCAACATCTCATCATAAGAGATTTTATCCAGTTTTTTTGCTTTTGGCTCTATGCGTGGGTCAGTTGTAAATATACCACTGACATCTGTATATATCTCACATAAATCAGCCTTCAATGCTCCAGCAATAGCTACAGCACTAAGATCGCTCCCACCTCGACCAAGTGTTGTAACATTTCCATCTGCTGAAACACCTTGAAAACCAGCCACTATAACGATTTTACCAGCACTTATCGCTTCATTCATGGCATGTGGGTTTATGTTTTCTATACGAGCCTTTGTATGTACTACATCTGTCACTATTCCAGCTTTTCTACCTGTCATACTAACAGCTTCAAAACCCATCTCATTTAAAGCGATAGACAATAGAGATGCAGTTACTCTTTCACCAGAACTTAAAAGCATATCCATCTCAGCTCTTGAAGGGTTTTTGGAAAAATGCTCAGCATATCCTACTAGCTTGTTTGTCTCCCCACTCATGGCTGAAACCACAACCACTACATCATTTCCAGCTTTTTTTGTTTGGCTTACACGGTTAGCTACATTTTGGATTCGCTCCAAATCCCCAACACTTGTACCACCAAATTTTTGAACTATCAACATCTTAAAGCAGTCCCTCTTTTTTAAAATATTTTATAACTTTTTTATATACATCTTTTTTAAAACTTGCACTCATAGAAAGTACTTCATCAACTTTTACAAATTTATAGTCACTAAACTCTGGATGCTTCGTATCTAAATCTATTTTAGCACTTTTTTTAAGTTTTAGTAAAAAATATCTTTGTTTCTGCCCTTTATAAGGCTTCATATTTTTAGCAATTTTTGATGGAAAATCATAACTTATCCACTTAGGATACTCAGCAATAATCTTGGCTTTTTTGGTTCCAATCTCCTCTTTCATCTCACGGAAGAGTGCTTCTTTTACCTCTTCACCCTCATCTATCCCACCTTGGGGAAACTGCCACACATCACTCAAGTCATTTCTTTGTGCTATAAAAATCTCTTTTTTATCTGGATAATTGTTTGAAAGGATAATCATCGCTACATTTGGACGGTATAAATCTTTTTTACTCATAAAAGCACCTGTATATTTAATAGTCGCGATTATACAAAATAAGCGATTAAAATAAGTTTATCTAGCTATAATTCATACATGCTTTTATATATACATATCCCGTTTTGTGATTCAAAATGTTCCTACTGTGCTTTTAATTCCTATGTTGACAAATTTCATCTAAAAGATGACTACATTAGAGCATTAGAGGTTCAACTTGATTATGAACTAAAAAGATTTAAAGTAACAAAAAACTCCATAGAGTCTGTTTTCATAGGTGGTGGTACACCCTCAACTATAGAACCAAAACTCTACAAAAACATCTTTAAAAGAATCAAACCATATCTAAACCCACATGCCGAGATAACAAGCGAAGCAAACCCAAACAGTGCTACAAAGGAGTGGCTTCTTGGCATGTGGGTTTTAGGCGTAAACCGTATCAGTTTCGGAGTACAAAGTTTTGATGAGCAAAAATTAAAACTGCTAAACCGCAATCATTCCCCAAAACAGGCAAAAGATGCAATCGCACATGCCAAAGAAGTTGGGTTTGAGAACATATCTCTCGATCTTATTTATGCAACTTTGGGTGATACAAAAGAGTTGCTACAAAACGACATAAACATAGCCAAAAACCTCCCCATAAACCACCTTAGTGCCTATGCCCTAACCATCGAGGAA
>Ga0256845_1001054_pt1 | contig 23428 bp, 13 predicted proteins | sample RiftiametaG_FD_189101 | JGI IMG/M metagenome (GOLD analysis project Ga0256845, IMG submission 189101) | Tube worm associated microbial communities from hydrothermal vent at the East Pacific Rise, Pacific Ocean - Riftia | ecosystem: Host-associated > Annelida > Integument > Unclassified ... | reverse complement strand
TTCCTGTTAAATCAGCAATGGCTTTACTACTTACATCTAAATAACCAGTAAAAGCACTTGCCTCACTCACTTGTATTTGAGAATCAGAATTAGTGTTTATAGACCAATTATTTAATAATTCAGCTTTAAAATTAGCATCAGGAATTGTTACTATTTGTGCATTCGTGTTTTTAAGAAGAAAAAGACAAAAAAGGATTATATAATATTTCATAATTAAAATTATAATAAAGTACCTAGATTATAATTAACCTAGGTACTTTTAAATTTAGTTTCTTATTGTTTGCATTGTTTTAACCGAGCCATCTTCAAAAATAAATCGATGTAACATAATCCCTTCAGGGATATTTTTAACTTTTATTGTTCTTTTAGTTACGTGATCCTTTTTTTCAATAAACTCATCAGAATATAAAAGCTCGCCTGTAAAATCCCAAAGTTCGTATCGAAATTTTAGTGTAGCAAAAGCTGCTGTTCTTATACCAAAGTCATTATCGTAAAGAGGGCTTGGAAAAATCACTACATCTAACATATCAGCTTGTGATACCGTAAAGTTTGTTTTTTCTTTAATTTCAATGATTTTAGAATAATATCCTTCTGCTTTAAACATAAACCCAAAAGAGTATAAACTAGGCTGTAAAGTAATATTCAAACCAACATTTTCACTATCAAATAATTCTAAAGGATTAATAGTTATAGGCGGATTCGAACTGTTATTTAAATCAGTAATTATTAATTGATCTACAAACTCTGTTAAACCTCCAAATGGATTTGGACTTGCGGTACCTGTGTTGCAAGGCGCATCTAGATTTGCAGGATCAGGGGGTATTGGAAACCCATATTCATCAATACAAAAAGCAGTAAAAAAATCTGTTATTACATTTGTAGGGTTAGGATTATCAAGGGGAATGTAACCTCCTCCCCCTCCTAAATCCGCGGGGTTACACTCTAAAGGAGGGTAGTTTGGCTCTCCTGTTGGTTGAGAGAAGTCAGCACTTGAATTAATTAAAAGAATTGCAGAGTTTAAATCATGAAAAGTGTTCCCACAAAATTCATCTCCAATTGTATGATAGCCATCTGTTTCAATATCTGATTGTCCTTTCCAAACACCTAATTGTTTTTGGTAACCCCAAATTAAACCAGTAATTGCATTACCTCCTGGATCAACCTGAGTAACATGCCCGTTAACTCCTGAAAGCACTTGTATTTGATAAGTTGGATGTGTTACAGATTTTCCTTGATCATTAGTAGAATACCAGTAATAAGAGTTTGCGGTTTGCGATTGATCATCGAATGCTTTATAAGCAGGAACCACTCTAAATCTTGATAAATCAACATCTTGTCTTTTAAATTGTTGAATACTATATGCATATTGGGCCCCAATACATGTTTTTCTGCAATTTGTCATTATGTATGGTGTCCCACCATTTGCAGGTACTAAATCATCATTAACGTTATTTAAGTCATTAATATGAACATTTTTTTCAGTAGCAATAATTTCTCCTGCAGAACTCATCCCATCTACTTGAACTAAATAATGTGTTGGGTAACTTTGTGATCTATATTTTGAAGGAATATTAATATAATTTATTCCGCTTGGTAATTTTTCTTCTTTAATAATAACTGTTGTAAAATTACCCTCCTTATCAAAACTCTTTTTAATTAAAGTAACCATCCAATAATCAACTTCAGGGTTGTTAACTTTGTTAAACATCATATACCCTTGACCAAGAACTGGCTTCATTGTAATTAACTCATTTTGAGCAAATGAAATGTTTAAATTAAAGAAAATAATCACTAACGCTATTAGTGTTTTGTGTTTTGTGTTTTGTGTTTTGTGTTTTCATATGTTTATATTAAGTGAAATACTAAAGTAAATAAAAAATTTGACACTTGAAAAATTAGTTTTCATCAAATTTTCATTTTTACTAACCCTTTCACTTCAATTTTTTTCAATTGAGTTTGATAATCTAACAATACCTTATCGTAGGCTGCTTTATAAGCTGGCTCAACAGGTTTTGATGGAGGGAAATCTTCGTTTAAATGATTCGTTTGGCTTCCGTTTTTCCAAAAACGGTAACAAACATGAGGTCCAGTTGCCAAACCTGTACTGCCTACATAACCAATAATATCGCTTTGTTGTACTCGGTCTCCTACTTTAGCAGCACGTTTACTCATGTGTAAATATTGGGTAGTATAAGTGCTGTTGTGTCTAATTTTTACATAATTACCATTGTATTTAGAGTAAGCAGAAGCGATAACTACACCATCGCCAGTTGACATAATTGGCGTTCCTGATGGGGCTGCATAATCTGTTCCTAAATGCGGTTTGTTTCTTTTTTGAACAGGATGAAATCTTCTCATCGTAAAACCAGAAGTTAACCTTCCATATTTTAATGGAGATTTTAAAAATGCCCTTCTTAAACTGTTCGCTTCAGCATCAAAATAATCTCCAATACTATCTTGCTCAAAATAACAAGCAAAATAATCGTTTCCATAATGATTAAAATTAGCAGATAGTACTCTGCCTATGCCTATTGATTCTCCATCAACAGATTTTTCTTCATAAATAATTTTAAACCAATCGCCTTTTTGTAATCTATAAAAATCTATTGTCCAAGCATAAACATTTGCCATTTCTATTGCCAAAACACCACTTACTTTTGCTTCTGACAATGTTTTAGATAAGGAAGATTGAATTACCCCTGATGCTGTTTTTATTGTTGTGGTTACTTCTTTTTTGCCTTCATAAATAGCCAATGTATCGGCTCTCATATCAAAAACTACATAATCTATGGAGTTGGGTTCGTAAATAAAACATTTCGCTTTTCCGGTAGAATCTTTACTGCATAAAACAGTATAATTATTTCCCGCTCTAAATTTATTTACATTAAAAATATTCTTCGACTGCTCTGCCAACGCATGAATGTCACCCCCCGATAAATGGTATTTATCTAAAATAACAGATAAAAACTCATTGGGTTTAATCACATCTTTATAAACGGCAAAAGAATCTGTTTCAATTCCATATTCTATTGTAGGGATGTATTCTTCAACAATCGCAACTTCCTCCACTACAGGTTCTGTGTCAGTATTATTGGAGCAAGAAGTATTAAAAAGAGCAATTAATCCAATAATTGCAAAATAGATAGGTGTAAATTTTCTCATAATTGCCACAAAAATAAGGCGAAGAAATAGTTCTTCGCCTTATCTAAACTTTATTTGTAAACAGATTATTGTTTAATAATCTTATGAGTTTTAACAGCATCAGTATATTGTATCTTTAAGATGTAAATACCTTCGCTATGATTGTTTAAATCAATTTTAAGTTGAGTTTGAGTAATTGATGTGTTTTCATAAATCAATTTACCTTGCACATCAACAATTGTAATGTTTTCAACATTTTCGATACTATTTAAATCGATAGTAACACTATTGTTTGTTGGGTTAGGGAAAACAACAACATTATCATAGTTATCATTTTCATTAATCCCCGTTGGAGATGATGTTAAACAAATATCTAACCCCCATCCATCTAATGAACCACCGTCTTGATTATATGCATCAGAAACAGAAAGAGTCCAAGTACCATTAACACTTTCACCGTTAAATGCACTTAATGATCCTTGTGGTTGGTAGTTTCCTCCACCTACAGGAGGGCAAGGTAGTGCTCCAGCAGGAGCAGTATCATCAAAATTGATATCAAAATCATTTTCTGCATCACAAATTCTATCAAATAAAGTTACCGTTGTATTTTGAGGGCTGGTTAACGTAATTTTTAAATCATTAATAAAAGTATGTGTACCTATCAAACCAACAACATCCAAACCATTAATTATTCCACTTCCAACAATATCAAGGGTTGATGTTACCGTAGGAGAACCAGTAGAAGGCAAAGTTACTGGTACATCAACGCTTGCATAAACATTACAATCGCTAGATGTAAACGAAAAAACAGTTAAAAAACTTCCGTTTGCACACAAGTTGTTTGGTTTAACTCTCCAAAAGTAAGTGCTATTTGATAACAATGTTGTTGCCACATAATTAGGAGATGTTAACGCAGTAGCATTTTCTACAATGGTTGTAAAAGCGGCATCAGTAGCAATGTCTATATCGTAAGTTATGGCATTTGCATCAGCAACCCAGCTAAAATTATATGGTCCCGAAACTCCACTTGCTCCATCAACAGGTAACGAAAGCGTTGAAGCACTAATTGTTGATGAAAATACATTTAAAACGATATCTGTATTTTTAACAATTAATGGAGAAGGAGCAGTACCTGTGATAGTAATGTTATAGCTACCCATCATTGCAGAAGTTATTCCACTAACCGTAACAACTACAGGTGTTCCTGTATTTTGAGCTGTAGCAGGAGAAAAACTTACAGTTGTTCCTGCAGGGTTTCCTGTAGCAGAAAATGTAGTTACTTGGTTAAACCCTAAAAAGGTATTGTAAGTAAAGTTATAAGAAGCGTTGCTTGGTGCACAAACATCATCTGTATTTGCTGTAGGTCCAAACGCCATTACAAATTCTGAAGCTGTAATCGAAAAATTAGTTGAGTTTAGAGCGTAAAAGATGTTTCCTGCACCTCTAACCATTATTCTTGCTGATGTTGTTGATGCTCCAGATGGAACAGTAATACTTGCTGTTCCATTATTTGTTACCCCTATTGCTAATGTAAATGGATAAGTATATCCACCATCAGTAGATAAAAATATATCAACATTAGCAGCATTAACAGGAGCTGCTGTAGTATTAGCAACATTCCATGTAATCGTTTGGGTGGTTCCTTCATCCCAAGAAATTGCAGATGTTTGCGAAGTTACTGTAAAAGGCCCTGACGCTCCATCTACAGTAACAATCATTTGATCAATTTTATTTTGACCACCACCAGAAACATTATCTCTTACTGTTAGTGCGAAATCCATTGTTCTTGCAACGCTAGATACCGTTTCCCATGTAGTACTTAAGTTACCAGCAATTACATCACTTATCTTTGGCATATATCTAAATGAATTTATTGATGGAGGTAAAGATCTAAAATTTGGACTTGTTGTAGATGATGATGTAACACCATTACTAGCATCAAAGCCTTGATTAGCCTGTTCCCAACAATAGGTTAAAACATCACCAGCATCAGCATCACTACCTGATCCTTCTAAAATAAAAGCTGTTCCCTTAGGAATATTGTAATCTCCACCAGCATTAGCTATAGGTGCCGCATTAGTTAACCCTGAAGTAGTTTGACAACTTGTAGTAGAAACATAATTTGTTACTTGTTGAATATTAAAAAAATGAAAATAATCATCACTGTGCGCTTGCACATCAGAACTAGCACCCGTTATTCCAGCATAGCCCATAATAGATGAGCCACTTCCTGGCTCCATTTGAGCTCCAGTATTTTCACTAAATCCACTGTGCGTGTGAGTGTGGTTTGCACCAAATTGATGCCCCATTTCATGAGCGACAAAATCAATATCAAAAAAATCGCCTTGTGGTGTAATGTGAGATGTAAAGGCACTACCTTTTTGTCCGTCAACACATACACAACCAATACATCCAGCATTTCCGTTACTATTACTTTCTTGGTGAACTAAATGCCCAATATCATAATTCGATTCACCTATAACACTTGTTAGAGTTGATTGCAATTCAGAATTCAAACTACTCCCATAAGGATCAGAAGATGCATTGGTATAAATCACATTGTCAGTATTTGCAATTAAAACCATAGTAATTGCAAAATCATTTTCGTAAACACCATTTACTCTGGTCATCGTTGCATTCATAGCTGCTAAAGCATCTGCTTTTGTTCCGCCATGGTAAGCTGTATATTCGCCAGTACCAGACATTGCCAGCCTAAAAACTCTTAATGTTTGGTCATCAGCATCTTTATTATTTGAACTCTTTAATGGTTTTTTAAATTGGTATGAAATGTCTTTAGTTAAACATTCAAATACATGTTGTCTGTTTTCTGTAGCTGCTCTACTATAAACAATATAACTTCCTAAATTAGCCGTATTAGGCTCTATAAACATTGTATTTCTTGTTCCAGAAATAATCATACTACTTAACCCTTTTTGATTAGAAAGGCTAAAACGAATAACAGCAGAAGGATCTTCAACACCTTTCCCAACATACGATTTAATAGAGGGGTATTTTGCTGATAAAATAGGATCCATTACAGGCGCTTCCATTACTCTAAATTGTTCTATTAATCCATCTTTTGTAGGAAATGCAACAATTAAATTAGAAAAACTTGTGGTACCTCTTAGTGGTGCATTAGCTAATGAATTTTTAAGCGCTACAACATTTAATTGGTAACTAACAGTATTTGCAGGTTGATTATTAGCGTTAAAATTAATGCTCTTACTTGCTGGTAATGCTGCTTTTGTCCAAAAATTATTGGCTTGGTTTTGAGCAAAAACACTTACTGAAAGAACTAATGAAAGCCCAATAGAAATAGCTTTTTGGTAATGATTTCTCATAATATAAAATTGTTTTGGTTTGTTTGTACGCAATGAAATTACGTAAAAGACTATCAAAACGCTGATTAGTATTTTTTTATTCTTGAAGTCCTAATAATAAAAAAGCCTGATTTTAGTAAAATCAGGCTTTTAAATTTGATATGAAAATGAGCTCTAAATCACCACATTAACAATTTTACCAGGTACTACAATTACTTTTTTAGGAGGTTTTCCACCTAACCATTTTTGTGCTTGCTCGTTGGCTAAAACTGTTTTTTCGAGGTCTTCTTTGCTCATTGTTTTTGGCAATTCTAACATAAAACGCATTTTACCATTAAACGAAATCGGATATTTATGATTGGCTTCGGTTAAATATTCTTCGTTATGCTTAGGAAAAACAGCATATGTAATGCTTTCTGTGTTTCCTAATTTGTTCCATAACTCTTCAGTAATGTGTGGAGCATAAGGAGAAAGTAAAATTAATAATGGTTCTAAAATTTCTCTTTTATTGCATTTTTGAGCAGTTAGTTCGTTTACACAAATCATAAAAGCAGAAACAGGCGTATTAAAAGAAAAACGCTCAATATCTTCGTTAATTTTTTTGATGGTTTTGTGTAAGGTTTTTAACTCGTCTTTAGTTGGAGCCTCTTCCGAAACTTCAAAACTCTCCTCATTGTGGTATAAACGCCACAGTTTTTTTAAGAAACCATGTACACCCGTAATACCTTGAACATCCCAAGGTTTGTGTTGTTCTAAAGGGCCTAAAAACATTTCGTAACAACGTAACGTATCTGCTCCATATTTTGCAACCAAATCATCTGGAGTTTGTACGTTGTATTTAGATTTAGACATTTTATCTACTTCTCTGCCTACAATAAAATCTCCGTTTTCTTCTGTGATAAATTTTGCATCTTTTAAAAATGAAAATTTTGCATCTTTTGATGCTTTTTCTATGTTTAGGACATCTCCATTTAAATGATTGATATCAATATGGAGTGAAGAAATATTATTTAAACTATGAGCTTTATATTTCCAAGTTAATTCTTGTTTAAGAATCGTTTCAATTTTAAGATTAAGCTCTCCTCTCAAGCTATTAGCTTGTTCATCTTTTAAGTCTCTTGGTATTTTGACTCCTTTTAGAACAGCATCAGCATACTTTTTTGTAAGGAATATTGTTGGAAGATTTTTCTCATTAGTGATAGCATTTGGATTGTCAGGGTCATTTACAAAATACTTTAACCTATAAACCAACGCACTATTCCCTTGAATCATTCCTTGGTTAATCATTTTTTTGAAAGGTTCTTCAAAAGGAATGTAATCTAAATCGTATAAAAATTTAGTCCAAAAACGAGAGTACAATAAATGCCCTGTAGCATGTTCTGCACCACCAATGTATAAATCTACATTTTGCCAATAATTTACTTTGTCTTTGGCAACAAACTCGTTCTCATTAGTAGGGTCCATGTAACGTAAAAAGTACCATGAGCTTCCTGCCCAACCCGGCATCGTATTAAACTCCATTCTGTCGCCAGGGCAATCAACTTTCCAATCTGCTTTTTTTGCTCTTGCTAAAGGTGGTTCACCATCTTCGGTAGGTAAATATTTATCTACAGGTGGCAATTCTACTCCTTCATCTGTTGGTAATACATAAGGTGTTTCTCCTTTATAATAAACAGGAAATGGTTCTCCCCAATAACGCTGGCGAGAAAATACTGCATCTCTTAATCGGTATTGTGTTTTTCCTTTTCCGAAACCTTGTTTTTCAATTTCGTAAATGGCTAGCTTGCTTGCTTTTTTAACTTTTAAATCAGTTAAAAAATCTGAGTTCGTAATTACAGCATCTTTTTCTGTGTAAACAGTTTCAGAAATATCTTGGTCTTTAAAAATATTTTTAATATCGATATTAAAATGATTGGCAAAATCCCAATCGCGTTGATCGCCACAAGGAACCGCCATTACAGCGCCTGAGCCATAACTTGCCAATACATAATCTCCAATCCAAACCGGAATTTTATCTCCTGTAAAAGGGTGTATCGCATAAGCGCCAGTAAATTCACCACTAATGGTTTTTACATCGCTCATTCTATCTCTTTCTGACTTTAAAGATGCGGCTTGTTGGTAGGCTTCAATTTTATCTTTTTGTGCTGGGGTAGTAATTTGTACTACCAATTCGTGCTCTGGTGCCAATACCATAAACGAAACTCCAAAAATAGTATCAGGACGAGTTGTAAACACCTCAATTTTGAATTCTGAATTTTGAATTTTGAATTCTACTGATGCTCCAACAGATTTTCCTATCCAATTGCGTTGAATATCTTTAATAGAATCTGTCCAATCTAAACCTTCTAAACCTGTTAATAAACGCTCTGCGTAAGCGGTAATTCGCATACTCCATTGGCGCATTAATTTTTGTTGTACCGGATGTCCGCCACGTTCCGAAACTCCATTTTTAATTTCATCATTTGCCAATACCGTTCCTAAAGCAGGACACCAGTTCACCCAAGTATCAGATAAAAAAGTTAAACGATAATTCATTAGCATCTTTTGTTGCTCTTCTTCGCTCCAGCTTTTCCATTCTTGGGCAGTAAAATCATCAACATCATCACAAACAGCATTAACTGTTGCATTTCCTACTGTTTCAAATTGAGTAATTAAAGTCTCTATTCTTTCGGCTTTATCAGCATCCTTATTGTACCACGAATTAAAAATTTGTTTAAAAATCCACTGTGTCCATTGGTAATATTTAGGGTCAGAAGTTCTTACCTCTCTATCCCAATCAAAAGAAAAACCAATTTTATCCAATTGTTTTCTGTAGCCAGGAATAATGTTTCCATCTTTATCTGTACCACCTTCAATATTTGTTTTTGTAGTAACAGCAGGGTGCTGACCAGTTTGAATCGCATATTGTTCGGCAGGTAAACCAAAAGAATCGTAACCCATCGGATGCAATACGTTAAATCCTTGTAGTCTTTTATAACGTGCAAAAATATCTGAAGCAATATATCCTAACGGATGCCCAACATGTAACCCTGCACCAGAAGGGTAAGGAAACATATCTAACACGTAATATTTAGGTTTGATACTGTTGTCTTCTGCAGCAAAAGTTTTATTGGTAGCCCAATATTTTTGCCATTCTTCCTCTATTTTGTTAAAATTATATTGCATCTTGGTAACTCTTAAATTTAAGCTGCGAAAATAAAGAATTTATGCCGTTTTATGGCAATGTGCGTAGGGTTCTCCCTTAGAAAAGGGAGACGAAGAGGGATTGATTTGCACATCCAATCTCCCTAACCCTCTTCGCCAAGAGGGAACTCCAAGCAATAAAACAGTTTTAAGTATTATACTTTTTTTTAAAACTTAAATTCTTTTAACACTAATTAGCATTATTTTTGAACTTTTAAGTTGTTAATCAGCAAGTTTAATAATATCTTGCAAGCAATTATTTAATAATGAGCGCTAACGAAAATAAAGATAACCAAAGAAGACTTCAATCTTCTTACCTTACCACTATAATTAGTATCTCTTTGGTACTGTTTATGTTGGGAATGTTAGGGTTGATTATCTTAAATGCACGACAAATTTCTAACCATGTAAAAGAAAATATTGGTTTTTCTATTATTTTACAACAAGGAATAAAAGAAGTTGACATTGCTCAAATTAAAAAATCGTTGGATGCTGAAAGTTTTGTAAAATCTACCCAATTTATTGACCCTGATAAAGCTGCAGCAGAATTTCAAGAAACATTAGGAGAAGATTTTGTTGAGTTTATTGGTGAGAATCCTTTATTACCATCTATCGAAGTAAAATTAAATGCGGCTTATGCCAACTCCGATAGTTTAACTGCAATACAAACAGAATTAATGGAAAACACCAAAATTAAAGAGGTGTTTTATCAACCAGATTTAGTTGAAGCAGTTAATAAAAATATGAATAAAATTGGGTTGTATTTATTAGGATTTAGTGGTTTGCTAATGTTAATTGCCATGGCATTAATTAACAATACCATCCGTTTGTCTATTTATTCTAAACGATTTTTAATAAAAACCATGCAATTAGTTGGTGCGCGCCATTCGTTTATTAGGCGACCATTTGTATTGCGCGGCATAGGAAACGGTATTGTAGCAGCATTTTTAGCCATTGGCTTAATTGTTACTTTTTTATATTATTTACAACAACAAGTGCCCGAATTAATTGATTTTAACAACATTGAATTGTATGGTGCTTTGTTCCTTATCATTATTGTTTTAGGAATTATTATCTCATGGATTTCAACAAATTTAGCTGTCAGAAAATATTTACGAATAGAATCTGGAGACCTTTACTAAGCTAAGTTTGGTTGAACAAAAAAGAAGAATTATGAAAGAAGAAATAAATCAAGATTTTGCTTTTGGCAAACAAAATTACATCTTACTAATAGCAGGAACGTTATTAGCCGTAATTGGTTATGCAGTAATGTCTGGCGGAGGATCTGATGACCCTACAGTTTTTAGCGAAGAGTTGTTTTCTTTTAGCAGAATGTATGTAGCTCCAATTTTAATTTTAGTTGGATTAGGAGTTGTTGGTTGGGGTGTAATGAAAAAAGCGGACTAATTAATTAGTAACCATTTTACAGCATTTAGTTACTAGTATTTATTTCAATTACCATTTAATGTCATTATTCGAAGCCATAATTTTAGGCATCATTCAAGGATTAACAGAGTTTTTACCTGTTAGTAGTAGCGGTCATTTAGAATTAGCTAAAGTAATTTTAGGCGATAGCTCTGTGCCCGAAGAAAGTATGTTGATGACTGTAATTTTGCATGGAGCAACAGCATTAAGTACCATCGTTGTTTTTAGAAAAGATATTTTAGATTTACTAAAAGGATTGTTTCAATTTAAAAACAATGAGGAATTTAAATTCTCTTTAAACATTGTTATTTCTATGATTCCTGCAGCAATTGTTGGGGTATTATTTAATGATGAGATTGAAGCATTTTTTGGTGGTCAGGTTTTATTAGTTGGCTGTATGCTGTTACTAACAGCTGTGCTTTTAATTTTAGCAGACAAAGCCAAGCAAACCGATAAAAAAGTAGGCATATCAAGTGCTTTAATTATTGGAATATCACAAGCCATTGCCATTATGCCCGGAATATCTCGTTCTGGAGCAACAATATCTACTTCAGTAATGTTAGGAATAGATAGAGAAAAATCAGCCCGATTTTCTTTTTTAATGGTAGTGCCTCTTATTTTAGGTAAGATGGCTAAAGACATTTTAGATGGAGCTTTTGACTCAATAAGCGGATCATTTTTAAATTATGGTGTTGGTTTTGTCGCTGCTTTTGTTACAGGTATTGTTGCTTGTACTTGGATGATAAAATTGGTTAAAAAGAGTAAGTTAAAGTATTTTGCTTATTACTGTTTAACTGTTGGAGTTATTGCCATTGTTTACGCTTTAGCCAATTAATTTATGCCAACAACAGAAGAACTCAAAGAAAAATTCCTTTTAGGACAAACTATTTTAATTGACAAACCACTGACTTGGACATCTTTTGATGTAGTAAATAAAGTGCGTTGGTTAGTTAAAAATGAAATTAATGTTAAAAAAATTAAAGTTGGTCATGCAGGCACTTTAGATCCTTTAGCTACAGGTTTGTTAATTGTTTGCACAGGAAAGTTTACCAAGCGCATAGATGAGTTTCAGGCGCAAGAAAAAGAATATACCGGTATTATTACTTTAGGAGCAACAACAGCTTGTTACGATTTAGAAAAGGCGATTGACATCGAATATCCAACCGAGCATATTACTGAAGCCATGATAAAAGAAATGGCAGCTTCTTTTATTGGAGAACAAGAGCAAACAGCTCCCATTCATTCGGCAAAAAAAATTGATGGTAAACGAGCTTACGAATACGCACGAGAAGGTGAAGAAGTGAAAATCAAATCAAATATCATTCATATAAAAGCTTTTGATGTAGAAATTTGCGAAGCTCCTTTTTATGAAGTTCAAGAGGAAGAAAAGCCAAAAATAAACAGAGAACAACCTTATCAAAAAGGGATTAATGTAAAGTTTAGAATAGTTTGTACTAAAGGAACTTACATTAGAGCAATTGCTCGAGATTTTGGTGAAAAACTAAATTCTGGAGGACACTTATCTCAATTGAGAAGAACTCGAATAGGAGAGTTTAAAATTGAAGATGCTATTAAAATGGAAGAAATCAATACGTTATTTCAGTAACTAGAAACTCTATTTTAAACAATAAAAAATCAGCATAAAGCAAAGTTAATTATACTGTAGCATCCATTATTTTGGTCTGATCAATCCTTCTCAAAAATTAAATAGAAAGTATTATTCATAAAAAAAAGGGTTAAAACTAGTTTTAACCCTTTTTCTTTAAATAAATAATTCTAACTTATTTAATAACATTAACATGTCCGGTATATTTATGAGAAGTTCCTTCTGTATCGGTTACATTTATAGTCCATACATATGTTCCTGACTGCACTATCAATTTACCTCCTTTTACTGTTCCATCCCAGCCATCAGATAAATCGTGTCCTTCAAAAATAAGTTCTCCCCATCGATCAAAGATTAAGAAACTATAATTATCCTCAACAGCACCTAATAAAGCTCCTGGTCTGAAAACATCATTTAACCCGTCTCCTTCGGGTGTAAATGTATTAGGAATAGCAAAGAAAAAATCTGGTTTTACCTGTACTGTTTTAGAAATAGAATCTGTACAGCCAAAAGCACTTGCAACATGTAGTGTTACAACATAATAGCCGGTATCTGCATAAGTATGAAATGGATTTTGAGTATTATTAAGTGTGCTATCACCAAACTCCCACAACCAACTTGTTGCATTCACTGATAAATCTGTAAACTCAAAAACAGGATCTATTAATGTTACAATTGGTGGATTTGGAAGCGTTGTAAAATCTGCAATAGGATTTGGATGAACTGTAGCTAATAATGGCGAAACAATTGTAGAAATACATCCTTGAAGCGTTTCAATTGTTACTGTCACATCAAAAGTACCTGTTGCAGGATAAGTATATGTTAAGGAAGTATCTCCCGTTGAAACATCAACTATACCATCACTGTTAAAATCCCAATCAAAAACAACTCCAATATCAGTTATCAATGCAAACTCTTGAGAAACTCCAAAACAAGCATCAACAACAGGTATTATTATCGCAGTTGCAGTATCATTTACATTTATAGTAACCCCAACTGTATCCGGAACAGAACAAGCATCTTCTACCCATACAATATAATCCGTTGTACTTCCAGGTGATAATTGGATAGGATTAACTGGATTCGCTACACCTGTAGGTGTTAACCCTCCAGTTAAAGAATCAATTGCCATCCAAAAGTATTGGTTCGTATTTGATGGATTTCCTCCGGTGCTAGTTGCTGTTAATTCTGCAAGATCTCCTTGACAAATAGATGCATCAGCACTATTAATAGATAATGGCACTCTTACTATTACTGTTTTAGTAGCTGAAGCCTGACAACCAGATGGACTACCATCAAGAATATCAACCGTATATGTTGTAGATGTTGCCGGAGTATCTAATATCGGCCCTTGTCCATTTTGGCCACTACCCCATAAATAATTGTAAGGTAAAGTTCCTCCATTCCCATTAGCAAATAACTGTATTGCTTCTCCAAAACAAATAGTATCTGGTGCATTAATAAATACATTTAAAATAGCAGGTTCACTAATTTGAGCTACCGAAGTTGAAGTACATCCATTTACATCTGTTACGATAACAGTATACAGTGGCGGTGATGCGCTTAAACCTGTAGCAGTTTGACTGATTTGCGCAAATGGATCATCCCAACTATAGGTAAAAGGATCATTTCCTGAAGCATAAACCTTAGCAGTACCATCAGATCCTCCATTACAGCTAACAGCTGTAACAATTAATGAATCAATAATTGGCCCTGTTTGACTTTCAACATTAGCGTTTATAATAACAAAACAACCATTAGCATCAGTTACAGTTACCGTATATAAACTTGCATTTAAATTTGTTGCTGTTGCTGTTGCTGTTGTTTGATTACTAGGATCATTCCAAGCATAAGTATAATTAGGTGTACTTGCAGTTGTAATTGTAACTGAAGCTGTACCATTTGGTTGCCCACAAGTAGATGGAGTAGATGATGTATCTATAACCAATTGATCAGGTTCTGCAATAACATAATTATCATTGACTATACATCCATTACCATCAGTAATTTGTAAACTATAATTTCCTGCAATAAGACCTGATGCTGTTGCTCCAGAACTAATATTCGGTGTCCAAACATAAGTATAACCAAGTGTTCCTCCACTAGTAATTACATTAACATATCCATCATTCCCAGCATTACAACGTACATCACTTATAGAATCTAAAGTAACTGTTAATATTGTTGGCTCAGTTATTATGATAGTATCTTTTGCGGTACAAGCATTGGTATCACTAATTGTTACTACATATGTACCTGCGCCTAATGTTGATGCTAATGGGGTAGTTTGTCCTAAGGCATCATCCCATAGATAAATATATGGAGCTCCACCACCTGCTCCAATTACTGTAGCGTCTCCATCTGTAAAGCCATTACAAGTAACATCATTAGATGTTGTGATTGCAGCAGAAAGACCACTATTTTCAATAATAGTTGCTGTAGCAGAAGCAGTACATCCATTAAAATCTGTAACGGTAACACTATAAGTTAACCCTTCAAGATTAATTGCAGTAACAGAAGTTTGAACTGGTGTAGTATTCCAAGAATAAGTGTATGGAGTTGTACCTCCTGTGGCAACAGATGTTGCAGATCCATCACTTGCTCCGGCACAACTTACATCTGTTGTTGTTGGTATTGATACAGATGGTGATCCTAAATCTATAATATTTGCAGTTGTAGAGTCAATACACCCATTATTATCCGTCACATAAACAGTATAACTACCCGCTAATAAAGAACTTGCAGTAGCAGTTGCCTGCGTACTAGGATCATTCCATTGGAAACTATAAGGAGTACTTCCTCCTCCAACTACTACATTAGCATCTCCATTATTATTACCACATGTAGATGAATGAGTAGATGTAGCTAATGTTAATTGTTGCGGCTCATTTACAATAATATTTGTTACTGCTGTAGTACATCCTAAAGAATCTGTAACGGTTACATCATAATTTCCTGCTATTAAAGTAAACGCAGTATCGGTTTGTTGTAGCGCAACATCAGTCCATTGGTATGCATAAGGCGTTGTTCCTCCAGCTGGTGTAACAACTGCCATTCCAGAATTACTTCCAAAACAAGCAGCATCAGTAGGTGTAGCATTCGCAGTTAAAACATTCGGCTCTGTTATTACAATTGTAATATTATCCGTACACCCTTTTGCATCTATTACTGTTTCAAGATATGAACCTGCTAATAAATTAGATCCCGTTTGAGATGTAGAAACAATTGAACCACTTAAATCCCAAGTATAAGTATAAGGTCCTGTTCCTCCAGCAATAGTAACACTTGAATATCCATCATTTCCTGCATTACAAGATACATTCTTTAAAGTGTCTTCGGTAACAACTAATAGATTTGGCTGTGTAAGTGTAATATTCCCATTAGCGATACAACCCATATCATCTGTTACCACAACATTTGTTGTTGAGTTACAAAGTCCAAAAATAGAATCTGTTGTTTGGGTTGAAGGATCATCCCATACATATGTAAAAGGAGAAATACCATTAGTTAAGGTAGCTATAGCATTACCATCACAAGCATTAAAACATTGTACATTGTTACCTGTTACATTTACACTAAATAATAATGGATCAACTAGAACAACCGAAATAGTATCAAAACAGTTATTGGAATCTACAACAGTTACTGTATAAATCCCTGTGATTAATGTGTTTGTTGTGTCATTGGTTTGAGATAAAGGATCATTCCACGTATATGTATAAGGCATGATTCCCCCATTTGCATTTACCCAAGTTGAGCCATCGTTATATCCAAAACAACTAGGGTCTGTTCCTCCAGCCGTTAACGTTATTAAAGTTGGCTCTGAAATAGTTACAGATGTAGATACTGTACATCCATTCGTATCAGTAGCTGTTACGACATAACTTCCTGCAATTAAATTAGATCCCGAAGGAGTTGTTTGTGCAGTAGGATCATTCCATAAGTAAGTATATGGAAAAGCGCCTCCTGTTACTTGAACCTCAGCATAACCATTATTTCCTCCTGAACATAGCACATTATATATGCTATCCACAGCAATAGATGGTCCACTTAAATTTGGAATAGTTGCTGTATCAGAAACACTACACCCTAAAGAGTCTGTAACGGTAACAAAGTAAGTTCCTGCAATAACAGTTGGTAGTGTATCATTACTTCCAACTACAACAGTTCCATCGCTCCATTCGAAACTATAAGGAGAAGTTCCATTAGCTGCAACAGCTGCTGTTGCCTCTCCATCTGCTTGATTACAACTAGCAGGAACAACAGTATTTGCAATTACCATTACTGGTTGATTAACAACATTTAAACTATCTGCTGCAGTACAACCATTATCATCAGTTACAATTAATTTATATGAATTTGAACATAAACCTGTCGCTGTTGGCGTAATTTGACTACTTGGGTCATTCCATAAATAATTGAAAGGAGAAGTTCCTCCTGATGTCGTAGATGATATTACTGCATTACAAGAGTCTGGACAAATTTTAGATACAGATGCTACTATTATTGATAATGCAACAGGTTCTGTAATGGTAACACTAGTATTCATTACACACCCGAAAGTATCTGTAACGGCAACATTGTATGTTCCTACACTTAGCCCTGTAGCAGGATTAGTTGTTTGATTACCTGCGGCAGCATCCCATAAATAAGTAAATCCAGGAAAAGCTCCACCAGTAGATATTGTTGCATCACCATCACTTCCTCCAAAACAGCTTACATCAGTAGAGTTAGAAATAGATGCTGTACCACCTGGCGCAGCGTTAACAGCAACAGAAGTTGTTAGTTTACACCCATTAACATCTTGTATTAATAAACCATAATTTCCAGGAAATAAGTAGTTTACAGTATCTGTAGTTCCAATAGATACAGCTGCAGAGTCCCATACTAAAGTAAATGGCGCTACTCCTGTTGTTGGATTTACCCAAACAGCACCTTGATCAACACCACAATAGGCATCTATTGATCCAGCAGTAGCAGCAACGGGTGAAGGTTCAGAGATGGTTGCACTAGCAGTAGCTGTACACCCTAAATTATCTGTAACTGTTAACGTATAAATCCCAACACCTAAAGAGGTTGCTGTAGCTGTTGACTGAGCCGGATTTATACTCCAAGAATAGGAGTAAGCTACAGTACCACCAGATGCAGAGCCAAAGGCTACACCATTTGCATCTCCATTACATAGCACATCTTTTACAGAATCTATTGCAGCAATAAGCTGCGTAGGTTCAGTAATATCAATTGTATCATTAACAGAACAGCCTTCTTGAGAAGTTACTTTTACAAAATAAGTTCCTGCCGACAATCCAGCAGGATCTTCGGAAGTTGAAGCATTAGACCAAACATAAGTATAAGGTGATGTTCCTCCATTTGGAGTTAAATCAATAGTCCCATTACCTCCTCCAAAACAAGAAACATTAGTCCCTGTAATTGTCGAGGTCATTTGAGGCCCATCAGTAATATTGATAGAAATTGTATCCGAACAACTGTTCAAATCTGAAACAGTTACAATGTAATTTCCTGGTGCCAATCCTGTAGCAGTAATTGTTGTTTGTACCGGTGTTGTATTCCACGAGTAAGTATACCCTGCAGTTCCTCCTGCTGCAGCAGCAGTTGCTGTCCCATCATTTGCCCCAAAACAACTTGCTGAGGTGCTAGATGGAATTGAAGCAACAACAGGGGTTGGTTCTCCAATAGTTACCATATCATTTCCTGTACAACCATTAGCATCAGTTATCACTACTGTGTAGGTTCCAGCACCAGCAATAACTGTACTTCCTATTTGTACCGGTGTTGTATTCCATGCATACGTATAAGGTCCATTCCCTCCTGTTGGTGCAGCAGATGCTTGACCATTAATGGAATCATTACATAAAGCATCGTTTATTAATGTTGCTGTTGCAATAATACCTGTTGTTGAAGTTACAACAACTGTTTCTAAAGCTACACAGTTGTTAATTAAATCAGTAACAGTAGCAATATAAGTTCCTGCAGGAATAGCTGTAGCTGTCTGCGTATTTTGAACTGGAGAACTATCCCATGAGTAAGAAAAATTACCACTACCACCTGAAACGATATTAACTGTTGCGCTACCGTCAGGCTGTCCACAATTGGCTTGCGTCATAGATGAGTTTAATACGATTCCAGGAGGGTCTATTAACGTTGTACTAACAGTTGTAGAACAACCATTAGCATCAGTAACTGTAGCTGTGTAACTCCCTGCAATTAAATTTATAGCAGGGTTAGTGGTTTGTACAGGTGTAGTATTCCAAGAATACGTATAGCCAGCAGTACCATCTACCCCTGTTGCTGTTGCCGTACCTGTAGCTCCACCAGCACATTTAGGCGCTGTATTAACAGCTGTTGCAGAGAGAACTAATGGTTCTGTAACTACTAATGTAACTTGACCTGTACAATTTGTTGTTTGATCTGTAACAGTCACAGTGTATGATCCAGCAGCTAAATTAGATGCTGGATTGGTAATTTGATTGGCTGCAGCAGCATCCCAAGCATAAGAAAAAGGACCTGGGCCTGGTGTAATTGGTGTACTAACAGTCGCAGATCCAGTGCTTCCTCCATTACATAAAACAGGAGATGTTATTCCTGTGGGTGCTGGTATATCATAAATTGTTATTGATGCTGTTGTCACATCAGAACAGGTACCGTTAGAAACAGTAAGTGTTATTGTTGAACTTCCTACATTACTATAAGTAACTGCTGGTGGAGTAGCTCCTGTTCCTGTCGCAGGAGTTGCTCCGCTTCCAAAGTTCCAATTATAAGACGTAATTGAACCACTTGAAATAGTTGAAGTCGCTCCTGAAAAAGTAAAACTATTACCAGTTAAACATTGATTGGTAGGAGCTGTAAAATTAGCGGAAATAATAACTCCATCAGCTATATTTACAGTAGTTGTAGCCGTACAATTGTTATTATCTGTAACTGTTACATTATAAGTCCCAGTACTTAATCCCGACATATCATAGGTTCCGCCAGAAGAGTTGATTTCATTCCCTCCGGGGTTTCCGCTAGTTGTTCCTGTCCAACTTACGTTATAAGGAGACGCTCCTCCTGTAGCAGTAATTTCTCCATTACCATCTGCACCTCCAAAGCAAGTTACAGCAGTTTCTATTCCGTTACAACTAAAAGAGGTGGTGCTGTTACAGTAGCAGTAGTAGTAGCTGAACAACCTCCACTTGTTACTGTTAACAAATATGTACCTGCACAAACATTTATTTGGTTTTGGTTACTTGTATTTGGTCCTGCATCCCAAGAATAAGTATACCCACTACCACCTGTAGCAGACCCTGCTAGAGTTCCTGAACATGGGCTACCTGCACAAAGGCTTGGCGTAGCAACCGCAGTTGCCGTAAGAGCTGATCCAGGTAAAATTGTTATATCAGTTATTTTAACACAACCATTATCATCTGTAACAGTTATCGTATAAAGCCCAGGAGCTAAGCCTCCTAGAGTGCTTATTCCTGCAATGTTATTATCAGTAAAAATTGTTGTTCCTCCAGAGTTTTCCCAAACATAATCATAAGGAGATGTTCCTCCTTGACCTTGAACAGTTCCAATACCATCAGCAGCATTTGGACAAGTTTCTGGAGATGAAGTTATTAATGGGAAATCGCAACATGAAACAATTGCTGAAAACGAAGGAACAGGATCTCCTGTACAAGACCCTGAAGTGTAACTCCCTGTCTCTCCATCAGAATATGTTTCCACATCCAATGCAGCAGAAGCCCCATCAACACAATTTACATTGGAGACTGTCGTAATTTCAAAACAGGCAGTCATATTTGCATCCATATTTAAGTCACCATAATTATCATTTACAGAACCATCATTATCAGAATCCACATACCATCCTGCTTGAGGAACACCAGTAGAGGTCCAAATCCAAGTTGTATTCGTAGGTGTTACAGTTCCTGAAGGTGCTAAAGTTGACATATCCCATCCTGGACCAAAATTAAGAGGAGAAATACCATGAACCCAATGTGAACTAACCTGCGTAAAAGATTCTATAGTGGTACAAAAAATCACAGTAGTTCCTGCTTGATAAATCCCGTTTACAGGATCTGGACTAGCTGTTAAAGAAATGTTTTGAGCACATTGAGTACAGTTAGTGTTGTTATTTAAAGTTAAAGTAAAACTTGAAACATCAACTTCATCTTCCCCACTTATTTGAAGATAATATTGTTGCCCTGGGACCATCGCATTATAGGTTGAATTAAGGTTCCAGAACTACTTATATCACAATGTACAGGAGTTAAGGATCCACATACAGCACCTTGATATAAGCCAATATTAACTCCATTCAAACCTCCTGTTATACCAATATCTAAAACTTGAGCCGAAGCAATAAAAGTTACCCAAACATCAGCGGCAGGAGATGCCATATCTGCAGTACCACCATTACAATCAACAATAGTACTGTAAGGGTTTTCTGCAATTGCTCCTATGTTAGTTAGTGCATTTACAACATCTGTTCCTTCTCCATCATTTGAACCAGCACAACCTGCAGGCGTAGGCAAAGTTCCTAAAATTGTTGCTGATGAGCAATCATCCCCTTGACTATAAGACGTCAGAGAAAGAATAATACTTATTGAAAGTATAATTAAATTTTTCATATTAAAAATATTCTTATTTTTTAGTTTTAGCTTTAAATTCTGCGATTATAAACCCATTATTTCCTAACCTATAAATAGGATTTTGGATGATTTTTTTAGGGTCATAAACCACTGCTTTTGAGGCATCTACAGCAACACCAGAAGTCTCAAGCTCTTTCACGCTAAACAACTCTAAAACCACTCCTTTTTTAAAGGTTAATTTCCTTCTTGTGTTTAAATATCTATAAGAATCAAAATTTGCTTTATCCATTGCAAATTTATAGTCATCAATATTTAAAACATTATTTGTTTTAACAATTTTATAAGTATCCTCTTGCCCGTATACTGACACAAAAGATAAGAAAAGAAAAGTGACAAAAGTTAGTGCTGTTTTTTTCATAAATTTAAAAGTCTTGTTTAAAAAATAACATATTATGCTGCTAACATACAAAAATTTAACAACTAAACCAAAGACGAGAGAGTCAATAAAAGGTTGCCTTTATTATTTAAAGGTAGTTATTGTTTTAGATGTGGTTAAATGATTGGGGTAATAATATTCTTTAAATACCCACTCATATCATATAGATAAGTATATATTTGTTCTTTATCTCAATTTATGAAGCTTTCCATATTCATTATATTTTTCTTAACGTCCTTATTAGCTGTTGCACAGCAAAAAAAGGATCTGTCAAAAGAAAACCCTGGAGGAATAAAAAGTGCAGAATCCTCTAAAGATGTTGTTACCCAATCTAAAATGGATAAGTTTAATGCTAAAGCTGAAAAACTTTTTGTCTACATACCTGTTCCAATCATTTCTTATACTCAAGAAACTGGGAACAACATAGGTTTGGCAAAGTTTAATATGATTAATTTTTATAAAAATGATACAATTACTACTCCTTCAAAAATTAGTGCTTTAGCTACTGTATCTACTTTAGGAAACATAAAAACATTTGTAAATTGGAAAGTATTTTTTAAAAATGACCAACATTTAACAGGTGGGAGGCTCGGTTATCGGTTTTTCCCAGAATACATTGTCGGACAAGGAAACAAACCTAGTTTTGATAGTCTTGAGCAAATAACAAACAAAGCCTATGTGGTTAATATCTCTTATGCAAGACAGTTAATTAAAAACAACTTTTTTGGTATTGGCTATAATTTTAGAAACTTTGTTGAAATACAAAAGCAACCAGACAGTTTTTTAACACGTGACAACATATTAGGTAATGATGGTGGGCGTGTTTCCGGATTAAATTTCTTTTACGTTTATGATAATAGAAAAAATAGGTACACCCCTTCTAATGGTATGTACTTTGAAGTTTCTACCAAAATTAACTCTCCTACTTATGGTTCAGATTATAAATATATAGATTTTAGTGTAGATGCTAGAAAATATTTTAAAGTGTTTAAAAATCACGTTATTGCTACTCAAGCCTTTTGGGGATTACAATCTGGCGACATCCCCTATTTTGATTTATATAAATTAGGTGGAGATAGTCGAATGAGAGGATACTACTTAGGAGGTTTAAGAGATGCCAATATTTTTGATGCTCAAATAGAATACAGAATGCCTATTTGGAATATTTTTGGCGCTACCGCATGGGTTGGAAAAGGTAAAGTTTATGGTATTGATGACCATCTAGACTTTAAAGATTTATGGACTTCTTATGGTGTGGGATTAAGAGTTATGGTAGATAGTAAAAGTAAAACTAATCTAAGATTTGATCTAGGTATTAATGGGTATGGAAGTCATGCTTTTATAATCAATTTCTCTGAAGCATTTTAAGTCTTAAATTCTCACTCCCATTAGCAATACATCATCAACTTGTTCTTCCTCCTTTTGCCAATGGGTAAAAGCTGTATGTAAAAGGTCTTTTTGACTGGTCATCGGTTTTTGGTGTACATCAAGCAATAAATTTCGCAACCTTTTATACATCATCTTTTTTCCTTTAGGACCACCAAATTGATCAGCATATCCATCAGAAAATAAGTAAACGCAATCGCCTTCTTTTAATTGAACTAAACCACTATGGACTGAAAGTCCATAGGTTTCTTAAAAGGCGACTGAAAGTCGCTCCCCCCACTCTCTACTCCAATATAAAGTCTGAGTTATTGTTGTCATTAGGTTTTCTATGATGCTCTAA
>Ga0256845_1001053_pt1 | contig 23429 bp, 12 predicted proteins | sample RiftiametaG_FD_189101 | JGI IMG/M metagenome (GOLD analysis project Ga0256845, IMG submission 189101) | Tube worm associated microbial communities from hydrothermal vent at the East Pacific Rise, Pacific Ocean - Riftia | ecosystem: Host-associated > Annelida > Integument > Unclassified ... | reverse complement strand
TTTTAATTTGAATTAAGATATCTGTTGGAGGCGTTTCAATGATCTGATTACACTAACTTGGACACTCAATTTCATATAAACTAACAATTAGAAATTGAGTGTCCAAGTTTAGTGTAACTAGATCAGATCGACTTTATTCATTTAATTATATTGTGTTAAACCATCATCCCTTGCTCCCAAAGTTTTCCGTATCTTGCTTCTTGCCAAGCATGACTAAGTTCAGCCCGATAAACGTATAAATCTAAACGTGTGAGCATAATATAGGCTAACGGCAGATTGAATACCAAAACCTGATGATAATGGAAACTCATAGGGTCAATTTTTAAATGCCCACTCTAGTTCTTTGTGTTGCTAATTTTTTTCCAAAATTTGATTTGATTCGTCAATATTTTGTTTGCTTGGCAGTAAATTGTATGTACTCATTTAAATTACCTAAGGATGGAAATCTAAGCCATTACTGACTGTGGCAACATAGCCTTTCCGAATACTAAAATCTCCAAATTTCTCATTCTCTACTCTAGTATTTGTGTAATCTTTTAAAATAGGTTCAAGCGCATTAAATATTTGATCTTCATTGATATTCTCTTTATAGAGCTTATTTAAGCGTTCACCTAAATGCCCTGCACCTAAATATAAATTATACTTACCGGGTCCCTTCCCTACCAAACCGATCTCTCCAAGAAAAGGACGAGCACAACCATTGGGACATCCTGTCATTCTTAGATTGATTGGTTGGTCTTTTATTGAGTATTGTTTGAGTAAAGTTTCTAATCGCGTCATAAAATCTGGCAAATAACGTTCTGCTTCAGCCATAGCTAAAGAGCAAGTGGGAAACGCCACGCAGGCGAGTGAGTTTATCCGTGTTGGCGATTCATTTTTCCCATAACTTATCTTATATTTATTTAGCAGATCCTCTATAATTATTTTATTAGCATTGTTAACTTTACTAATAATTAAATTTTGATTTGGGGATATCCTAAATTCTCCATGATGAATTTTTGCAATTTCTAGTAAACCAGTAAATATTTTATTTTTTTCAGAATCAACGATTCTTCCACTATGGATATACACAGTTAAATGCCATTCACCATTTTCATCTTTCAACCAACCATAACGATCATGGTTATTCTTAAAACTAAATGGTTTTTCTTCAGCAAGTTCAAAACCTTGATAGGCAAATAGCTTTTTTTTAAACTCGTCTATACCTAAACGATCAATTGTATATTTCAATCTTGCATGTTTTCTCACTTCACGATCCCCAAAGTCTCGCTGAACTTTAACCACACTTTCCGTAACCAATAAAACTTGATCTAACTCACAAAAACCAATACTGGTTGCTACTCTTGGATAGGTTGAGTTATCGCCGTGAGAACTTCCCATTCCTCCACCGACTAACACGTTGAATCCAACTAATTCATCATTTTCAACAATCGTAATAAGACCTAAATCGTTTGCATAAACATCAACATCATTAAAAGGAGGGATCGCAATTGCCGTTTTAAATTTCCTTGGCAAATAGGTTTTACCATAAATTGGTTCGTCCGTTTGCTGAGTAGACTCTACCTTTTCGCCATCTAGCCAAATCTCATGATATGCCTTTGTCTTTGGCAATAAATGTTCACTTATCTTTTTTGACCATTCATAAATTTCGGCATGCAGTTTTGAGGTTTCAGGAATAGGATTACTCATCACATTTCTATTAACATCGCCACAGGCAGCAATCGTATCGAGCATTGATTGATTAATACCCGCAATAGTTGTTTTTAAATTGCGTTTAAATACACCATGCCATTGAAATGCTTGTCGTGTAGTTAAGCGTAGACTTCCGTTAGAATAGATTTGTGCAAGTTCAGCCATTTGAATATACTGTTTAGACGTTGCAACACCGCCAGGCACTCGCGCTCGGATCATGAATGAATGGAGTGGTTCTAATTTTTGCTTACGTCGCTCTTGGCGAAGATCTCGATCATCCTGTTGATAAATACCATGAAATTTAATCAACATTAAATCATCATCTGCGACTGCGCCAGTAATTTCGTTTTCAAGACTTGACGAAATAGTGCCTCGAAGATAATTGCTTTCGAATTTTATCATTTTAACTTCGGAGTGTTTTTCTCCATCAAATTGGCTGGTTTGAATGAGCTTGTTAGTCGATCTGCTTGCTTTCATATTTATAGCCGAATTTGTCATTATTAGTACACATCTCTTTGGTATCGATTATCTTTTATTAATTGTTTTAAATACGTTTTAGCATCACTTTTATTTTTATTTCCCTGTTGAGAAATAATATCTAATAGTGATTGCTGTACATCTTTAGCCATGTAATTCATGTCTCCACACACATACAAATAAGCATCTTTTTTATCTATCCAATGCCAAATTTCTTGGGCTTTTGTCAGTAATTTATCTTGAACATAAATTTTATTTTTTTGATCTCTAGAAAAGGCAGCATCAAACTTGGTTAACTTGTTTTTTTTAAATAGTTGTTGCCATTCTGTTTGATATAAAAAATCAGAATTAAAATGAGAGTTACCAAAAAACAACCAATTTTCACCCGATGCATTAGTTTCTCCGCGCTCCTGAATGAAAGATCGAAAAGGAGCTATACCCGTACCCGAACCAATCATGATAATTGGTTTATCCTCCTTTGGTAATCTAAATCGAATATTTGGTTCAAGATAAATTAATACGTCATCATCCTCTAACAACTCTATTAAATAATGACTCGCCATTCCTTTTCTCACTCCTCTCTCATTTTCAGAATTATTCAAAGCAACGGTAATATGAAGCTCATCTGGGTTGACACTTTGACTAGACGAAATTGAGTAAACTCTTACTTTTATTACTGGCAACAAATCAACTAATTGTTGTGCGTTTAGGGAAATATTTTTATTTGCCAAAATTAATAGATCAATAAATTGATTGTTTTTAATAAATTCAGGTGCTTTAACCAACTGTTTAAATGGCTCATTCAATGCCTGATTTTTAACATTTAATAACTCAATTATTAAGTTAATGGTTTTAGAATTAAGCAGAGTTAATTCTAGATTTTCTGATAAAGTTTTACGAAGAGATTGCGTAGACGATTTGAATTCTATATTTTCACTACCAGAAAGACTCATTAAATTTAAAATTTGATCGACTAAAACACTATCATTTTTTGCCCAAACAGCAACGCCATCCCCGGGCAAATAATAAAAAGTCTCACCTTCGAGTGAAATTTCAATATGGTGTACCGTTTTTGTTGAGCCTTTACCTGTTATTCTTTGATTGGTGATTATTTTTGCTGTTAATAGATTGGTTTTGTTAAAAGAATTTTCCTTAGATTGAGCTGTACTTCCAAGGATAAAATCAGAATCATTTGATTGAACTAAACTAGAATTCAATCGCTGATTAGACTGCTCTGAAATCAAGCTTACGAGTTTTTCCATCCACAGAACGGCCTGTTCCTGGTAATCTAAATCACACTCTAGTCTTTCTAAAATAGGTTTCGAACCTAGATATTGCAATCGATTATCAAAATCTTCACCTGTTTGACAAAAATATTCATAGCTAGAATCACCCAGAGCCAATACGGCATGTTGACTCTGTGATAATTTGGGTGCTCGCTTGTGATTAAGGTGCTCATAAAATTCAATTGCTTCATCCGGCGGCTCTCCTTCACCATGAGTTGAAACCACTAAAATGATTAAATCATATTTTGAAAGGTCTTTTACTTTAACGCGATCCATTGATTCTACTTGTAAAGTTAAAGTTTCATTATTCAACTGAGCATATAATTGCTTAGCTAAAGATTCACTATTGCCTGTTTGAGAACCATATAAAATAACTGTTTTTAATTGCTGAAATGAGATTTCAATCTCTTGGGTTCTTTTATTTGAGTTATTGGATTGCGCCAATCCTGCACAATAACCACTTAACCATTGAAGTTGGGTATTATCAAGTTGCTGAAAGGTGTTTAATAATTCCTCATTAATTGGCTTTAAACCAAAAGGAATATTGAGTGGTTTATTCATCACTAGCTCTTATCGTACTTTTGACTCTATACCCTAATATGACAAAGCTAATAAAAATCTACCACTAACGAGATGCTATTTTGAAATAACTGCTTGGAATAAACTAAATAACTGAACAAAAAGTAAATTATACCTTTAAATTATTTCAAAATCGTCTAGAATTAAAGTATAAACTTTGTTATCCCATTTAAAACTATCACTCAAAAAGAACGCTCTAATAAATAACGTTCTTTTTATTCTTCTATTTGCTAACACAAGGTGTTTCATGGAAATTATCACCCTTATCGGATTTATCGCAGTTGCTGGGGTTGCGTTCTTTATCGGTCAAAATTATTCAAATAGCCAAACTGAGAAAAAAAAGCTAGAAGAGGCTCTAAAGGAAAAAACCGAAGAATTGAATGCTTTTCATTCAAAAGTAAACAACCATTTTGAGAAAACAGCAGAGTTGTTTAATCACGTTTCAGATAGTTATCAATCTTTATATGACCATATGGCAACTAGCTCAAACCAACTTTGTGCATCATCTACGTTTCAGGCCCTGCCAACTCAAACGGCTCAAAAAAGCAATCAAACTCAGCCTATTGAATCAAGCGGAATTGCTACGCCCCAAGAAGCTGGCCCATACTCAAAATTAAAACGTGTTTCAGATAAGGGTATTTTTGATGCTAACCGTTTATACAACGCTCACGATTATAGAAATAACAATGCGCTAGAGAAAGAAGAAGTCACTGAAGATAAAGTTGCTGAACAACCCAACTTTTCTCCTCTGAATGAAAAACAAGATAATAAAGTTGTTGAAATTAATTCTGCAAAAGAAGATAAAGATGCACAAGCATTAGACTACGCAATTAAAGATAAAGGTGTTATTAACCACAACAGTTTGGATATCGAAGGCGTTAAAAACTCTTAAATTCGTTCAAATTCATGAATTAACCATTTAATCAAACAAATTCTAGGCGTATGGTTAAATATTCGTTATATTATCCGCTATATCCTAACAGAGACTTTTGCCTCTGTTTAATTTCTTCCTCAACAAATGCCTTAGCTAATGAAAATTATCTCAAAAATTTTATTCTTCTTAAAATACAGTTTTCTAGGACTTACTGCTGGCTATGCCATTTTATTTTTTGTATCCAATAGTCCCCTACAATTCAATTGGCAGGAAGTAAAAAGTGCGTGGGTATTTTATAAGGATGCCTCAAAAAAACAAACCCAGAATCCAATTGAGGCGCTATCAAATAAAATTCAAAAAAAAGCAGATTCAAACCAGAATAATGAATTCTCTTTCGCCAATGCCATCAATAAAGCAGGACCATCTGTAGTGAGTGTAAAAGCAATCCGACAAAGGGGCATTCGCTCCGCTCGTGATGGAGTCCCAGGTGATGTACTTGTGGACGTTTATATTGAGCTAGGATCAGGGGTTGTATTTAGTACGGATGGTTATATCGTCACCAATTACCATGTTATCGCAGAAACTGACAGCATCATGCTCCATTTCTCTAATGGCATTCGCAAATATGCAAAAATTGTCGGCTTTGATAAACCGAACGATATCGCAGTGCTCAAAGTTGACATTGAAACACCAATGGTTGCAGAGCTTGGCAGCTCATCCAAAGTCCGAACGGGCGATATTGTAATGACAATCGGAACACCCTTTGGGTTATTTGAAAACTCTGTGTCTATGGGAATTGTAAGCTCAATTAACCATGGCCCACTTTATCCGAAAATACAGACAGATGCATCGATGAACGCAGGTAACTCTGGAGGTGCTTTAATTGATGCACAAGGTAAAATTATTGGTATTAGTGCTGCTAAATTTAGCTTGGATAGAAATGATCAAATTGGAATTAACTTTGCTATTCCAATAGATGTTGTGAAGGAAGTTTTTAATGAAATCGTTAAACATGGTCGTGTTGTTAGAAATTGGATTGGCCTAGATGCAGGAACTCTAAAACGTGGAGGTCATAAATTACTATCGCCTGGTGTAGATTTTGGAATTGGTCTTTTTGTCGGCGGCACTGAACCAAATAGCCCAGCGGAAGAATCGGGGTTGCAATATAAAGATTTAATCACACACTACGATGGGCAACTGATCACAAGTGGCGAACAGTTCAGAAAAATGTTTATGTTAACACCAATTGGTAAGTCTGTTGAAATCACCTATATTCGCAATAGAGTATCAATTAAAACTCAACTCAACTTAAGAGAGAAGCCAAAGAGCTAACCAACTTAGTCATACCCATGCAACTTTAAAAGATTCATAGCGGTGGAATTCGCCATTTAATAGCCAAATTTTTATTAATTTCACTACAAATACCTCCTTTTACTTCTCAAATCTAACATCTTGTTACAAACCTGACATATTTTGAAAGGTGTTTTAGTCATATAATACACCAAACCAATAGCAGGATCCTCCCTTCTTATTCAGATCGGAATATATTTTGTTCTAGAATAGCTAGTTTGGCATAAAAACTGCTATATCTAATTTAAAGTTGAACTTAGATTAATAGATCAAATTAAATAAGAATGTTTAATAAAATAGTTGAAAGGAAAATAAAATGAATAAATTACTAATCGCATTATTAATGAGCCTATCGTTAATCGTAACTGCATGCGGTGATTCTGGGACCGATGATTCCGACTCCGACGATTCAACCAAAACGGAGAAAACAACTGATTCTGATGAAAAGGATAGTGAAGAAGATGAGCTGGATGAAAATGGCAAAAAAAAGAAAAAGAAACAAGCCGTACCGGTAGAAGTCGTTTCAGTAGCTAGAGGTGATATTCAGCAGACCTACCGAACAATTACTACATTAGAAGCAGAAAATGATGCGGAAGTAGTCGCTCGCTCAACAGGTGTACTAGAAAAAATATTTGTTGAAGAAGGTGACACTGTTAAGAAAGGTCAACTACTAGCTCAACTAGATGTTGAACAATTATCATTAGAAGTAGCGCAACTCTCAGCGACCTCCAAGAAACTAAAAAAAGAATTAGATAGACAAAAATCATTATTTAAAAGAAAACTAACAAGTTCTGATGCTTTAGACCGCGCACGATTTGAATTTCAATCACAAAATGCGCAATATAAAATATCCAAACTAAAATTAAACTACGCTAGCATACGCGCGCCTATTGATGGAATGATCATCGAACGTCACGTCAAAGCTGGCAACTTAATCAAAAATAACGACCCATTATTTAAAGTGGTTGACCCAACATCACTTGTAGCCGTTATGTTTTTACCTGAAAAAGAAATGGCTAACATTAAAAAGAATCAGGCTATTCTGCTAGCAGTTGATGCTTTAAACGGCAGTATAATAACTGGTAATGTTGACAGAATTCGCCCTTCTATCGATATTACAACCGGAACTTTTAAAGTAGTCGCTAAATTAAATAACCCTGATCAACTATTACAAAATGGCATGTTTGGAAAAGTAGAAGTGGTTTTTGATATGCATTTTAATAGCTTATTACTGGAACAACAGGCAGTCATTACTCAAGATAATCGCTCACATGTTTTTATAGTACGAGATAACAAAGCAATGCAAACACCTGTAAAAATTGGTTTTAAGCACAATAACATTGTCGAAATCACTGAAGGTTTATTAGAAAATGATCAAGTCATTACAACTGGTCAACAAATATTGAAACACGAAACTAAAATTGAAATTATAGGATTAGAAGAACCACAAGTCACTAAAAAAGAAGATGGAACTAATAGTGAAAAGAACCCTTCTTCACTTGTTTCAAATTTTTAATTTCAAAATCCTGACGGCAATAACTTGAAATCAAAGCTATCGCTATAAAATTCAATATTTAAAAGACTAAGCTAGATTAGCTTTCTATAATCTAGCCATTTGAAACAACTAAGAAAAAAATCAAATTCTCTGCTTTGAGCTAAGACGATGTAGCTTCATGGCTGAAATAAAATAATTAAGGAATCATTATGAGCCTAATCGCCACAGCTATACGCCGACCGGTGACAGTTTCTATGTTTACAATTGCAGCCTTAGTGTTTGGCTTAGTGCTGGTAGGTAAGTTAGGATTTAATCTTTTACCTGAGCTGTCTTATCCAACTTTAACGGTTAGGACTGATTTTCCTGGGTCTGCACCAGCAGAGGTTGAAAACCTAATTACTAGACCATTAGAAGGTGTGCTAGGAACTATTAAAGGTTTGCGCCAAGTACGTAGTGTTTCTAAAGCAGGACGAAGTGATATTTATCTAGAGTTTTACTGGGGAACCAATGTAGATATTGCCAGTTTAGACGTTCGAGAAAAAATGGATCAAGTTCCTTTGCCTTTAGAAGTTAAACCACCTTCATTATTGCACTTTAATCCAAATAACGAGCCAATTATTCGAATGAGCCTAAGCCAAAAACTAGAAGACGGTACGGATAAAAAATTGGCTTTAGCAAAGCTTAGACGCTTTGCCGATTTAAAATTGACGAGACGATTAGTCACTATTGAAGGTGTCGCAGCAGCGAAAGCATCTGGTGGTTTAGAAGATGAAATACAAATCCAACTAAAACAAGAATATTTATCTAAGTTAAAGCTAACCGTTGCTGATATTTCTCAAAAATTAAAGACTCAAAATATCAATTTAAGTGGCGGACAAATACGCAGTGGACAAAGACAACTATTAGTAAGAACATTTAACGAATACCGTACTTTAGAAGATTTTAAAAATACCATCATTTTTAACAAAGACCAAAAACTGATCCGCTTAAAAGATATTGCGGACATTAAATTTAGTCATAAAGATCCAACCGCGATTACTCGTCATAATGGCGAGCAAGCAGTAGAACTTGCGATCTATAAAGAGGGCGACTCTAATACTGTTAAAGTTGCGGAGGCAGTTAGACTTCAAATTGAAGCATTAAAGAAAGACCTTCCCGAAAATATGTCTTTATCCGTTCAGACTGACGCTTCAAAATTTATAAATCAAGCAATTTCTGAATTAATCTCATCGGCTATTTTTGGCGGTTTATTAGCAATGATTATTATCTACTTATTCTTAGGTAAATTTATACCTACACTAATTATCTCTGCAACCATTCCATTATCGGTCGTTATAACATTTAATCTGATGTATTCTGCAGACGTCGATATGAATATTATGTCGCTGGGCGGTCTAGCGTTGTCTGTCGGTATGCTAGTCGATAACGCGATTGTTGTTTTGGAGAATATTGCAAAAAAGCAGGAGCAAGGTTTGTCACTAGCCGAAGCGGCATTAGAAGGTGCACAGGAAGTTTCAGGAGCAATTACTGCTTCAACATTAACCACCATAGCAGTATTTTTACCCTTAATATTTGTGGAAGGAATTGCGGGGCAGTTGTTCAAAGACCAAGCATTAACCATTACTTTTTCATTAATTGTTTCTTTGGGAGTCGCCTTAACGTTGATTCCAATGTTAGCATCTCGTCAGATTAAGAAAAATAAAACTGATGCACTCAACCGACCAAGCAGAACAAAAGTTGGAAGAACCGCGTTATTTATTCCAGAATTGATTTTGGTTATTTTACCTGCAACCATAATTGGAATAATTAAATTTATAATATTTATTTTCACTAAAATACTTAGTTTCTTTTTTGTTCCCGCTAGAAATACCTTTGAAAAAGGTTATCAATTATTATGTAGTGGATATCATAATTTATTAGCATCTTCTCTCAAGCAACGTGCAATCACCTTATTACTTTCTGTTGGATTGCTAGCAATTAGTTTATTTTCAGTGAAAGATATCCCTCAAGTTGTATTACCTGAAATGGCACAGGGCGTTTTAAAAGTTAAAGTAGAATATACTCCTGGCACAGCCATTCAATTATCTGATTTAAAAGTAATCGCCCTTTCGGAAAAATTACTCGCCGTTGATGGAATTAATGAAGTTTATTCTACTGCTGGTTCAGGAAATAAACTGACAGCTAATCCAGAACAAGAAGGCGAGAATATGGCTGAGTTTACTTTGCTATTAGATAAAGGAATTTCGAGAGACAACGAAGATAAGTTATTAAAACAACTAAGAGTCTTATTAGAAGAAGAAAGTTCAGGTATTGAATCCGATGTAGAGCGCCCACAATTATTTAGCTTTTCAACGCCAATTAGTGTAGAAATTTATGGTTACGATATGGATATTCTAAAAAAAGAATCTAATAAAATTTTAGAAACTTTGGCAAAGTCAGACAACTTTGTTGACTTGCATAGCAATATGCAAAAAGGTTATCCAGAAATACAAATATCTTTTAACCATGAAAAATTGGCTCATCTGAATATTTCTATGCAACAGGCTAACGACAGCATTGTTAATTCAATTCGTGGTAATAAAGCCACTCGATATCGTTTAAAAGAACAACAAATTGAAGTGCTAGTAAGGCTCGAAGAATCATCACGAGATGAATTGAAAGATATTGGTGATTTAATTATTAATCCAAGTGCCGAGCACCCTATTCCATTATCTGCAGTTGCCGATCTTAAACTAACTCAAGGTCCAAGTGAAGTTATGAGGATTGACCAACAACGAGTAGTTTTAGTTGAAGGGCAAATAAAAAATGGCAGTCTTTCAGATGCGATTAACGAAGTTAATTATTTGTTGAAAGATGTACGTCTTCCTTACGGGATCAATATGCAGGTCGGTGGACAAAGTGAAGAGATGGATCGTAGTTTTAATTCATTACTAATGGCATTAGCGCTTGCTATATTTTTAGTTTATTTAGTTATGGCTTCCCAGTTTGAGTCTTTACTGCATCCGTTTATTATCCTATTTAGTATTCCATTAGCCCTAATAGGTGCCGTTTTTGCACTAGTAGTAACCAATACAGAGTTAAGTGTTGTGGTCTTTTTAGGACTGATAATGCTCGCTGGGATCGTGGTTAACAATGCAATAGTTCTTATTGATAGAATCAATCAACTTAGGGAAGAAGGTCAATCAAAAATTGATGCAATTAAAGCTGCAGCAGAATCTCGCCTGCGTCCAATCATGATGACAACGCTTACGACCACTTTAGGTATGTTACCGCTTGCTTTTGGTATTAGTGAAGGTACAGAAATTAGAGCGCCAATGGCTATAACTGTCATTGGCGGTCTATTAGCTTCGACTCTATTAACCTTAATTGTGATCCCTGTAATGTACTCTTTATTTGATATTAAAGATTTTGAGAAAAACCCTCACCTAAATGTCAAAAATATGAAGACGGAGAGCTAATATGTGGTTTACAAAATTAGCATTAAAACGCCCCGTTACAATATCCATGATTTTTGTTTGTATGGTGTGTTTAGGGATTGCGGCCAGCCGACTTTTACCCTTAGAATTTTTACCATCCATTCAATTTCCGGGTATATTTGTACAAGCTAATTATCCGGGATCTTCACCTGAAGAAATTGAAAAAAATGTCACCCGCCCGCTTGAAGAAGCACTTGCAACCATGGGTGGAATTGATTTTATGCAATCTACTAGTTCCGAAGATAGCACACAAATATTCATGCTATTTGACTGGGGCGCAAATGCAAAACTAAAAGGTGTACAGGCAAGAGAAAAAGTCGATGCGATAAAAGATCAATTACCGGAAGATTTAAGACGAGTTTTTATTTTTACCGGTAGTACTAACGATCAAGCCATCGTTCAAGCGAGGCTATCGTCTAAAACTGATTTATCCGATTCATTTCAAGTATTAAACCGTGTTCTTAAACAAAAATTAGAACGAATTCAAGGTGTCAGTAGTGTCGATATTCAAGGCGTCGCAGCTAAAACCTATCAGATTAATTTAATCCCAGAACGCATCGCTGCTTACCATATAGAGACCAATCAATTATTTGCAAAACTTCAACAAGCCAATGCATTAATTGCTGCCGGAGAAGTAAAAACAGAAAATACCAGCTTCAGAGTTTCTATAAATGAACAATTTGAAAGTATTGATGATATTGCTAACTTTATTATTAACGACCGTGGTTTAAGATTATCAGATATCGCTAATGTTGTTTTAGCAAAAGATGATATTAAAGTCGGCCGTCATTTAAATAAAGAGTATGCTGTCGCTATCGAAATTAAAAGAGAAGCAGGATCTAACCTAGTACAAACCGCCGCTAATGTAATTAAAGCAATGGAAGAGGTAGAAAAACTACCTGATTTCGAAGGAATTAAATTATTTGTTATGGATAATCAAGGCGACGGTGTGACGCAATCTTTAAGTGATATAGCTTGGTCAGGTTTGATCGGGTTTATTTTGTCCACTTTTGTACTTTTTTTCTTTTTGAAAGACGTTAAACTCACTTTAATCGTTTCAATGGCAGTACCATTTTCTCTAATGATGACATTGGCCGCCATGTTTCTTTTAGGATTAAGTCTAAATATTTTATCGATGATGGGCTTAATGTTGGCGATCGGTATGCTAGTGGATAATGCCGTGGTGGTGAGTGAAAGTATCTTTACACAACGCGAAAAAAATCCCGACAATCCGTTAGAAGCGGTCATGCTGGGTGTCAAGAATGTGGGCGTACCAGTTGTAGCAGGCACGATCACCACTGCGATTGTTTTTCTTCCAAATATTATTGGCGAAAAAGTGGGAGTAACTATATTTTTAAGTAATGTTGCAATTACCATTGTTATTTCTTTAGTCGCTTCGCTTTTTATTGCAACGACTATTATTCCTTTAATGCTTAGTCGGTTGAAAAATAAAGATGAGAACGTCAATAAAATCATTAAAGAAGAACAGGTAACGCCTATAGAAAAACATGGCCGTTATAGTCAATTTTTAAGCTGGTTAATGGATAGTCCAGTATGGGCAACCGCCATATCTTTAGGTTTAATCGTTTCTATAATGATCCCTATGCAATTTGTTGAAATGGAACAAGGTGGTCAAAATCAAAGCGGGTCAATCTACCTTGATTATAAAATAAACGGCAACTATGAAATCGAAAAAGTAGAAAAATCAGTGAACCGATTAGAAGACTTTTTGTATGAAAATAAAAATGAACTTGATCTAAAAGATGTTTACTCCTTCTATACGCCTAACCAAGCAGGTTCTACCCTTTTACTTAAAGAAGATGAATTTAGAACAAAAACAAACGAAGAAATTAGGAAGTTTGTGGAAAAAAACATGCCTAAAATCGCTATAGGCGATCCCGGGTTTGATCGTTCTCAAGGGGGACAAAATTCATTTGGCATCACTTTACGAGGCGAAAATACAGAAACATTACTGGTATTATCAGAAAATATCGTACCTCTTTTAAATAACATAAAAGGAATCACTCGCGTTGTACCTGACGCACGCCAAGGACGACAAGAAGTAAAAATCACACTTAACAGTAAAAGACTGAGTCAGCTAGGCTTAACGCCTAATGACGTCGGTAGAACCGTTAGCATTGCATTAAGAAAGCAGCAACTGAAAACCTTTAGAGGCGACTATGGTGAAACTGACATCACTTTAACCTTTAAAGGACAAAAGAAATCTACCATGAACGATCTAACGTCTATTCCAATCGAGTTACCAAATGGCCAACAAACTCGCTTAGATACTTTAGCAAGCTTTGCAGTCGTACACTCTTTACCAAGTATTCAGCGTATAAATCGTAGAACAAGTATGAATTTACAAATGGAATATAGTGAAGAAGATATAAGCTCTGAGAAATTAAAAAAGGCTACAACCGATTTAATGGAGCAAGTCGAATTACCTGAAGGATATACTTGGCAATTTGGTCGAGGTGTTGATTTTAATACTCGTGATCAAGATATAATGTTTACCAATATGCAATTAGCCTTGTTAATGATATTTGTAGTGATGGCAGCATTATTTGAATCGCTCCTATTTCCTTTTGCAGTGATCACATCGGTTGTTTACGCTTTTGCAGGTGTCTATTGGTACTTCTTTTTAACAGGAACCAGCATGTCAGTTATGGCAATGATTGGAATACTAGTTTTGATGGGAGTAGTCGTCAATAACGGCATTGTTTTAATCGATAGAATCAATCATTATCGGGCAGAAGGATATCATAAACGTGATGCAATATTACATGCTGCTAACGATAGAATACGTCCCATTTTAATGACGGTATTAACCACTATTTTAGGGCTACTACCACTCAGTATGGGAGATGCTCGATTAGGCGGCGGTGGACCACCCTACTTCCCAATGGCTAGAGCGGTAATTGGTGGGTTAGGTTACTCAACCGTCGCAACATTAATTTGTTTACCCGTTATTTATTTATTTTTAGATTATGTTAGTGTATTTTATAAACAATTATGGCATTCAATAGGACAACGAGGAGTGAGTTGGGGTTTCGGTAATGCGAGATTAAATTCTAGTGAGAAAGAATCAACTTAATTAATGAACAATCAAATCGATCCATCGGCTAGTCTTAAAAAATATTGATACAGTAAATGCTAGCGTGTATAAAAAAATGGCCTTATTTCTGGCGCAACTCATGTAGCACCCAATCATCTATTTGTACCTGAACAAATGGAAGAATTTATATAATCATATAATCAATTTGATGAGCAACCACTTGAAAGAGATGATCATTTGCACGTGGATTTTGTGAAAATTCATCAGTCTGTAGATAGCAATGGTCAAACAGCAAGATTATTAATGAACCTAGATTTAATGAAACCTGGTTTGTTTGCCCATTACTATTCAAACAATAGAACCTTTGAAATATTATGAAGCATTAGATCATGAATATATGTCTGATGATTATCAGACATATATTCAGTTGGTTGTGAGGTAGGCACTAGGTCTTGTTAAGAGTCGTTGACAGGCTGGTATTGTAAAATATACAGACTCTCTTTCACCGAGAATTACTACTAAATCTTATAGAGCAGGACTATTTGACCCCAATCGCTAGCATATTTATTATTGTTAGACTAGTATCTAATGGATTGAAAGAATATTGAAATAACGGCAAGAGCATTATAAATATAATATGCTATAAAGTGACCGAATATTGTCATCTCCAAAGTCTTTTATTGGAGATCTCATGTTTTAAATTGTCAATATCACCTTTAACCTTAAGTGTTGACTGAAATATTGATAGATCCCTGATAAAACAACTCAGGAATGACGGGATCTTCTGTTTAATTTTATAATGATCTTGCCGTGATATTGAAATAAGTAAATGCAATATAAAAGGTGGCTCAGAATGACGAGTAATAATTTTTAGGGAGGGAGGGTTTGAAAATTTATATAAATTGTCCGTTATATAAAAAAACTCTAATATTTTTGTTTTTTATATATATCAATCCACTTTTTGTTATTGCTAACAACCATGTAGATAATGTATTAAATGTCCACAATATTTTTTTGGAAAACGGCCAAATAGATGATGCTGTATATGCCATAGTTCAGGACAAAGAAGGTTTTCTTTGGATAGGTACTGATAACGGATTAAGGCGTTATGATGGCTATCAATTAAAGTCTTTTAATCATGACCCTAACGTACCAAATAGCCTTGGTACTAGTTTAGCGATCAATTTATTCACGGATCGTAAAGATGAGCTATGGGTTGCGGGAGATGTATTAAGTCACTATAACTCATTAACAGAAACTTTTGACATTTACAATGTTTCAGAAAATAAATTTATCTGGACAATTTGTGAAGATAAAGATGGCTTACTTTGGCTTGGTGGAGAGCATTTCGGATTAATAGTCGTTAACCCAAAAAATGGTGAAGTTGTTAATCAACTATATCTAGAAAATTTTCAGTTAAGTAAGAATTATATCATTAAAAAAATAAAACAAACTCGCGATGGTGCTGGTATGTGGATTTCTACTGAGAATAAACTTTTTCAAATCGATTTGAACAGCCTGAAAATTACAGAGTTTTTGTTGCCAGAAAATCTACAAAACGAGAATGTCAATATTAGAGATTTACTAGTCGACAAAAAAGGATATGTTTGGCTAGCAACTGATCATGGCATATTAAAAATAGATCCAACATCTAAAAAAACAATTCATTTTCAGAGTGGCAATATCAAACTTGGGCAGTTAAGTACTAATGCAATTTGGAGTGTATTTGAAGATAGTTTTGGGAGCCTTTGGTTTGGAACTGATAAAAAAGGTTTGCATAAATACAACCAAAAAGAGAATAATTTTTTTTATTACCCTTCGTCTTCCACAGATCAAAGAGCTTTCCCAGTAAGTTCAATATATAATATTTTTGAAGATAATCAAGGGAATTTATGGTTGTCATTGAATAATTTTGGAGTAAGACGAATATCACCACATCTGGAAAAATTCGATCTTTTACAACACAGTTCAGGTGAAAATAGTAGCCTTTCATTTAATAACGTTTTGGACTTGCACGAAGATAAGGATGGCTTAATATATATTGGCACAGATGGTGGTGGTCTAGATAAATATGATCCCATAAGTAGTACTTTCATTAATTACAAACATGATCCTAAAGATAGTTCGAGTATATCTAGTAATTCTGTACTCTCTATTGCTGAAGATAAAAACAACCAATTATGGATTGGGACATGGGCTGGCGGACTCAATATTTTTAATAAGTTAGAGAAAAAATTCATTCATATAAAACACGATTCGAAGCTAGCTAAAGGTGAAGGATTAGATAATAATAATATTTTTAGAGTAGCCATTATGGCTGATGGGCGTGTGATGTTAAGTGTTTGGGAAAGTGGTCTTCAGATATATAATCCTAAAGATAATACATTCGAAAGTTATTTTTATAGCAATCAAGAAAACACGGAACTAGGAGACATCAACAATTCTGAAATCAATGATTTTGAATTTGATGACAAAGGAAATGTATGGATTGGTGGAAATTCCGGATTGGAGTTATTTAATCCTATTACACGGATGTTTAAAAATGCTTTACTTGAAGATGTGGATGTTGTAAATGATATTTTTCAAGTTTCTAATGGTGATCTTTGGCTAGGGACTTCCCGAGGTTTGTTTTATTACCAGCCACAAATCAAGGCTCTTACTCATTATGATCAGTCTAAAGGAATGAGTGATGATTTTGTAGTTTCCATAGAACAAGATAACAATAATGATCTATGGTTGGGGACTCGTTCGGGTCTTATTAAATTTGAAATGGCCAATAAAAAATTCGAAAATTTTGATCAAGGTGATGGTCTAGCGGGATTACAATTTAATATTTTTAGCCATATACGCACAACTAATGGAGAGATGTATTTTGGAGGAGTGAACGGCATAACGCACTTTCAACCCAATTCATTGCCTCGTAACACAAAGATCCCTAATATCGTTTTTACTGAATTTGAGCTATTTCAAAATACCATTATTCCAAGTACTAATTCTGTCATCAAACAATCAATCAATGTGACAAAAGAAATAACACTCGACTACAATCAAAGAGATATCACTTTTGAATTTTCCGCATTGAATTTTGTTTTTCCAGAAAATAATCGTTATCAATACAAGCTTGATGGACTTGAAGAAGAATGGACGCATGTCGACAGTTCACGTAGGCGCGTGCGCTATACAAACCTTGATCCAAAAGAATACACTTTTATGGTGATGGGATCAAATAATGATAATTTTTGGAATACTCAAGAGCGTAAAATTAAATTAATAATCATAAAACCTTGGTGGATGATGTGGTGGACAAAACTATTTCTAGTATCATTAATAATGCTAGTTGTATTTTTAATATTTAAATGGCAATCCTCTCTTAATGCAAAACGAAGGCTTTTACTAAAAAAATTGGTCGAAGATAAAACAAAGGAATTGGCTAATGCTAATAGGAATGTGCGCCTACTAAACAGTAATTTAGAAGAGCGCGTTTCTCAGCGTACCAAAGAGCTATCTGTTGAAATTAAAGAGCGGAAATCTATTGAAGAAAAATTGTTTCATATGGCATACCATGATTCGTTGACTGGACTACCAAACCGATCTTGGTTGATCCCACATTTAGAGAACTTAATTAAATTTTGTGCGAATAAAAAAGATGAAGAATTTGCATTAATGTTTCTTGATGGTGATAAATTTAAAAATATTAATGATGTGTATGGTCATATAATTGGAGATGAAGTTTTAAGAATGACCGCAAAAAAACTGGAGATGTTGTTACCTGATAACTTTAAAGCTATTCGTCTTGGTGGAGATGAATTTACTGTCGTATCGACTATAACCAGCGTATTAACGGGTGAAAAAATCCAGAAAGTAGCAAATGATATTATCTGTGAGTTTCAAAAAACCATCAACATCGATAATATCGAAATCCCTTTTCAAATGAGTATTGGTATGGTGATATGTGATGCCAGTTACATTAATACAGAGTTAATTCTTAGGGATGCAGATATTGCCATGTATAAGGCAAAGGAACGAGGACGAGGTGTTTACCAACTATTTGATAAAAGCTTGGGGCGAAGTGCGTTGGAAACTATCGAACTTGAGAGTGATTTATCTCATGCTTTAGCCAATGGACAGTTATTTCTTGTATATCAACCTATAGTCAGTTTTCCAAACATGAAACTAGCTGGTTTTGAGGCTTTGTTAAGATGGAAGCATCCTACAAAAGGTTACATCTCTCCAGACAAATTTATCCCAATCGCCGAAGAGAATGGTCTCATTATTGAGATAGGTCGATGGGTTTTATATCAGGGTTGCAAACAACTAAGCATTTGGCAAAAGGACATACCTCAGGCTAAATCTCTTTGGCTCTCGATTAACCTTTCTACTAAACAATTAGTTCATCCAAGTTTGATTTCACAAGTAAACAATGTTTTGGAAGAAACAAAACTTTTAGGAAGTTCTATTAAGTTAGAAATCACCGAATCATCTATAATGGAATACACAGAAGATATTGAACGAAAGCTTAGAGAGCTTAATGACAAAGGTATTACAATCGCTATCGATGATTTTGGTACGGGCTATTCGTCACTCAGTTATCTAAATAAATTGCCTATTCAATACCTTAAAATAGATAAAGTATTTGTTGATTCAATCAATGCTAAACAAGAAAATTCAATAGAAATTATTGCTACTATTATTTCTTTAGCCCACAATTTAAACATTAAAGTCATTGCAGAAGGGGTAGAGACTGAATCTCAAAAGATGTCACTTGTTAAACTTGGTTGCGAATATGGTCAAGGATATGTATTTGAGAAACCTTTAAGTATTGAAAATGCTAAAGAGCTTATTCTGAATGGATTTGATAATTTATCAAATTGCCTACTTGAGGATAACGCGCATATGTCCACGAGGGCTATAAGGAAATAATAGACTTACTTTACAATGACTGCTTTTATCGAACATTGTTCAAGTAAGGACTTTTTAAAAGTTAAAATAATTCGATTATGTTCATAACACTCTGACTGCACAATAGAAAACTGGCGATCTAAATTTAAGGGGCATTCTTGTTGTTAAAGAGAAACAAGTTCAACCTAAATTAAATCACTTCTTAATTATGCAATGGGAAAAAACACTATTCTTTTTTCCCATTTTTTAATACAACCTCAATAGCCGATAGCGTCTTTTTAGAAATATGCTTTTCTTTATATTCTCTCAAAATCACACTCTCGACTCGATTTAAAACAGTATCAATGGAGGCATTTTTATTAAAGGACGTTTCGATTTGATGTTGTTCAAACAGGTTAATTCGTTTTTCGGTCTGACGTCCAAACACCATTAATTTTTCAAAATAACTATTTTTACCACTCATTTTTTGAAAATAATCTAGCAAGGTACATATTAGTGAAACAGGACTCAAAATAATATCCCTAAAAGCATCAACAGCCAATTTTACTTGGAAAACTAACAAACGTTTAACTGGATGTTTTGATTCCTGATTTCTACTCATAAAAGTATCATCGTTAAATTTCATTTTATTCCTTTGATATTAATTTAGTCTTTCTTTAAGTTTTTCGATTTTCACAATTATTGCTATTATATCCCTCATCTATTAGCGAAAAAAGTCAATGAAACAGAAAATAAACAACAAAAACAGCTTCATTCTCATCTAGAAAAATTTAGAGTCTGTATTTTGAAAATGGTTAAACAGCGAGAAACCTTTTCAGATATAAAAAGATTGGATGAATTAATCTCCTAACTGGAATCATAGAAGAACATCTGCTCACAAACCATTTAAAGGTTTATAGGCTGGATGATGATTTGCCACATATGAAAATGTGAAAATGCTAGTTTAGTGAATAGCCAATTTAAATTGATACCAAGAACGACTAGACTCGCTTAATATTAGCGCCCAAAATATGTAATTTTTCTTCAATACATTCGTAACCACGGTCAATATGGTAAATACGATCTACAACCGTTGCACCATCTGCAACTAAGGCTGCTATGACTAAACTCGCAGAAGCCCGTAAATCAGTCGCCATCACTTGTGCACTTTTAAGTTGTTTAACACCTTTACAAATTGCATTGTTACCTTCAATTTGAATATCGGCTCCCATTCTTTGCATTTCACTGACATGCATAAAACGATTTTCAAATATCGTTTCTGTCACAATACCAGTTCCCTCTGCCACTATATTAAGAGCTGTAAATTGTGCTTGCATATCAGTTGGGAATCCAGGATATGGTGCAGTTTTCACATTGACAGCTTTTGGTCTTTTACCATGCATATTAAGTTCTATCCAATCATCCCCTGTTTTAATCTCAGCACCCGACTCTTCGAGTTTTGATAAAACAGAATCTAATAAGGTTGGATCAGTGTCTCGTATTCTAATTTTTCCACCGGTAACGGCTGCTGCAATTAAATAAGTTCCAGTTTCAATTCTGTCAGGCATAACATCATGATGAGCGCCGACTAACTTATCAACACCTTCAATTGTTATTACATCAGTACCCGCTCCAATTATTTTTGCACCCATTGCAATAAGGAAGTTAGCCACATCAACCACTTCAGGTTCTCTTGCGGCATTTTCGATAACTGTAATACCTTTGGCTAAAGTCGCCGCCATCAAAATATTTTCAGTTGCCCCCACGCTAACAATATCCATACAAATTCGAGCGCCGTGTAAGCCTTTAGGGGCTCTTGCTCTAACATAACCATCGGTTACATCAATGTCTGCTCCCATTGCTTCCATTCCTTTGATATGTAAATCAACAGGACGTGAACCAATAGCACAGCCGCCTGGTAGAGATACATCAGCTTCACCAAATTTTGCTAATAAAGGACCAAGAACTAATATAGATGCCCGCATAGTTTTAACTAAGTCGTAAGGCGCTTCAAATGTTGTGATGGTTGAAGTATCAATTTGAACGGTCATGTTTTCTCCCATCATGACAGAATTTCCCATCACGCCAAGAAGCTCTAGCGTCGTAGTGACATCATTAAGATGAGGTACGTTACCAATTGTTGTAGGCCCGTCAGCTAATAGAGTAGCCATTAAAATGGGCAAGGCGGCATTTTTTGCACCGGAGGTTCTAATGCTACCTTCTAAACGAGCGCCACCACTGATTTGTAATTTATCCATCTCTTTCTCTTTCTTTTCGATGTGTACGTATTTTTTCATTTTATCACTCTACAGCCCTTAACTTCGGTTAATTTACATGCTAATCATGTATTTAATTAACTATAGATTACAAATCTGGCTAAATTAGGACAAAAAATGTGTTATTCGGAGGGGTTGATCATAAAAATCTTATCTTCGATTATTCAACCTACTGAGTTAACGGTCTAATAACAGATTAAATTATTGATTTAATTGAGTATGTTCTGCATTGGTTTTGGTTTTAATTGATAACGCATGTAATTCACCGCTCGCTATTTCAGCTTGAACTGCCGCGTAAACCATCTGCTGTCTAGCAACAGCTCTTTTTCCTTCAAAATCGTTAGAAACCACATAAGTTTCAAAGTGATTACCATCACCTGCAATTTCTACAATTTCGCAATTGATATGCGCTTCAATTTTAGCTTTTATTTCAGATTCAGTCATTTATAGTGCCCAAAGCTTGCGAATTAACGCAAAGATGTAAAAGTCCCGTATTGTACCTGAAATAATGCCACATGCAATTTTCAAACAATACTGTATAATCGCCTGCTTTTTGGTGTTAAAACAATTCTGAAGACTAATCGAATAAAGTAAATCCTAATCGTTTTTATAGGTTTCATTTACTCTTTGAAACATTTAGAACCTTGATTATCTATGGTTTGGCGTCCACTGTACTAGTAACTGTTTATATAATAAGACATTAAAAATGGTTTACCTACCAAATATATCAATTAATATTTAAAATAACAGATTTATAACTCGGAGTTTTTATTATATATGCTGCTTTATTTTTCCATGGTTATTTGCGGAATCTCGTTACTCGTCTGGAGTGCGGATCGCTTTACTGACGGCGCTGCAGCAATTGCTAGAAATTTTGGTATATCACCTTTAGTTGTAGGCCTTACTATTGTAGCAATGGGATCTTCAGCTCCCGAAGTGGTTGTTTCAATAAATGCAGCGATGAATGATACACCGAAATTAGCCTTGGGAAATGGCATTGGCTCAAATATCGCAAATATCACGATGGTGCTTGGTATTACGGCTTTGGTCGTCCCATTAAAAATCCAATCTGCGACCTTAAAAAGAGAAATCCCCATACTCTTTTTCTTCATGTTGTTAGTTTTTTACTTGATGTCAGATCTCGTTCTTTCATACATAGATGGTGCTATTCTGATTTCTAGCTTAGCCTGTTATTTAGGCTGGTTAATCTACATTGCAACAAAATCTCGCAACAAAAACATCCCAGATAATGAAGAATGTGATTTAATGTTAAGTGAGATTATAGATGAATTACCCGATGAAATGCCGAACATTAAAGCAATTATTTGGGTGGTTATCGGATTAATTATTTTACAAATCAGTTCAAGAATGCTGGTCTTTGGAGCAACCAATATTGCTGATATGTACCATGTAAGTGAATTTATCATTGGTATCACAATCGTTGCAGTTGGCACTAGTTTGCCAGAGCTTGCAGCATCTATCTCTGGCGTATTGAAAGGTGAGCACGAACTAGCAATCGGCAACGTTATTGGCTCTAACATCTTTAATTTGTTGATTGTTATTGGTTTACCGGGGATGATTACTCACGTTGATATTCCCTTGAGTATTTTAGAGTTTGACTATGCTTTAATGTTTGGTTTAACCGTCGCTATGTCTATCATGGCTTGGGGAAGCAAAGGAAAACCAGGTGAAATCACTCGATTAGAAGGTGCTATTTTGTTAAGTTGTTTTATTGGTTACCAAACTTATCAGTTATTTTTTAACAGTTAGTATTACGTCCTTCAATATTGTAAAATGGACTTACTCCCCAATGTTTTAAAGCAAACTCTCATTAAATGCCATCCCCTATTACATAGTCATCCCTGAGGGATCCCCACGAAATATTATCCCTCACTACGGATTTTTTGAGTAAAGTCAGCAATGGCGTTAAAAATAATTCTAAGTTCTTTAACTCTTATTTGATAACGCTTGTCATATATAATTTGCAT
>Ga0256845_1001052_pt1 | contig 23462 bp, 25 predicted proteins | sample RiftiametaG_FD_189101 | JGI IMG/M metagenome (GOLD analysis project Ga0256845, IMG submission 189101) | Tube worm associated microbial communities from hydrothermal vent at the East Pacific Rise, Pacific Ocean - Riftia | ecosystem: Host-associated > Annelida > Integument > Unclassified ... | reverse complement strand
AAAGTGTGAATTAAATTGAAGAGCCGTATGAGGGAAATCTTCAAGTACGGTTCTGTGAGGGGCATTATGTTTCCTTACGTTTATAAATCTTAAAATTAAGGAGACATCAATGTCTACTCTACATAAAATCGCCTCTACTTTTATTTTAATTTCGCTATTTGCTATATCTAATTCAATCAATGCTTTATCTTGCGGTGATGATATATCAAGTAATGTAACGTTAAATCAAGATTTACACTGCACTTCGGGATACACCGCGCTTAATGTAGTTTCTAATAATCTTACCATTGATTTAAACGGGCATACCATTTCTGGTAGCGCAGCTTTAGCCGGGATCTCTATCATAGGCTATTCAAATATCTCAATTAAGAATGGTTCAATCTTAGACTTTTTTGCAGGAGTTAATGCGAGTAACTCAAACGGTATTTCAATTAATGAAGTTACTTTTTTTAAAACAGGGTTTGGTTTGTCTTTTCATCAAGTCAATAATTCAGAGGTCACTAATAACGATTTCATATTCACCCGCTCACGCGCAATCAATATTTACAATACGCAGATAGGAGAGACAAGTTCAGCTAACACCATAAAAGACAATGAGTTTTATAAAACCAATGGTGGCATTCAGCTCTGTGGCGCTGGTACGTTTAAAAATAATCTTTTGAGAAACTTAATTTGGAAATCAACCGACTTCTCAATTCATCTTATAAGCAGTTCAAAAAATACGATAGATAGTAATGAAATATTGGACTCATCTTTGGCTGCGCTTAGGCTAAATTATTCATCTAATAATAGTATCAATCACAATATTTTAAAGAGAGGCTCAACTGGAGTTACCCTGCAAGCCGATGGAGATACTGGCATTTGTGAGTCGACTGGAGCTATTTCAAGTGACAATAACCAATTTAATAAAAACTCAATTATTGATTTTGATACCGGTATGATCTTTGGTTTGGGCAATAGCAAATCTGCTACCGTTTCTTTTAACACAATGTATTCAGATAAAATTTACGATAATGATTTAGGTGTAAGGTTTTTAAATGACGCCTGGTTCAATGATCTCACTAAAGCTGTATTTAGTGGTAACACAACCAATGTTGTTGATTCTGGAACAGGTAATTCATATTAGGTTACGTAAAATTCTTAGAGTGTGTTGATTTTTCACAGATACCACTACACATATTTTTATGATGCTTTTTGGGCTTTGGAATAACCTCCCATTGACCCAGGAGTGCAAAGTCAAGTTAGTCAAGTTACAAGGAGTGCTCTATGCTTTTATGCCAATATAAATTACTCAATAATTATCTTTACAAGGTTATTTGTTGTATTGCTTTATCATTTTTAATGGCTTGTGGTGGAGGCGGCGGAGGTGATGATGATAGCCCTCCTCCCAATATCAGCAATACGCCTCCAGTTGTGAGCCTCACTGGTGACGAAACTCTTATCTTACACTTAGGCGATACATTTAGTGATCCCGGAGCAACGGCAGATGATCAAGAAGATGGAAATATATCTGCGTTAGTTACCGTCAGTGGGAGTGTTGATTCGTTAACGGCTGGTCGGTATACGCTTAGTTACAGTGTTACAGATAGTAATGGCGCTACCTCTCCAATCGTTGAACGTAATGTCATTGTAGTGCCTCCACTTACAGTAGACGTCGATAACACGATTACTCCCGAACTAACCACTATCACCGATGTCGACGGTATTATAATGACTGTAGGTGCGGCTAGTGTTAATGATATACAAGCAGATTTTGTAGAAACCGAATTATTAGTGGCCAGTGACGATATTGATGCAGTCACTGCTTTTGCTGATCGATGGAGTGGCAGCATTGTAGAAACAATCGAAATTACAGATAGCGATGACTTCCATACTGTTCGGATTGATCCCACTGGAGTGGATACAAGTGTTGTTAATGATTATTTAAAAGACCTCGGTGCAGATGGTTACGGGGATATTTTGTTTTCATCAGATGCTGCTCGCGATTTGTTTGCCGTTTCATTAAAAGAAATGTCTGAAACCGGTATGTCAATATCTATGAATTGGTTAATGACTCCTAATGGGATCAGTGACGGTGATATCGCTGAAGAAAGCAATGCAGAAATTCCTTCCACACCTTCAGGAATAGAATACTTTTCAAATCCTTTTAGCTGGCCGTATATCAATCTGGATAGTCCTCAAGATACAGGAGTGGGAGCTGCATGGCAATTGATGGAGTTTTTAGACGTAAGAGAGCAAGGGCAAATTTTAGTGATTGATGGCGGCTTTATAGACACAGGTGATCTGCCAGAAGGTACTAATGTTTCAGGAGCGAGCTGGGGAACAGAAAACTCAACAAGCTGCGGTGGAAGTTCCTGCCTATGGCATGGCACAGCTGTTTCTCATGTTGCCGCGGCTACGCCGGATAATAATATAGGTATAGCTGGTTCAGCAGGCTCACATGCGAGATTAGAATTACTTCAGTTAAACTCTTTTACACTTCGTGGATTTGGTCGGCTACTTGGTCTGATATTAGCAGCACCTCTAAATGGGCCACCAGAAGTAATAAATTTGAGTGGTTCCGTCGAAGTCCCACCGGTTTTAAATGTTGGGGTAAACAGACTACTTGATCCTTTAATCGGCAGAGCACATGATTTTGGTCTGCTGATTGTTGCTGCAGCAGGAAACGACGGAACAAATGTTGATCAACGAGCAGAGCTTTTTGGGTGGACTTTACCGTTTGAGCGTTCGACAATTATCCCGTGTGAAACACGTTCAGTTATTTGTGTTGGAGGATTAACTTACGATTCGATTACTCGACACCCAAACTCAAACTATGGGACTGATCTGGAAACTGACAGTGTCGATATTTATGCATCTTATGAATATTGGATACCAAAGATTGCAGATGACGGGACGATATTAAACACAAATAAACTTGGAAAAGGCACCAGCTATTCAGCGCCGTTTGTCAGTGGAATTATTGCAATGATGCGAAGCGCTAATCCGGATCTATCTGCTGAACGTACCGCTCAATGTTTATTCAATAGTGCACATACCCATGGTGACACCAATAGTTCAGGCGGAAGTCAGAGGCGAGTAGACGCTTTCGCAGCGGTCAATTGTGCAAAATTTGTTAATTATCCTCTTATCCAAATATTGGAGCCAGCTTCAGATATTACCGTCAATGGTCAAACCGGTATTAACTTACGCGCGTCTAGTCTTGGCGAAGATGGTAAAACTTTGCCTGTTCAATGGAGTAGTGACTTAGACGGAGAAATATTAGGACAAGTTGATGATTTTAGACTTCTATCGGTAGGCACTCACACACTGACAGCTAATGTCACTGACGCCGATGGGAATGAAGCAAGTGAAACCGTAATGGTTACGGTATTAAATAACCCGCCTACAGTAGAAATATTATCACCAACCGATGGCGCAAGTTTTGGTGAGCGACAGGCAATTTCACTGAGAGCGCACTCTAATGATATAGATGCCAATGGTCAGTTAGACGATACCCAAATTTCTTGGAGTATTACCGGAAACTCTTTCACAGCGGCTGGGCACAACGCGCAGATACCTACCGGACAGCTAGCGGTAGGCAATTATGAACTTGTTGTTTCCGCTAATGATGGTACTGACAGTGTAGAACAAACAAGTAATTTTTCTATAGTTGAATGTACGGGCGAGTGCCCTAGTGTTCAAATAACAGCACCAGGAGATATTCTTATAAGAACCAGCACTAGCGATGAGCATGGAGTATATGCCGATGTTGATTTTAGTGTTTTGGCTACAGATGAAGAAGATAACGATATAAGCACAGATGTGATATGGCGATCTGTAAATTCAATAAATGGCGCTCCAAGCACTCTTTGCGCTCCAATCGATTTTGGAGGCGTTACAGTGACCTGTGACACATTCACACAGCGTTTATATTTAGGGGAGAATTCCGCAGATATTGAATACATTATAACTGCGGAAGTCTTTGATAGTGATGGAAATAGCGCTACAGATACTATCTCAGTTAAAATGGTTTACGATCTTGGACTAATAAACTAAAAACTCGGAATGGGAAAAATAATTGAGGGGCTGCAGAAGTAAGAATTGGAATTCATCCACTAAATAGCCTTTATATTCAAGGTTAATTGTTGGGTTCGCAAGCTCTTATTAGGTTGCCATTATATTTAGCGATTTTTTTAACAGCAAGATAAATAAAAGTACATTAATAAAGGAGAGCAAAGTGAAATCTAAAAAATCAAAAACAGATTATTTTAAATACACCATCGTTGCCATTTTTATGTCCATAGTGACGTCATGTGGGGGTGGTGGTAGCTCACCGCCAGTTGATCCAATTGTCCCAGCAAATACAGACTGGGATAGCATCGTCTGGGATCAAGATAACTGGCAGTAAGTTAAAAGCTAACTATTAATTAAAGATTAAAAACCATTAAAGATTAAAAGGAACCATCACATGATTAAATCAAAAATATTATTTGCATTATTACTTGTTAGTTTACCTATCTCATCAAATGCTGGTGAAGTCGATATCCCAAATACTTTTAGTGCAGGAACACCAGCAGTAGCGGCAGATGTTAATGCTAATTTCACCGCATTTGAAACAGCGGTGGATGGTAACGCGTATAGTAACGGCTATGGAAGCAAGGCTAGCGACTTTAGAAACTGATGTAGCATCATTACAAACAGATAATGCTAATTTAGTGGCTGACAACGCATTGCTAGAAAATTTTATTGCAGAAGTAATTCCTTATTTGCAAGGTGGCGCTGATGCACAAGGTAATCCTGCTGTGTTTTTTAGCGGTGTTAATGTGCATGTTAATAATGGGGAGGGAGCAACGGCTAGTGTTGATGGAACCGGTAACTTGATTGTTGGATATGATGAAAGTTTGGGAGCAAATTCAGACTTTTGCACCGTGGTCGCCGCCGGTGGCTCTGCTCATTTAGATCAAACAAGTTGTGAAAATAACGTAGGCATCTGGGGTCGAGACGCCCAAAAAATAGGCTCTCACAATCTGATTATTGGGTCTAGTCATAACTATACGCAATACGCTGGATTAATCGCGGGTTTTAACAATACCATTACGGCTATAGAAAGCAGTATTAGCGGTGGTGCTAATAACTTTGCGCAAGGTTTAACAAGCAGTGTTAGTGGTGGATCTGAAAATGATGCACGAGGCGGTGTTAGTAGTATTAGCGGAGGACAATCAAATACTGCTAGCAGCGTTTGGAGCAGTGTTAGTGGAGGAAATTATCGAGAAGCATCAGATTTCCATGATTGGGTTGCTGGATCATTGACTGAAGATGAATAACTTAGAATAAAAACATACCTCACATTTAAAATAGGTGTGAGGTGGAATTTAGCAATCGCCAAATTAAATATTGGAACTAGCTTATGAAAAACAATTATTATTTATTCTTTAAATTCATACTATTACTAACTGTGCTGTGGTTTGCCAATCATTCGAATTCAAATCCAGCCACACCGTTTGTTATGCCATTTGGATTAACGCTGGCGCCCGACACACGGGTTGTAGACGTTGCTCAATATAATGTTGGCACAATAAAGGAAGCAAATGGCCGGCTTGCCACTAAACAAACAGCCAGAGGGGTCATCAGTTTTTACGAGCGCGAGTTAAAAGCAAAAGGCTTTAGAATTTTTAGTAAAACGGATAATGCCAAACGAATAGACATAGCGGCAAAACGCGGTAAAGGCGATTTTTTTAGTATTTCTGATTATGGCAGTGATCACGGATTAGAACTAGGAGAAACAAGACTTACAATAATCATTAGGTTCGCACCATAAAAATCATTGGAAAATCATAGGAAAAATTATGCGAATTAAAAAATATTTAAACAAAAATACACTCTTATCCATTTTACTGATTGGTTTGTCTACCGGTTTGGCAAACGCTGCACCAGTCACAATCCCCAATTCATTTAATGCCGGTACACCTGCCGTTGCTGCAGAAGTGAATGGAAATTTTGATGCCGTTAAAACAGCCGTTGATGATAATGATAACCGCGTAACGACTAATACTACTAGTATCGAAACCACCACCTTAAATATTGCAAGTCTCACCGCAACACTTAATGCATTGCAAGATAGAGTAACCGCGTTAGAAGCCGACGCTGTCACATTGCAAGCCGATAATGCAGCGCTAAAAGAAAGAGTTGTTACGCTAGAAACAGACAATGCGAGTCTAGAAAACTTGATTAGTAATGTTGTTCCCTACATGACAGGAGGAACTGATGCGCAAGATCAACCAACCATCTTTTTTAGTGGTGTTAATGTGCATGTTAATAATGGCATGAGTTCGACCACTAGCGTTAATGCAACTGGCAACGTAATCATAGGTTATGATGAAGGTTTAACGGCATCACATGATTTTTGTACGGTTGTCGATAATATCCAAAGCGCTTACTTAGAGCAAATAGAGTGTGAAAACAACAACGGCATTTGGGGTGCAGGCCCTCAAAAAATAGGATCTCACAATTTAGTTATCGGCTACGGTCACAACTATACACAATCCGCTGGGTTAATTGCCGGCTTTCAAAATACGGTTACGGGTGCAAATAGTGTTGTAAGTGGAGGTGCTAGTAATTATGCTCAAGGTCAAGGTAGTAGCGTCAGTGGCGGAATCGAAAATACCGCTAATGGTGAAACTAGTAGTGTTAGTGGAGGTGCCAGACGAGAAGCATCCGCTATAGATGATTGGGCAGCAGGATCATTACTTGAAGACAATTAAAGTCTAATAATGAAAATTAATTTTATACTAACAAACGCTGTCCAATTGGCGCTAGGACTTTTGGCTACATAGATAAGATAACTTATTTTTTTCTTTTAAATTCGCGTTTCTTACGAATGGATTCGCGAGTTTTAACTTCTGCAGGAATCAACTGATTCGGCCCATCTCCGATAAGTTCTGCTCGTCCCATTTCAATCAAAGCTGTTCTTAACATAGGCCAGTTTTTTTCATCATGGTATCGTAAAAAACCTTTGTGAATACGTCTTCTGTCCAAATTCTTTTCTGTATATACAGCTTCACTTTTGTAAGTCACTTTTTTGAGTGGATTTTTTTCCGAATGATACATCGCTGTCGCTAACGACATAGGCGAAGGATAAAAGTTTTGTACTTGATCCAGTCTAAATTTATTTTTCTTTAACCATAAAGCTAAATTAAGCATATCCGTATCATCACAGCCTGGGTGTGCTGCGATAAAATAAGGGATTAAATATTGTTTTTTACCAGCCTCTTTAGAATAACGCTCAAACATTTCTTTAAATTTATCATAGCTGGTCATTTCTGGTTTCATCATTTTATCGAGGGTGTTTTTCTCGCTATGTTCTGGCGCAATTTTTAAATATCCGCCAACGTGATGAGTGACGAGTTCTTTAACATATTCTGGATCAACTACCGCTAAGTCATAACGAAGACCGGATGCTATTGCCACTCTTTTAACGCCTTTTACTGCTCTAGCTTTTCGGTAAAGTTGAGTGGTTTGGCTATGATCTGTAATGAGGTTGTTGCAAATGACAGGATAGACGCAGGATAACTTACGGCAATTTTTTTGGATTTCATCATCTTTACAATTGAGGTGGTACATATTGGATGTTGGGCCACCTAAATCAGATACAGTACCAGTAAAACCGGGAACTTTATCCCGCATATCTTCAATTTCTTTGATCACCGACTCTTGAGAGCGACTTTGAATCACACGCCCTTCATGTTCAGTAATGGAGCAAAAAGTACAACCGCCAAAGCATCCCCTCATAATATTGACAGAAAAACGAATCATCTCGTAAGCGGGAATTCTTGCATCACCGTAACTGGGATGAGGCACACGCTCATATTCAAGATCAAAAACACCATCGATCTCCTCAGTTTCTAAAGGAATAGGTGGCGTATTCACCCAAACTTCTTTGGTGCCGTGTTTTTGTACTAAAACCCGAGCATTATGTGGATTAGATTCCATATGCAAAATTCGAGAAGCATGCGCGTATAATGCAGAGTCACCTTTAATTTTTTCATAGGATGGTAAGCGAATAACGGTTGTTTTATTATCTAATCCTGCTTTACCCATTAGAGGCATTGGTATGATTTTTATTGGTATTTGGCTTGCTTCTGGTTTTTGCTTACTTTTACAAGATTCTGAACTGGCTTTCTTGAATTCGTAAGGATTTTTTTGGAAGTCTTTCATCAAGCTTTTATCGTTTGGCCAATCAATACGAGTTGAATCTACTTCTGTCCAACCTGAAGGAATTGAATCTCTTACTAAAGCGGTTCCGGCAATGTCAGTGATTTCGTTGATCTTTCGCCCCATGGATAATTGATGGGCGACTTCTGCCATGGCTCTTTCTGCGTTACCGTAAAACAGTAAATCAGCTGCAGAGTCAATTAATACCGATCGTCTAACTTCATCGCTCCAATAATCATATTGCGCAATTCGGCGCAGGCTGGCTTCTATGCCTCCTATTAACATAGGCGTATCTGGATAAACTTCTTTGCATTTTTGGGTGTAAACAATCACTGCGCGTTCAGGTCTTTTACCTGCAACACCATGAGGCGTGTATGCATCATCATTGCGGATTTTTCGATCAGCCGTATAACGGTTGATTAAAGAATCCATATTGCCAGCGGTGATCCCAAAAAAGAGGTTTGGCTCACCTAAAGCTTTAAATGCGTCTGGATCATTCCAGTCAGGTTGAGAAATAATCCCCACTCTAAAACCCTGTGATTCTAAAAATCGACCGATAACTGCCATACCGAAACTGGGGTGATCAACATAGGCATCGCCAGAAATAATAATAATATCGCAACTATCCCAACCCAGCGCGTCCATTTCAACTCTATTCATCGGTAAAAATTTTGCTCGTCCATAGCATTCCGCCCAATATTTTTGGTAGGCAAAGAGGTTTGTTTTGGCTTTGGACATTATTAAATCAACAATTAACGGGCTGGAGTGCTTGAGGGCGCGTATTCTCTCAGGAATTGATACAAACTTCACTGTATTTGGTTAAAATTCACACAAAACTTGAGTTATTTAGTAGGTTTTTCAATTTGAGTGGTTAATTAAGCTTATGTGCAGAGTAAAATAGTCTTAAAGATCCTAAAAGTAAAACATCATCTATTTAAATCGTTATGTTATTATAGGTTTAAATAAACAGGGCAATGTGAGTGTTCTTTTGAACTCTTTTCACAACTGTACCCGCAACTGTAAAGTCAGAAAACCGGTTTATTTACCAACTAAGTAATTTATTTTGTAACGAGCGGGATGACTCGGAAGCAAAGTGTAAAGACTGTATCTTTGGTTTTTATTCTGCCTTCCTTTTATGATCCCATATTGATATTAATCTAGGATCAATTTTGTCAATTCAATCACCAGAATTTGTATCAGCAGAGATTTTGACACCAGAGTTTTCTTCAATTAAGGAGCAGGATGTATTTATTGCGTCTGATCTTTGCTGGAACGTTGCTAAGACTTCAGTTCTTAGCAGTCTTAATTTTAAAATTAAACGAAACAAAATTACTGGGGTAATAGGTCCTAACGGAGCAGGAAAATCCTCTTTATTACGATGTTTATTCGGAAAAAATAAAATCAGTTCAGGTTCGCTTATTTTTAACAATAAAAATGTTAATGATTATTCTAGAAAAGAGTTAGCTCAGAATATTGCGGTTGTTTTGCAGGAGCCACCCACTCAGTTTGATATGGATGTCTTTGAATTGGTTAGTTTGGGTTTAATTCCTAACCTAAAACTTTTATCTTTTCCAACGGCCAAAGACAAGCAACGAGTCACTTCAGCACTTGCTGATGTGGAACTGACTGAAAAACAACATTGTTCATTTAATACTTTGTCTGGTGGAGAAAAACAAAGAGTGATGTTAGCCAGAGCAATTGTTCAGGAAACAAAAATATTGATTTTAGATGAACCGACTAATCATTTGGATATCCAACATCAAATTGATATTTTGTATCTGATAAAAAAACTCAACATTACGATTATTTTAAGTATCCATGATTTAAATATAGCTTCGCTATTTTGTGATGAGCTGATTTTAATGGATGATGGAAAAATTGTTTCGAAAGGTAATAGTAGAGATGTATTAACTGAATTAAACCTTAAAAATGTCTTTAAGGTCAATGCTGAAGTTGAAACAGACTCTTTTGGAGAGAAACAAAAAATAGTATTTGATTTGTCTAAAATTGAGTCGAAAATAGCATCAAAACATGACTCAAATAATCATGTTAGTGACGGTTATTAAATATGAGTAGTATTTTCTCTCTGTCTAATCGCTTTTCTCTTATTCTTATAAGCAGTATTGTTTTTCTTTTGTTTAGTTTTATTTTTGCGACGGGGCGAGGTAATGTTGTTATCTCATTTGAAGAGGTTTTTGATTCAATTTTTATTTGTGGAGGGCTTGATTCTGTTCTTGTCTCTGATGCTATTTCTGATTGCGAGGTTAAATTAGTTTATCAAAAAATAGTTTGGGAAATTCGTATCCCTAGAATTTTAATGGCGTTTTTAACAGGAGCAGGTTTGTCCATTGTTGGTGCGATTTTACAGTCGGTCACTAGAAACCCATTGGCGGATCCCTATCTTTTTGGTATTTCGTCAGGATCCGCATTAGGAGCTGTTTTAGTGATTTCATCATTTTCTGGGGCGGTTATTGCCGGTACTGCTCTATCAATTACATTTGGTGCGTTAGCCGGCGGAATATTCTCGGTTATTTTAATGCTATTTTTGGCGGGTAATGCGTCATTACAAGTTGATAAGCTCTTACTTTCAGGTGTGGCGGTTTCATTTATGCTTGGAGCATTTACTAGTTTAGTCGTCTATTATTCTGATCCTGATACTGCGAGTAGCTTATTATTTTGGATCATGGGAAGTTTTAGTAACTCATCTTGGTCTCAACTTCCATTACCCGCTTTTACTTTGTTATTTTGCTTGGTGATTTTTCTCATCTATCAAAGATGGATCAGCGCTATACAAGCTGGCGATGAAGGTGCTTTGACTTTAGGCGTTCCTGTGAGTCGGTTGCGATTGATGATGTTAGTCTTAAGTTCAATATTAACCGCCGTTTTAGTTTCTCAAGTGGGTGGAATTGGGTTTGTTGGGTTAATGATTCCACATATTTGTCGCTTTATTGTAGGTAACCAACTTTATAAAGTTTTACTGATGTGCGTATTTATTGGTGGAAGTTTTATGGTATGGGTCGATGTTTTTGCCCGTGCTATTTTGGATGAACAGGTATTACCCATCGGTATTGTGACTTCGGCCATTGGTAGCTTGTTTTTCTTTATTATTTTAAAAACGAAATCGAATCAACAGTAATATATAAGAGATTATGTGTTCGAAAAGGGAAGCAGTATGAACTCAGTAACATTTAATATTAATCAATTGAATCAATCTAGGATCGAAGAAATAAAACATAAAATTGATCAAAAAATAAAGCCTCAAGGTGCGCTTGGTGCGTTAGAGTCTTTAGCGATTCAACTAGCAACAATATTAACAAAAAATATTAGCGACAAAATCCAAATTATCCAACCGAACTTGTTTGTCTTTGCTGGCGATCACGGAATTGCAAAAGAGGGAGTAAGCATTGCACCGTCGGAAGTGACTCAACAAATGGTTTTAAATTTTTTAAGTGGTGGAGCCGCGATTAATTGTTTTTGCAAAACTAATGATATTACGCTTAATATAGTGGATGCTGGTATTTTACTTCCCATTAATGATGATAGGCTTATTCAACAATCTTTAGGAAGAGGCACAAGTAATTTTGTCGGTCAATCGGCGATGTCTTCTGAACAAGTTAACGAAGGATTAAACTTTGGTAAAAAAGCGATCACTGAAACATTAGAGCGTGGTTGCAATATTGTTGGGTTTGGTGAAATGGGGATCGCCAACACCTCATCCGCAACTGCAATACAATGTCTATTAATGGATCTACGTGTTGAACAATGTATTGGTCGAGGCACAGGTATTGATGATAAGACGTTTTCTAAAAAAACTGAACTAGTAAAAAAAGCGGTTGAATTTCATAAAGATAGAATAAATTCGTTGGGTTTAGAGCTAGATGCTCTTAATATTTTAGAAGCCGTTGGAGGATTTGAGATTGTACAAATGGTCGGCGCAATGCTTGGGGTTGCAGAACGAAATAAAATTATTCTTGTTGATGGCTATATTGCAACTGCTGCTGCTATGCTAGCGATTGACCTGTATCCAGAGACTCGTGATTACATGGTTTTTTGCCATCAATCAAATGAGAGAGGGCATCAAAAAATGTTAGCTTATCTGGGTGCAAAACCTTTACTAAGCTTAGACTTACGTTTAGGTGAAGGTACTGGCGCAGCATTAGCAATGACACTTATAAGATCTACAGCTGCTTTTTATAATAATATGGCAAGTTTTGAAAGTGCTGGCGTCACTGCTGTTTGAACAATGAATAGGATCGCGCTTAAATATGAGTTAAATTTAATGCTAATCGCACTAACCTTTTTTACTCGTATACCAGTATCTAGTAAGGTTGATTACAGTTCTGAAAAATTAAATCAGGCGGGTCGATATTTCTCTTTAATCGGTTATCTTATTGGTGGTTTATGTGCGCTAGTCTATTTTATCTTTAGTTATTTATTATCAGAACCGATCGCTCTTTTATTATCAATGTTATTTGGAATATTACTAACAGGCAGTTTCCATGAGGATGGTTTGGCTGATACTTGTGATGGTTTTGGGGGAGGTTGGAAGGCGGAACAAAAATTAAAAATAATGAAAGATTCTAGGTTAGGAACCTATGGCGCTGTATCTTTATGGTTTGTTTTAACTTTGAAATTTTATTTGTTATTAGAGATGCCATCCATTATTTTAGCTTTAGTTATAGCCCATCCTCTTAGCCGTACTGTTTCAACCTGTATGATTTATTTTTTACTCTATGTCGCTAATAAAGAGCAATCGAAAGTCAAACCATTGGCAGAAAAGTTAAGGCTATCGGATCTGTTAATTAACATAGTGACTGGAATAATCCCGCTGTTGTTATTTAGTAACCTGACTCTTATTGAATCTGTAAAAGTATTGCTTGTTCTTACTGGATTATTCTTTGTTTTAAAAAGACTTTATATAAAGCAAATTGGTGGATTTACCGGTGATACTTTAGGGGCTACACAGCAGATCTCTGAATTAGTCATCTATTTACTTTTGATCATGTTTTTATAGGAATTCGAGTTGTATGATTCATTTGATTTTAGGCGGTGCTCGTTCTGGCAAGAGCTCTTATGCAGAGAACCTAGCGAAGCTTTGTGGTAAAGAGGTTGTTTACGTTGCAACCGCAACTGCCGATGATAAAGAAATGAAGGATAGAATCTTAAATCATAAAAATGGTCGTTCCAACGAATGGAGCTTAATAGAGGAACCTTTCTTATTATCTTCAGTCGTTAATGAATTTTTTAGTAAAGATAAGGCTATTCTAATAGACTGTTTAACTTTGTGGCTAAGTAATTGGCTTTGTAAAAATATTGATTCTCAAAAATCTAATTGGGATGAAGAATGTGATAACTTTATAGGCTCATTAAAAGAAACAACCAACACTATTTTTATCGTTAGCAATGAGGTAGGCAGTGGAATTGTACCTATGGGAGAGTTGAGTAGGGAGTTCTCTGATAAAGCAGGTTGGCTCAATCAATCAGTTGCGATGGTCGCAGACATGGTCACATTAGTGGTTGCCGGACTGCCATTAGAGTTGAAAAACAGGTGAAGACTCAATTAATATTATTACGCCATGGGCAACCAGAATTACAGAATTGTTTGCTAGGGCAAACAGATTCAAAGCTAACTGATTTGGGTTGGCAGCAAATGCAGGAAAGTTGTATGGCGCTTAGAGATGTCGATCAAGTTATTACTAGTCCATTATTGCGTTGTAAGCAATTTGCAATTGATTACGCGATAAAAAATGGAATATCGTTTGAATGTGTCGCGGAATTTCAAGAATGTAATTTTGGTGATTGGGATGGGCTTTCTTACCAGCAATTGAATAAAAAACACTCTAAAGAGTTTGAGTTTTTTCTAGATTCACCGAGTAAATACCATCCGCCTAATGGTGAGAGTTTATTTGACTTTAATTGTCGAATTGATATGGCACTAAAATTAGCGTTTGAAGAATACAAAGGAAAAAAAATCCTGTTAGTTAGTCACGCTGGAGTGATTAGAAGTTTAGTTGCATGGTGTTTAAAGTTAGATCGTTTATCTAACATTCCATTTCGATCATTTTCGATTGATTATGCTAGCCAAACACACCTCGACTTATTTTTAGGAGATACACAGTTTTTAGGAGATAAGCAGTCTTCAGGAGAGAATGTTTTTTCACAGTTAAAGAATCTTAATATTGTACCAAGAGGATTTTCATAAATTGCCAATTGAAAAGAATAAAATAGAAGGCAGTTTAATGGTACAAGGGACAACCTCTGATGCGGGTAAAAGTCTTTTAGTTGCAGGTCTTTGTAGAGTTTTAAAAAGAAAGGGAATTTCAGTAGCACCTTTTAAACCCCAAAATATGTCTCTTAACAGTGCAGTAACGCTTTGTGGTGGTGAAATTGGTAGAGCGCAAGCCTTGCAAGCTATTGCGTGTGGATTAGAGTTAGAGACTGATTTTAATCCAGTATTGTTAAAACCGACAAGCAACAATCAGTCACAAGTGATTATTAACGGTAAAGTGGTTTCTCAATTAGATGCAAGTCGTTTTGGGAGTATTAAAGAACTAGCTTTTGACTCGGTATTAGAAAGTTATAAACGATTGCAAAAAAAGTATGACGTTGTGTTAATTGAGGGCGCGGGTAGCCCTGCTGAGGTTAATTTACGAAAGAATGATATTGCTAATATGGGATTTGCAGAAGAAGTTAATTGTCCTGTTATTTTAATTAGTGATATTGATCGTGGCGGAGTTTTTGCTCATTTAAAAGGTACTTTAGATATTTTATCTAAGAGTGAAAATGAGCGAATAAAAGGAATGGTGATTAATAAATTTAGAGGCAACATTGATTTATTGAAAGATGGGTTAGATTGGATAGAAGATAAAACTAAAAAGCCTATTCTAGGTGTTTTACCTTATATGATAGATTTAAAATTAGATGCAGAAGATGGAATAAAAATACCACAAGAAATAAAAAACGGCTCCAATAAATCATTTATTAAAATCGTTGTCATTGTTTTACCGAGAATCAGTAATCATACAGATTTTGAACCTTTATTGGCAAATGATAATGTGGATCTTAGTTATACGCGATTCCCAGATGACTTGCACGGTGTGGATTTAGTCATCATTCCCGGCAGTAAAAACGTAAGAAGTGATCTAAATTTTTTACATGATAATCAATGGACGGAGTGGATTAAAAAACATTGTCGATATGGTGGTAAGGTTTTGGGAATTTGTGGAGGTTTCCAAATGTTAGGAAATTATATTTCTGATCCTCTTGGCATCGAAGGTGATGTTGGTCAAACCACAGGACTATCACTGCTGAATATAGAAACTGAACTTGAAGAGAGTAAACAGCTTAAAAATGTAAAAGGTTTGTTAAAGATAACAAGTTCGAATGAAACGGCTATTAATGGTTACGAAATTCATTGTGGAAAAACGGAAGGCATTGATTTAAATTTTCCATTTTGTGAGTTAAGCGATCAACATGGTGGTTTCTATAATGATGGTGTGATCTCTTCGGATAACCAGATCATTGGGACTTATTTACATGGTTTATTTGAAACGAGAGAAACTACTGAAGCAATATTGAGTTGGGTAACTGGAAAAAAAGAAAATGCTCAAGATTGGAATACAATAAGAGAGCTTGAATTAGATCGGTTAGCAGATATGTTAGAAGAAAATATGGATATTGAAAATATTCTTTCAATGATTACTCTAGATTAGTTAATAAGAAAGCCACTTTTCTATCATTTCTTTCATAGCACTCATACTTACGGGCTTATTGAGCAAGTCATTCATTCCTATTTCGCTACATTCTTCTATAATGCCACTGACAATATTGGCTGTCAATGCAATGATGGGTGTATTTTGATTAGGACCTGTTTCACTTCGAATGTTTCTAGTTGCTTCAAACCCATCAATTACAGGCATTTGACAGTCCATTAAAATTAAATCAAATGGTATTTGCATGGCTTTTTCTATTGCAATTTCACCATTTTCAGCCACCTCAAATTGATAGCCAAATTTTTTCACAAATAGAGAGGCTACTTGTTGGTTGGCAAAATCATCTTCTACTATGAGAATAGTGGCAGTCATTTAACGTTTTTTTAGTTAATAGGATAAAAGCTATGAAACTAGAATACCACAAAATATAACTAGACCTACCCAATTATTATTTATAAAGGCTTCAAAGCATTTTTCGGGCTGATGTTTGCGAGCATGATAAATTTGCCAAATAATAAGTCCGCTAGCAATAGATAAAGATAAAAAATAATGATACGAGAGTGAAAATTTGGAACCGACTAGCAACATCCCGAAAACAAATAAACCTTGAATAATTGCAGTAATTTGCAGATCAGCTTCTCCAAAAAAGATAGCTGTTGATTTTACGCCTATTTGTAAGTCATCTTTCTTATCGACCATCGCGTACAGAGTATCGTAGGCGAGCACCCACATTAAATTGGTAATATAAAGCAACCAAGCCGTGGTTGGGATTTCATTTTGTACAGCCGCAAACGCCATAGGAATAGCCATAGAAAATGCCATTCCTAAAACAATTTGAGGGAAGTAGGTATAACGTTTCATAAACGGGTAAATGGTTGCAATAACAATAGCACCAAAAGATAAATACATAGCTAATGTATTTAAAAGTAGAACTAATAAAAATGCACAAAGGGCTAATACAATAAAGACAATAAGCGCTTCTTTTTCAGTTATGGTTCTTTTTGCAAGCGGCCTGTTTTTTGTTCGTGCGACATCGCCATCTATTTCTCGATCTGCATAGTCGTTAATAACACAACCGGCGGATCGCATTAAAAATACACCACATGAAAAAATAAGGATATGAGCAATTTCGGGCATTCCATCTGAAGCAAGCCAAAGAGCCCAAAGGGTTGGCCATAACAACAGTAGCGTTCCAATCGGTTTGTCTAAGCGCATTAACAAACCATACTGTACAAAACGATAGCGCCATAAAGGATCAATCGAGAACCAATTAGATAAAAAAATAGTGGTGATTTTTTTGCGAGTTTGTTTTAACGTAAATCGAATGACGTCTAATGTGGAAACATTATTCTTATTACTGTTATAGTTTTTCATTCATTTAATGGCTAAAAGTCTATTTTTCTTATTGATTTAGATTATATATCGGGCGAACTGTATATTGGACATTCAGGTAAGAATATCTCTCTCACCAAAAGGGATCCCGTGATCACCTTAAATATTGATACGCGCTGCCAAAGAGGGAAATTATCATTTATTTTAAACTTCTGCAATATTGGGCTATCGGCTTTTATCAAACTCACCTGCATTGATACGCGTTTTGCAAAATTGCCCTGAAACAATAGAGTGCCAAGTGGCGTGGTATTGAGGTGAGCGAGTCTTTTAGAGCTTTTTCTTAATGTTGAAACGGGGATGACACTTCGTGCAAACATCCAATTAACTTTACCGTTTCCCATCAAAATTTCTCTAACGTGTGCGTACTCTCTTGTTTTTATTGATAATTCTTGTTTCTCAAGATCATCCACAAAAGCTTTCTTTTGCATTAAACAGGTTAGTTTTGGCTCACACTGCATCAATTGCTTAATATGTTGAGTAAGGCTACCTTTTTCGGTTAATAGGGATTGAAAATTTTGCTTCAAAAGAGAGCTCTTAAAATTAAGTTTCAGGGACGATATAAGATGATGCGCAGTATAGCAAATAAGGTTCATAAACTAATGAAAACTTTTTCATTTAATTTCAGGATGCGCTTGTATTTCTGTTTTATATCCCCTATAAATGCGTGCTTAAATAGAAAAATTATTTGTTATGAGAGCTTAAATATGAAAAAGTGGGAATGTATCGTTTGTGGTTGGATATACGAAGAAGCAAAAGGTTGGCCAGAAGACGGAATTGCACCAGGGACAGCTTGGGATGATGTTCCTGATGACTGGTTATGTCCAGATTGTGGTGTTGGCAAAGAAGATTTTGAAATGATTGAGATATAAATTTAGTAATCAAATTAGAGCATTATTTTAGAAAAAAGAAATATTTAGGTATAAATCAATGGGTCAAACAGACACAGTTCAATCACGTAGAGTTTTAGCGGTAAATGATGATTTGCCTATTAAAACGGATTTACCAGTACATAGCGGAAAAGTGCGCTCCGTTTATTGGCTTTCAGATGCTGATAGTCAACGCTTGATTAAAGAAAAAGGTTATAACGTAGCAGACGATTCGCCATTAGCCATTATGGTGATCAGTGATCGAATTTCAGCTTTTGATTGCATTTGGCATGGTGAAGGCGGACTAAATGGTGTGCCTGGTAAAGGAGCCGCATTAAACGCGATTTCTAATCATTGGTTTGGGTTATTTAAAGAACAAGGTCTTGCGGATAGTCATATTTTAGATATTCCGCATCCGCTTGTTTGGATTGTACAAAAAGCCAAACCGGTTATGATTGAAGCAATTTGTAGGCAATATATCACGGGATCAATGTGGCGAGCTTATGAAAAAGGCGAAAGAGAATTCTGTGGAATTTCGATTGCAGAAGATCTAAAGAAAGATCAAAAACTACCTGAATTACTTATGACCCCTTCTACAAAAGGCATTTTAAAAGATATTCCCGGCGTTCCTGAGGCCGATGATGTTAATATCACGCGTCAAAATATTGAAGATAACTATAGAGCATTTAATTTTGAATCAAAAGACGATATTGCCTATTATGAGAAACTATTAAAAGAAGGTTTTGATTTAATCAGTCATAGTCTGTCTGAAATCGATCAAATATTTGTTGATACTAAATTTGAATTTGGTTACGTCAATGATAAACAAGGCAAGTCAAAACTGATTTATATGGATGAAGTCGGAACGCCAGACTCGTCAAGAATTTGGGATGGTTCCGCCTATCGTGACGGTAAAATTAAAGAAAATTCCAAAGAGGACTTCCGTCAGTTATTGCTTAATCATTTTCCTGAACCAGATATTTTATTAAACAAAGCGAGAATGCCTGAAAGACAAGCGCTTGCTAGAGATAATGAATTACCTGAAGAAGTGCTTATGAAAATATCGAGTACTTATGTAGGGATTGCTGAGAAGATCATTGGCAAGAAGATTGAAATTTCTAGTAATCCTAAGCAGGAAATTATTGATGTTTTACGGGATGAGTATCAGTTGATTGTATGTAATAATTAAATTTATGCGAGATTTGTTCTTAGCTCACCTGCGAAAATAGATGAAAAGTATAATATTTAGAAAAAACACTATTGAGCGAAATAGGAGTTTTGCACAGAGAGCGTGCTCAAGCTTTTTTTGATTTATGAAAATTAATAAATTCTATGGGATTCGCTCCTAATCCGTCGCAATAGTTAATAAATTCTATAATATCTAACCTTCTTTCTCCTTGTTCGATTTTACCAACAAGGGAATGTACGACGTTTAATTTTTTTGCAAGTTCCCTTTGAGTATATCCAGATTCCTTTCTTTTATCTATGAGCCATAATTTAAGTGATTGGTGTTCTTCGCTATAAATTGAGGGTTTAAATTTTTTCATTGCACCTATTTTAGGTGCGTGATAGAATGCTCCCATAATAGGAGCAATCTGTTGAACTAACGTGACTATTATTATGTAAGTGAATTTAGATAACGAAATTAAAAATTAAGGAGAATGTTATGGATGTTAAGAACGATAAAATCGAAATTATTGATAGAGCATTATTAGAGAGCGTAGGGGGTGGAGTTGAGCCTACAGATACGTGTGAAATAGATAGATGCTCAATTTTTTCTATCGATATTTGCTCCGAAGATACTTGTTCACAAATGCCGGTATAGTTATATCCAAAAGTAAATACTGGCAGTTAGCTGTCAGTATATTTTATTTACCTCTCCTAAAAATGACTTCCAGCGAGTTACCATTTGTTATGATGCTTGATGTGCGAGTATGATTAATGTATCAAGTATAAAAATAATACTAGAATTAATCGAAAAGGAATGTATGGACATATGGAAAGTAAAATAAAAATTCGTAAGAGACCAACATTAAAAGAAGTGATGTCTTTTGATGATAGCGATGTTGTATATCGTTTTCAAAAGACTTATGGCGTTTCTAAGCTTGAATCCGAAGATATATTCAACCAAGTTAAAAAGTTCTTGTGGCTAGCTAATGAACGACGATTTGATGGTTTAGAAACAGGTCTTAGTATAGATCATCCTTTAGTTGTGATAGATGAAATGTGGCACAATTTTATACTTTTCACGACAACTTACAGCAAGTTTTGTGTTAGGTTTTTCGGATACTACATCCATCACGCCCCAGCTAAGGAAAAAGAAGAGTATGATTATAGACAAACTCTTAGCCAAATCCCTCCTAAAGAGCGACGTAATTATAAGATGGAAAAAAAGCGTCCCCAATATGAATACATTTACGATAAGTTAGGGCAAAGTACTTTTTCAAAGTGGTATTTCGAATACCCTAGTAAGTTTAGCTATCGGAAGCTCGTTGAGAAACAGTTCAAGAATTTAGAAAATATGGTGCTATTTGAACCACCAAAATCTCAACAAATTAAAAAAACTGGTGAACAAACATAGGTTTTCCTTCTTCGAAAAATTTAAAAAAACTTAAACGTTTTATTAAATCAATTAGAATTTAAAAAAATTAGTTTTTCTTATATATTAGCAGGTAATCTAAATATGATTGTTTTACTGAACGTAGAAGCATTCCAGATTTGCCTTTCTTGATACTTGAAACTATAAAAACTTGGATACATGTATATGATGCTCATGAAAATTATAATAAGAGTCCTAGCTCTTTCATTGTTATTATATGTCGCACCCAATAAAGCAAATTTAGAGATTGAGAGCAATAAACAGTTATTTGAAATGAGAAGGGATTGTTTTACATATTTTGATAGTTATGATGAATGGATGGATTTTCTAGAAGAAAAAGCTGGATTTTTTAAAAAGCTTCTTTTTTCAGTTTCCGTAACTAAGAAAGAATATTACAGTACTCAAAAAGAAATTAGTTGTAATACATTTAGCTATCCAAGTAAAGACCTTATTATTGATGGGTTTATTATAAGACCTAAAATACAAAATTTAGAAAAGCTCCCAGTTATAATTTATAATCGTGGGGGGAATCAGAGTTATGGTTCTATTACCTTATTCACGCTTTTTAAAAACATATTCCCCTTAGTGTCAGGTAAATACATTGTGTTAGCAAGTCAGTATCGTGGCTATAAATTTGGAAATGAAAGTAACGTCGTTCGCGACCAGTTTGGTGGTAAAGATGTTGAAGATGTTGTTTCACTTGCTAACTTAATAAAAAACATACCAAACGCAGACATACAAAATGTATTTATGGTCGGTAGCAGCAGGGGCGGGATGATGAGTTTAATGGCTCTTAAACAACTGCAATCCGATAATGGGCAAAAGATTAACGCAATTGCTACTATTGGCGGAGATGTTGATCTTATCGATACTTTGCAAACTAGACCTGAAATGGAAAATGTTTTTAAAGTTCTAATACCAAACTATAAGAAAGAAAAAATAATACAATTAACAAATCGTTCTGCTTTATTATGGGCAGAAAAATTACCACAAACTCCCATTTTGATTATACATGGTAGTGATGATGATAGAGTCGCAGTTAGTAACGCGCATAAATTTGGCGCAAAATTGACAGAAATCGGACATGTTCATAGAAAAGTTATCTATGAAGGTGACAATCATGGATTAAAGAATAATAAAAAAAATGCTTATCAAGAAATTATGAAATGGTTTTCAAAGTACGGAACGGAATCGATGGCGAATCTAAGTGAAAGCAAGTGAACTCTTTAGAAAAAAAGCTATAGAAAACAGTAATAATCGGTTCGAAGGTCGAGTATCACTTATAGGTTTGCCATCATATAATTTGATTATAGTATTCATAATTTCACTAATTCTGTCATTTATAACAGCTACTTTTTTAATTGAGTTTAGTACTTACAAAACGGTAAAAGGAATGTTGCATAACTCTTCAGGTTTGCTAAGAGTGTATCCAAAAAGTCGGTCGATAATCACTGAACTAAATGTTGAGGAAGGGCAATACGTTAATATAGGGGATCACCTAGCAAAGTTTAAGGTAAATTCAACTAAAGTAATTGGAACATCTCCCGTTGAGCTCGAAAAGATAAAGTTAGAAAATCAAATTCTCAATTTAATAGCTAAAAAATCTGCTCTAGTTGTTAGTAAAGAATTGGAAATAAAAAAAATTAGAATAAAGATTCGAAATGCGAACGCTAAAAAGGAATTTATTCAATCTCAAATAAAATCTCTCAGCAAACAAAAAATCATAAAAAATCGAATTATGGTCGGAAGTGAGAAAGCATATGATAAAGGCAGTATATCACAATTAAGTCTAGATAATGCAAAGATCGATTGGTTAAAAATACAAGAATCAATACAACGTAATTTATACGAAGCAACTGAACTTAAGGGGCTATTGGAACAGCTAACTCATGACATAGATGTTTATAGATCCCGCTTTATATCAGAAACTAGTATTGTTGATAATGAGATACTCCAAAAAGGGAACATAAAAGCAAGGTTGGATAATGAAATTCAATATTCTATAGAAGCTACTACAAATGGAATCATTAGTAACATATCAGCCATTCAAGGAGAAATTGTAAACCCTAATCATCCCCTTTTTCTAATATCTTCTGAAGAGGCACAAGTTGTTGCTGAACTCTATATACCTTCTAGAGCAATTGGTTTTGTTGATATTGGGTTACCTGTTCGTTTGAGGGTTGAGGCATATCCTCATCAACGCTATGGAAGTGTAGAAGGTGTTGTTTTTGAAATATCAAAGTCTTTATTTTTTCCAAATGAATGGTCTAATCCTTTGAATGTTGAAATACCAGTTTACAGGGCGAAAATAAGCCTAAAGTTACCTTTCAAGACCCCAACAGGTGTTGAGTTAGAGCTATATAATGGGTTAAAAGTAAGTGCCGACATTATTTTGGAGAGAAAGACTATATTCGACTATTTGATAAGTCCTATCTTAGATTTTAAGAATAAACTGATTTGAAAGCTGGTATAACAATAACATAAGGTCTAATTTGAAAAACAAACTTCCTCTAATTCATCAAGCAGAAAGAGCAGAATGTGGTCTAGCTTGTATTGCTATGATTTTATCATTCTATAAGAGAGCTTTGCACGAAAGCACAAGTTTAGACGATAAATGATATAATACCATTTTTCAGAAACAAAGAAAATTCGATGGCTTGGAAAAATATAAAACAACAAACATTTGCTGATGACTTATTG
>Ga0256845_1001051_pt1 | contig 23543 bp, 12 predicted proteins | sample RiftiametaG_FD_189101 | JGI IMG/M metagenome (GOLD analysis project Ga0256845, IMG submission 189101) | Tube worm associated microbial communities from hydrothermal vent at the East Pacific Rise, Pacific Ocean - Riftia | ecosystem: Host-associated > Annelida > Integument > Unclassified ... | reverse complement strand
CGACCTCGACCGGCGTCCGCTCATCCGACCCGCCGAGCGACCCCCCAGCCTCCCCCCGGTCACCCAGGGGCCGGTCCTCGATCTTCATGGACGCCGCTCCCGCGCGCGCGGGTCGAGGTGCTCGAGTCGATCTTCTGGGCGGAGGCAGCAGTAGTAGCGGCTCTCGAGCGGGCCATCCACGGCTCGGCGATGCACGATCGGTCCAGTCTCGACGCAGGCCCAGGCCATGCCCCTGCCCGCGCGCCGACGGGCGTCGACCCGGGTCGGGGGGCGGGTCGCCTCCCAACCGATGTGACACATGAGATCCGGGTCCCGGCGCCGGACGTAGGCCAGCGGCGCGCGCAGCTGGTGGCCCGGGCGGGCTCGCCCAGCGTCGGCGATCGGCTCCGCGACCTCGAGCACGCCCGGGTCGACGAGGCCGTAGCTGTCGAAGGCCGGCAGGCGCGAGGCGTAGGGCAGGGCCCCGGCCGCGCCGACGCTGATCCACGTGTCTGGGGGGACGCGCGCCGCCAGCTCGGCGCCCGCAGCCAGGCGCACCGCCGCGAAGCGATCCATGGCCGCGACCCCCTCGAAACCCGGCGTGCCCGGGACCGGGCGGCCGCGCGCGTCGTAGTCGAGGTGGAGGTGCGCGTGTGCCCGGTCTTCCTGGATCCGCCCGGGGATCCCCCAGGCGCTGGCGGCCGTGGCCGAGACCGCGACCAGGCCCCAGATGCCCGCGGCGATCACCGACCTGCGCTCGCCCAACCGCTTCCAGTTCGCCGCCCACACCCACGCCTCGGACCAGGCCAGCCCCAGCGACAGGGCACACAGCGCCGTCGCGGGCAAAAGGAAGCGGCTGTAGGCCATGAAGTCCCCCCCCACGGACCAAGCGTAGACCAGCACCACGGCGATCGGCGCTGCCAGGCTCAGATGCCGAGGTCGGAGCAGAACCAGGGCCGGCAGGGCCCACAGGAGCTGGGTCCGGGCAACCCAAAACTCGAGGTAGGAGAGACCCCAGGTGGCTCGCAACAGGGCCCCGTGATGTTTGACGGCCCAGGTGTTGGGGAGCCAGGCCCCGTAGTAGGCGTGCCGAAACAAGAACTGCCCGCCGACGAGGACCACAAACACAGCCAGGGCGAACGCCAGCCGGGCCCAGGGTAGGTGGGAGACCCGCTCGGCGAGCGAGCTCGGGGAGCCACCGCTCTGGGTCCCCCGCGGGCCGGCCCGGCGCCCATCGGCCACCCACCGCCCACCGGCGACCACCAGCCACCCGAGCCCAAAACCCGCGATCCACAGCAGCGTGTCGGGCCGGGTCAACCCAGCCACACCCGCGAGCGTCGCCGCCGTCACCACGCGCCCGCGCAGCCAGGCCCAGATCGCGCCCAGACCGAGGGCCAGCGCGACCCCGGTCTCGAGGCCGCTGCTCCCCCAGACCACGAACTCGGGCGAGGTCACGAGCAGCGCAGGAGCGAACAGATCGACGAGCTCGAAGGCCGGGGCCCTCGGTTCGCTGGATTGGGACCCACCCGGTTTGGGCCCAGATTCGGACCCAGACGCCAGGCGCAGCTCGGCCCCGATCCGGGTGATCGCAAGCAGACTGACCAACCCCGCCAGGCCCGTGAGCGCGGGCGCGAGCTGCTCGGGCGCGAGCCCCACGACCACCCCGAGGGCCAAGACCAAGACCCAGGCGAAGTTCGTGTACCCCTCGACGAACTCGAGCGGGTCCAAGTTGTAGACCAGCGCGCCCTGCTCCCCCAGGTTCCGCGCATAGCGAAAGCTGATGAAGGCGTCGTCGCACAGGAAGGTCCAGGCGCGGAGGTGCAGCAGGTAGACGAGGCCGATGAGCACGGCGACGACGAGCGCCGCACTCTGTGGGCGAGCACGTGGCGCGCCCGCGACTTGGACCCCAGCGAGCATCTGCGGCGAGCATGGTAACGGCTGGCCGCGCGCGCGCGCGGAGGCTGGACGCCCGATCAGCAGAGGGAGACGGAAAACGGCTGAAACACCTGTCTCGGGTGCCCTGTGCCCATGTTGGGGGGTCGTTAGTGGTACAAGCTGTGCACGCGGAGCGGATGCACGAGCAGACCCCAGCGAGCCTCGGCCAGGCCAGCGACGATCCCACGGCGCCGCACACCGAGCCCGGGTCCCCCGCAGGGGCGAGCGAAGGGGGCTCGCCCAGCGACCCGATCAAGCTGACCAAGCTGACCAAGCTGACCAAGCTGACCAAGCTGACCAAGCTGATCATCCAGATCCCCTGCCTCAACGAGCGCGAGCACCTGCCCGCGACCTTCGCCGACCTCCCGCGCAGCTTGCCGGGCATCGACGAGATCGAGGTCCTGATCATCGATGACGGCAGCAGCGATGGGACCAGCGAGGTCGCGGCGGCGATCGGTGTGCACCACATCGTCCGCTTCCCCCGCAACCAGGGCCTGGCCGCCGCGCACATGGCCGGGCTCGACGCCTGCCTGCGCCTGGGCGCGGACTACGTCGTCAACACCGACGCCGACAACCAATACAAGGGCGAGGACATCGGCCGGCTCCTGGCGCCCGTGCTCGAGGGCCGGGCCGACATCAGCGTCGGCGATCGCCAGACCGACACCATCGCCCACTTCTCGTGGATCAAGCGCCTGCTCCAGCGCTGGGGCTCGGCCCTGGTCCGCCGGGCCTCGGGCACGACCGTGACGGACTCGACCTCCGGCTTTCGGGCCATGAACCGCAACGCGGTCTCGACCCTGTTTGTCCACAACCGCTTCACCTACACGCTCGAGACCATGATCCAAGCCGGCGAGGCCAGGCTCGAGGTCGCCAACGTGGCGATCGAGACCAACGCCCAGACCCGGCCCTCGCGCCTGTTCTCTTCCATCCCCGAGTACCTGCGCCGCAACGGCTCGGTGATCTTCCGGGCCTACGGCATGTACTGGCCGGTGCAGACCTTCGGCTTCATGGCCGTCCTGCTCCTCTCGATCGGGCTCGGGCTCAGCGGTCGCTTCCTCTATTTCTACGCGCTCGAGCCCGGCGTCTCGGGGCACATCCAGAGCCTGCAAGTCGGCATTGGCGCGATCGTCCTCGCCTTCGTGGTCGGGCTCATGGCCCTGCTCGGCGATCTCCTGGCCACCAACCGCCGCCTCAACGAGGCCCTGCTCGCGCGAGTCCGCCGCCTCGACGCCCACATGGCCGACGAACGCCGAGGTCGAGGCCTGAGCCTCGAGGGGGTGCGCTCGACCGGTGCGCGCGCCTGGACCAGGGCCGCGTCGACTCCAGCCGCAACCGAGGGGGAGGCCCAGCCATGAGCGAGAACGTCGTCGGTAACTTCGAGGACAAATACGCGTCGAGCAACCCGATCGCCAAGCTCTTGGTCTCGGGCTTCCTCGACGCGGTCGGCGAGCTCTTCGTGCTCGCCAAACCCGGTGGAAAGTCCGTGCTCGAGGTCGGCTGCGGCGAGGGCAAGCTGGCCACGCACCTGATCCGCAACGCGCCCGAGCCCGACCGCTACCTGGCCACAGACCTGTCCCTGGCCGAGCTCAGCCCTGAGCTCGACCCGCGCATCGAGACCGCCGAGGCCTCGATCTTCGACCTCCCCTACGCCGACGACAGCTTCGACATCGTGGTCTGCTGTGAGGTCCTCGAGCACGTCGAAGATCCACGCCGGGGACTCGAGGAGCTGGCTCGGGTGGCCCGGGACCGGGTGTTGATCTCGACCCCTTGGGAGCCCGTGTGGCGCGCCCTGAACATGGCCCGGGGCAAGTACTGGCGACACCTGGGCAACACGCCGGGACACATCCAGCACTTCTCCCGGCGCGCGCTCGAGTCCCTGGCCCGCAAGGAACTCGCCGTGTTGAGCACGCGCAAGCCCTTGCCCTGGACGGTGATCCTGGGTGAGCCGCGATCCTGAGCGCCCGCCCCTGGGGGCGGAGCCGACAGGTCCCCCCCAAAACCCGGCGCCACCAGGTCCGGCGATCCTGGGTCCGATGACCCCGGGTCCGGTGTCTGTGTCTACAGGTCCCCCCGATCCGAGCGCGGATCCCGCAGGTCCGGTGACCCTGGGTCTGTGGGGGCGCATGGGCGCTGGTCTGGCCAGCGCCTGGCCGGCCCTGAGCGTGCTCGCGTTCGCGGCCTGGCTGCTGTGGCCGGTCCCCCGCGGACACATGCCCCTGTCGGCCGACCACACCGTCCACCTTACCCGCATCGTGCTCACGGCCCGGCGGATCGGGGACAGCGCCTCGCTCTCGGGCTGGGAGCCGACCTGGTTTTTCGGCTTCCCCCTGGGCGACCTGTACCCACAGCTCGGCGACCTGGGCATCATCGCCATCCACAGCTTGGGCCTGGGCGCGCTCGACTGGCCACAGGCCTACGCCCTGGGCTTCTACCTCGTGTTCGCCCTCCAGGGCCTGGTCCTGATCCGGGTCGCTCGTCTGTTCGGGTTCGGGCCGTGGCCGGGCGTGGTCGCGGCCCTGCTCATGCTCGCCGACGCCGGGTTCACGCGCGAGGGCGGCTGGATGTACACGGTCTACTTCGGGGTCTGGCCTCAGGCCCTGGCCACGAGCCTGGCCTGGCTGGGGCTCGGAGAGCTGGCCCGGGGACTCGGCTGGCGGCCGAGCGCGGGACCCACCCAGACACCCGCCCCCAACGACTCGGATTCACACACGCAGACCCGGGCGACCTTGTGGGCCGGCCTGTGCTTCGGCGGAGCCCTGCTCGCGCACCCGATCGCCCTCCCGACCCTGGCGATCGGCGGCCTGGTCATGGCCCTGACCTTGATCCCCCGAGGGAGCGTGCCCTGGCGCCTGGCCGTGGCCCGCTGCGTATTGGCCGCCGTGCTCGGCGCAGCGCTGGCCGCGTGGTGGTGGCTGCCCATGCTTCAACACCGGGCCTGGATGGCGAGCTACGGCTGGCTCTTCGCCCCCCTCGAGACCATGTTCGGGTGGCTGCGCGAGGGCGGGAGCTTCACCCAGCGCATGCCCATGGCCGTGGGCGTGGCCGCCGGCCTCGGTCTGATCTTGGCCAGCTTGGGCGCGGGTCGATTCGCCCGCTTCGTGGCCCTGTTCGCGCTCCTTCAGTGGCTGCTGGCGAGCAGCGACGTGTTTTGGGAGCTGCGCCTCGATCGCTTCAGCGAGGGCTTCACCCACCTCCAGTACCAGCGCTTCTTGATCGGTGCGAAGCCGGGCCTGTTTCTGTGCGCGGGCCTGGCCGTGAGCGCGCCCTTGGCCTGGGCCCGGGCCGCCCTCGCCCGAGCTCGGCTCGAGAGCCCACCCCCAGACGCCCCCGCACCCTCGCACCACTCTCGCGGCCCAAACTCGGCCCCGAGTCTCGCCCAGCCCTCGCTCCGCAATCGGATCGCCCTGTTCGCGGCCGCCCTCGGCCTGGGTCTCGGCGCCGCCGCCTTGGGTGTGTGGCTGGTCCAGGACACACGGGCGAGCCTCGCCGAGCACGGCGTCGGCGAGGTCCAGACTGAGCGCATTCCCAACGATCCAGACTTCGACGCAGACTACGCAGAGTTCACGGCCTGGGCGGCCGAGCAGTGGACCGCCCGCGAGACCGACTACCGGATCAGCGTGAGGGCCCCCCGCAACCAACACTGGTTCATGGACGCCCCGGTGTGGACGGACACCCCCCAGCACAAGCAGGGCTTCACCCCCGGCGACAACTTCGTACACAAACCCGAGTCGGGGCAGCGGGCGCTCCTCAACGCGCTGGGGGTCCGCTGGGTGGTCAGCCGCGGCCGCAGGCCCCGCCCCGCCCGCGCCTCCGAGGTCGCCCGCTTCGGCGCCATCTCGGTCCGACCTCAACCGGGGGAACCCTGGCCCTTGGTCTCGCTCCGCCCCGGCCCCGACAACCAATCCCAGCCCGAACAGGCCCAGCCCGAACAGGCCCAGCCCGAACAGGCCCAGCCCGAACAAGCCCAGCCCGAGAGTCGGGTCGAGCTGCTCGAGGCCGATCCGCGCGGCGGTATTGTGGAGGCTCGGATCCTCGATCCGGTCCCGGGTCAGCGGGTCGTGTTTGCGATCGCCGGCTACCCGCGCTGGCGCCTGAGCCTCGACGGCGAGCCCCTGAGCTGGATGGAGGTCCCCGTCCTCGGCGAGGGCCTTGGGGCGACCTTGGACGAGCGCAGGGCCGGGGTCCTGCGCGGCGGCAAGGCCCGGGGAGACGACGGCAGCGAACCGACCTTGATCGCCGCGACCTTGCCCGAATCGGTGCGCGGCCAGGCGGCGGTCAGCCTCTCGCTTCGCTATCACGGGGGCGGCGCGGGCGAGCGGATCGCGGACCTGAGCTCCCTGCTCGCGGTGTTGCTCATCGCCCTCGGCCTGCTCGCCCCAAACCCAAACGCGAACCCGAACCCGAGCCCGAGCCCGAGCCCGAGCCCCGACCGGCGAGTCCGCAGGTGGGCGTCGCGCGTGCTCGCGGCGGTCGAGCGCTCGACCGCCGCGCTCGCCTCCCTCGCCCACCCCGTGGTCCTCGGCGCCCTGGTCACCGTGGGCACCCTCGCTATGGGTGCGAAGTGGTACCGGGCCGCGAACGCCGAGGCTCAGACTTTGTTCGGCTGGGTCGCCGCGGACGCGCTCGAGTCTCGAGGTGTCGAGCGCGGCCCGGTCAAGACCGACATGTTGATCCGCCCGGCCGTGATCCTCCGTCCGCGCCCGGGGGCCCCCGCCCAGATCGACCTGACCCTCGATCGCGCCCCCGCTCGGATCGAGGGTTGGCTGGGCCTCGACGACGACCAGGCCCAACAGCGCGGGCGCTGGGCTCGACACGAGCTGCGCATCGAAGCCCGGCTCCTCGATCCCGGCGAGGGGGGGGAAGCCGGGAGGGAAGCCGGGGGCGAGGCCGGGGGCGAGGCCGAGAGCGCTGGCGAGACCGAGACATGGCGTACGCTCTGGACCATGTCGGTGGCCCACACGCCGCGCCGGACCCCCTTCGTGGTCGAGACCCAGGAGCTCGCCGGCCACCCCGTGGCCCTGCGGATCATCGACGAGACCCGGGGTCGGAGGCTGCCCAGGCTCGGCCTCGACCTCGACCTGGGGGCCACTCCATGAGTGGTGAATCGAGCGACGGCGTGCCCCGGGAGCTCCCCACCCGGCCCTCGACCCTGGTTCAGATCATGCGCCCCAACAGCGCACTGATCATCCTAGGACTGATCGCCAGCTTGGCCGTAGTCGAGTCGATCGCCGCGGCCCTGGCCTACCGGGAACACATCGACGCCGACGACTGGGACGGGGCGGCCGCGCTCTTGAAGCAGCACCAGGGCGAGGGTGAGCCCCTGTTCGTGGCCAGCACATGGCTCGGTCCCACGGCCCGCATGACCCTCCCCCAAGCCGCACGCCGGGAGTGGGTGGGCGCCCCCGACCTGCGCGGACTCGGCCGCTACTGGCTGCTCACCGAGGCCCACACCCGCCCCTTCTCCGGCCGCTGGCGCGCCGAGCTCGAAGATCTGCCCACGCCGGAGCTCGTCGCCCTCCACCGCCTGGGCGGCCTGAGCCTCCACGAGTACCGGGCCCCCGGGGCTGCCCAGCTGCGCTACGCCCTGCTCGAGACCCTCGATAGCGAACCGGGCACGGTCGAGATGCACACTGCACAGGGGCGCTGCTCGGGCCGGGCCGGACGCTGGCGCTGCAAAGCGGGCGCGGTCTCCCGGCGGCTCATGGAGATCGACTATCGGGCCCGCGACTGCCTGGCCCTCGCCCTCGACGACGGCGCGACCCTCGAGCTCGACATAGGCAGGGTCGAGCTCGGCAACCGGCTGCGTGGGCACGTCGGCTTTGGCGACTTCAACGCCCGCCTGCGCAGCGACGCCGTCGCCCAAGTCGAGGCCTACATCGACGACGAGCTCGCCGCGCGCTGGCTGTTCACCGACGACCAGGGCTGGGCGAGCTTCGCCCTCGCTACTCCCACCGGGGCCCACGATCTGCGCCTGCGTGTCGGCACGACCATCGGCGGGACCTGGCAGCGGGACGGGCGTCAGCCCTCACCCACCGACACCTTGTGCCTCGAGCTTCGCAGCTTCCTCGAACCCGGCGACAGCGAGGCGCGACCGTGACCGACACGGGTGAACACACCAACCGGGGACGGGACGAGACAGATCCCGACGAACCGGTCCTGTCCAAGCGCGCCGACCCGGCCGAGCCGGCCGACGACTCCGAGCCCTCTGACCCGGCCGGCCACGCCGACCTGCCCGAGCCCTCTGACCCGGCCGGCCACGCCGACCTGCCCGAGCCCTCTGACCCGGCCGACCACGCCGACCTGGTTGACCACGCCGACCTGCCCGACCTGCCCGACCTGCCCGACCTGCCCGACCTGCCCGACCTCTCCGAGCACGATCGAACGAGCACCCTGACTCGGAGGCTCTGGGCGCTGCTGCGCTCCCCCAAGCTCGTCGCCCTGTTACTGGGGATCTTGACCGTGCTCGGCCTCCTGGGCGGCGAGGCCAACGTCGGCTACGTCCGCGACGAGGGCATCTATCTAGAGGCCTCGCGCCACTACGGCGCGTGGATGGCCCGATGGGTGGAGGACGGCCCCGAGGCCAACAAAGCGGAGGTCCGCGATCGCTACTTCGCCCTCAACCACGAGCACCCGGCGCTCATGAAGATCGCCGCGGGGGTCTCGGCCCGCCTGCTCGCAAGACCCCCCGCCCCCGAGATCGCCGCCGACATCGACGCCCTGAAATCCAAGCGCACCCGGGTCTGGCGCAGGGAGCTGGCCGTGGTCGATGGCGGCCTGTTCCCGCGCCTGCGCGAGGGCGCCGCGATGCGCCTCCCGGCCATGGCCCTCGCCGGTCTCGCCGTGGGCCTCCTGTTCCTGGTCGGCCACCGGGTGGGTGGAGGCACGGTCGGCGGCCTGCTGTGCAGTGGTTGGTTCCTGCTCCTGCCCCGGGTCCAATTCCACGCCAGCTTGCACGCCTTCGACCTCCCGATCGCGGTCCTGACCTTGGTGATGGCCCTGGCCTGGCTGCGCGCCCTCGACGACTGGCGCTGGGGGCTGGCCCTCGGCCCCCTCCTGGGCATCGCGATCTCGATCAAACACAACGCCCTGTTCCTGGGCCCGCTCTTCGCCCTCCATCTGTGGCTGTGCCTGAGCCTGCGCTGGGCTCTGGAGGGAGAGCGCCCTAGCCTGCGCCAGGCCCTGCCCCTGCCCCTGCTGAGCATGCTCGTACTCGGGCCGCTGGTCGCCGTAGCCCTGTGGCCCTGGCTGTGGACCGACACGGCCACACGCATCAGCGAGTACTTCGCCTTCCACAGCGAGCACAGCTACTACAACATGGAGTTCGGCGGCGTGAACTACAACCGCCCGCCGCTCCCGATCGCGTACCCCTTCGTCATGACCTGGGCGACCGTGCCCACGGTGCTGTTGACGCTCACCGGAATGGGTGCCCTGCTCGCCCTGCGGACCCTGCGGATCCCTGGCGCCCTCGCCCCCTTCGCCCGCGCCGGTTCGGGTCCGACCAGGTCAGGTTCGACCAGTTCAGGCCCCGGCAACGCCGACGGATCGGCGAGCCCGACTCGAGCGCGGTGGTGGGCGCCCCTGCCCGTGCTCGACGGACGCGAAGAGCCGCTGCTGTTCGTCGGCATGGCCGTGTTCCCGCTCGTCCTCATCGCCCTGCCCTCGATCCCTATCTTCGGCGGCACCAAGCACTGGCTCACCGCCTACCCGTTCATGGCCATGCTCGCGGCCATGGCCTGGGGTCGGCTGTGGATGCGCGCGCGGGCGATCTTGGTCGACTACCCGCGCCTGCTCTCGGTCGGCCCCAGCCTGCTCTTGGTCGCCGTGCTCACCCCTGGCGCCTGGGCCACCGTCCACGGCCACCCCTTCAACCTCTCCCAGTACGCTCCGCTCATGGGCGGCTCTCGAGGTGCGGCCCAGGCCGGGCTCAACCGGGGGTTCTGGGGCCACGCGCTCGTGCCCCTGCTCGACGAGCGGGAGGCCCTGCCCCCCGGCCCCACCTACGTCCACGATGTCCACCGCATGGCCATCGCCCAGTACCGCCGCGAGGGTCGTTGGCCGGGGTGGCGACCCAGCGGCGCGAACCGGGCCGAGGTCGCCCTGATCTTCCCCGAGCGCCACACCCTCAGCGACGAGATCCAGGTCTGGGAGAGCACGGGCAGCACCGCCCCGACCATGGTCCTGACTCTCGACGACGTGCCGGTGGCGATCGTCTATCAGCGATCTGCGCCCTGAACCTGCGCCCTGAACCTGTGCCCTGAACCTGCGCCCTGCCCCGTCGCCCTGACCCCGGGGTCTTCGCCAAACGCCCGGACCCCGCCCTGACCCGGGGTCCTCGCCGGGCGCCCTGAATCCGGGGATTTGGTGAGCGGGTACACTCCCGCCGTGCCTGCGCTCTCGGCCCGGCTCGCCCTGCGTTCCCTGGCGGTGTTCCTCGTCGCGTTCCTGGGTCTGTGTGCACTCGCGGGGACAGAGCGCCTGAGCAAACCCAGCACCGACAACCACTACAGTCACCTGGCTCAGTCCTGGCTCGACGGGCGCCTCGACCACGGCGGCAAACCCAAAGGTTGGTGCACCCCCGAACTGCGCCGAGCCAAGAAGTGCAAACGACACACTTACGACGACTGGGCCCGAGTCTGGACCCTCGGGCTCCACGACGGCACGAGCGTGCGGGGCTACCCCTGCAAGACCAGCGCCTGCCTGGACCTGCGCCGACGCGGCGTCGAGGGGTGGCTCATCTTGGGCCAAGAGCGGACCCTTCGCGAGTTCGAGCGCGGCGAGATCGTCTCGCGCACCGAGACCTGGTACGTCAGTTTCCCGCCGGGGCCCGCCCTGATCATGCTGCCCGCGGTGGCCCTGCTCGGCCCCGAGCGCACCCCCGATGTGCTCATCACCTGCCTGCTCGCGGCCTTGATCCCCCTGGTCATGCTGCGCCTCTACGAGCGCGAGCGCCCAGCTCGAACGTCGGGTGAGTCAGGTGCCCATCTGTGGGCCGTCGCAGCCTGGACTTTCGCCAGTCCGGCCGCTTTCTTGGGTGCCAACGGACGTGTGTGGTTCACGGCGCAGGTCGCGGGGGCCCTGTGCCTGGCGATCTACGTGTCCATGGGGTGGCGCTGTCACAGGCCGACCTTGGCCGGGCTGGCCCTGGCACTGGCCGTCAGCTGTCGCCCACACATGGCGGTCGCGGTGCTGTTCTTCTTCGCCGAGTGGTGGCGCGAGAGCAAGCTCGACCCCGCCAAGCGCTGGTCCATCGCCCTGCGCTTCGCCGCCCCCCTGCTGGTCGTGGGTGCCCTGCTCATGGCCCACAACTGGGTTCGATTCGAAGACCCCTTCGAGTTCGGCCACCGCTTCCTCGAGATCCGATGGCAGCAGCGCATGCAGGAGATCGGCATGTTCTCCACCACCTATCTCGGCCGCAACCTCCAGTGTGCCCTCGCCCTGCTGCCGGTCTGGGACCACGGTCCTGGTCCCTGGCCGGGCGCGCTGATCGGCCAAGGTCCGAGCGCCGCGTGGATCCCCCGCGTGTCCGTACACGGCTCGAGCATTTTGTTTGGCGCACCGTGGCTGCTCTTGCTCGGCGCGGCGCGGCGCGGCTTCCCCCAACGCTGGGGCCTGATCTTCAGCGCGGTCGCGGTCGCCCTGCCCTCCCTGCTCTATCAAAACAGCGGTCAGCTCCAGTTCAGCTACCGCTTCGCCGTCGACTGGCTGCCCCTGCTGCTGCCGGTGTTGGTGTTTGGGGGCGGAACCGATGGAGGTCGAACAAGCGAGGCCGTCGAGGACACGGAGGCCGGCACGTCACTCAGGCGGCGCGCTGCGAATTGGAGGCGCTGGCTGTTTCCAGCGCTCGTGCTCGCAGGCATGGCCTGGCAGCTCCACGGAGCGTGGTGGTTTGGGCGTCAGCCGGGTCAGCTGTTCGTGACCGACCCTCGAAGTTGGCCCTTCGAGGCCGAGCTCGAGGGTCCCTGACCGAAGCCAATCCCGACTCCCTGTTCCCGGCTCCTCTATCACGCTGTCGCTCGCCGAGTTCAAACCAAAAAAAAAGGCCACCGAAGGTGGCCCTTTTTGTTGGCGGTCTGCCTGCTCAGGCTTGCTCGCGCCAGTTGTCGGTGTCCATCGCACCGGTCGTCTCGTAGATGTTGGTGAAGGTGTGGAACACGAACGCGATCCGCTCGAAGGGGGGGAACTCGGAGCTGCTCGGGTTGAGCGTGTTCTCGACCGTCCGGTGGATCGAAGAGACACGACCCTCGAGGATCTCGATGGTGAAGTACTGCTCCGTGGTGCCGTCACCAGCGGGGTTCGGGCGATAGAAGCGGAACTTCGCCTCGATGACCTCGTTCGCCCGAAGCGCCTTCGCGAGCAGCGGCGTCGACTTGTCGATGCGCTTCTCGATGATGATCGGATCGTACTGGCGCAGGCCCGTCGCTTGACCCTGGCCGTCTCGGGCCGTGGTCACGCCATCCTTGTAGAGGATGCACTCGATCATGTCCGCGCGGCCCATGCTCTCGACGGTGCTCTCACCATCAATTGCAGTTCCATTCGACTTGAGCTCCAAAAATACTGCTTGCGCCATCTTGCTTTTGCTTCTTTCCCGTTACCGGAGGTGTGTCCCGATGCCTGGGCACGTTATGTGGGGGTTGATGAGGGTGTCAAGCGCTGCGCTCATGCATCTTTGAGCGCAACACTCAGGGGGAGGTCGAAACCGACCTCGAAGGGACTGCCTGCGAGGCGCGGATCGACGCTCGCTACCAGACGAACCACGGGTCCATCTTGTTCGGGTTCTTGGACGACGCCAGCATCCACTCGCGCGCCCTGTGTGAGTCCAGGGAACAAGAAGACCCCTGCGGCCTGCTTGATGAGCTCTGAGACCTCAGCGCGGGTCGAGCCTGCGGGGATCTGATCACAGACCCAACGGCCAAAGCGCACCAACCTGCCGGTCAGGATCTGGGCGGCCAAGGGCACAGCGTCGCGAGACGCTCGTACGGTTGGGACTTCGCTCAGGACGACCAGATCGGAGTTCCGACCACTCCCGAGGCCGATGATGCCCAAAGCCGCGAGCTCGCTCTGGCCACGGATCGACAGGAAGGCGGCCGTCGGCACGGCACTCCCGGCCTCCCGCCCAGTTTGAACCTCGCGAAGCCCGGGGACCTTGAGCGCGCCCGCCTTGCCGGTCATGCGCCCAAAACCACCGGTGTGCCGAAAACTCGCGGCGACCATTGCGGCGAGCGCGAACACGGGTGAGCCCAAAACGGTCCGCCTCGCTGCGCCCGCGCCCTCGGAGGCCACGACCACCGCGTTGGTGGCCACGGCCAACCACCGCGAGCCCTCGTCTGCCCGGAGCTCGGGCCAGCCCTCTGGCAGCGCCGCGTAGGGGTCGGGCTTGGCGTCTCGAAGCGTGGGGATCACGGCCTCGGGATCGTCGACTCCAAACAAGCTCGGCCCGACCCCGGCGACCATGGGTGCGAGCAGCTCCTCGGCGACCAGAGCCAGGGCCAAGAGGCGCGCCGGGTCTTCGATCGGGTCGAAGCAGAAGAACGCGTCGGGCCGGTTCATGGGCTCGTCGTCCAGGCACTCGCGCAGGGCCGCCTCGATCCCGTCGGTGGCGACGTCGACGATCTCCACCAACATGCCCGAGCGAGGCGGCGCCTCGGCGACCACGAGCTTGAGGCCGCGCCACAGCGCCTCGGGCTCGGTCACGCTGGGATGGTTGAGGACCGCGTTGACGGCCCCGAACACGGCCGTCTCGATCGCCTCGCGAGCGCGCCGGTGAGCGGGCCTCGCAGCGCCGGCTTTGGCCTTGGCCTTGGTCCCGCGCATCGCCGCGATGAACGAATCGACGGCTCGAGCGGAGTTCGGCCGCTCGGTGGGCGCGTCGAGCAAGGCGTCGACCAGGGCCTTGTTGTTCGAGCTCGAGTTCGTTTCCTGGTCCGTAGGCGCGCTGGCTTTGTCGCTGGGTTCGGCGTCCGTGCCCGCGAACACGCTGCGCAGCTCGGCGGCGAGCGGCCCATCGCCGATCATGGCGACGACCTGCTCGACCGTGGACTCGTCGCTGGGGCGTCGCGAAGAAGGTCCACCCAAACTGTCGGCAAGCGTGCGCAGCTTCCCGAGCAAGGGCACCGAGGCCAGCACATGCTTGAGCGAGTACTCGCGAAGCTTGGCGAAGCTGATCTCGACCTCGACGGTTGCCCCCGCGCCCAAGGCCGGACCGAGGTCGACCTCGGCTCGCAGCGCCGCGCTGGCGAAGCTCTCCGCGAAGCTCTCCGCGTCGAGGATGAAGCGCCTCCCGCTGGGCTCGGTGGACAGGGAGCCCAGCAGCAACCAGTGGACGTGGGCAGATTCGCGAGCGTCGGCTTGGGACATCACAGTTCTCGACATGTCGGACCGAGACGCGCGAATGCTCGACGTCGCTCCAACACAGCGCACAGAGTAGCCAAAATGTGGCCCTCACTCCAAGCCTACCGTGAGGAGGATCTGCGGGGGCAGGTCCAAAATCCGGCCCGAATCTTGCCACCCGAACACCACCGGCCGGCAACCCCGACCCAGACCCCTCGTTTCATTGAAACGTCGCTGTGTCGCCGAGATTGCGAGTCTGGGCGGCGGCCGTCGATGGACGGACACGCAAGAATCACGGGGAGCTTTGGCTTGGAAACTCGGTTCAGATCTTGCTCGCCGCTGCGGGGTCGACCCGGCACAGCCGTTCGAAGGCCGAATCTGTGGTCAGCGGCGGCTTGGCCTTCGCTGCGGCCGCCTGGCTGCGGATCAACCCTTGCAGGCACTTCCCAGACAGCGCCGGCTCCCACGAGTCGATCCCGAGACCCTCGAGTTCGTGCGCAAGGCCAGCGTAGAGGCCCAGGGCCAGGCGTGGCGCCGTAGCGACCGCCGTCTCGGCCATCGTCAGCCGGATCAAGAAGCAGTTGCGGGCGCTCCCGCCACGGGCGACCTGGGCCTGCATGATCCCGAGGGCCTCGTCGAAGCCCCCGCCCGCGGCCGACTTCTTGGCCTTGTCGATCTTGCTCTGGATCTCCTCGGGCAGGCCTCCTGCACCACCCCCTCCACCGCCCCCACCTTCATCAGGAAACACCTCCGAGTCGATCCAGGCCTTCGCGGCCGGGCTGATCATGGGAGAGCCGTCACTGAACTTGCCCACCAAGAGGGTGGGCATGCGCCCGATCAAAGAGTGGATTCCATCGACCACGGCGTCGCGCGCATCACCGTGGTTGAGCGCCGCCAGGGCGACACTGCAGCGATAGTGCAACTCGATGGCGAAGCGGGCCCGGGGCAGGGCCCCCTCGATCTCGTCGATGATCGCCCCCCACTTGCCGTTGGCGCTCATGAGGTCGAGGCGCTCGAGCAGGTCGGCCTTTGGCGCCGGGATCGTGGTCTTGCCGTTGGACTCGGCCGGCGGCGGACTACTCAGATGCAAATACAGCCCGATCCGCATCAGTCGGTAGGCCAGTGGATCGCTGGCGTCGGCAGCCCGCAGCAGACCTGCGGTCTTGATGAAGTCCGTACCGGCGTTGCGCAGATACTTGACGACCTCGGCTGCATCCCCCGGTGCGGCTTGAGCCGCCGGGGCGGAGATCGAAGCCCCGGAAGCCCTCACCGCGGCCGCCGGAGCCGTCGCCACAGCCGTCGGAGCGGCCGGAGCGGCCGGGGTCGGGGCGGCTTTGGGCTCGGGCTTCGGCTCGGGCTTCGCCTCCGCCGGCAGCGACATCTCCAGCCGAGTCAGCGTGTCGCGCAGGCCCCGAGTCGCGGGACTGTGGTTCTCGAACTTCTGCCCCATCACCGACGTGAGGTGCTTGAATGCGAGCTGAAGCACCTCGATCTTGGGCCGGTCTTGGGCCTTGGGTTCATAGTCACCCAACTCTCGCTCGAGTTGATCGAAGAGCCAGGTCACCGCGTTGGCCCGACGGCGCTCCCGCTTCTTGGGGGGCTGCATGTCCTCCCAGAATTTTTCTGCCAGCTCCGCCAGCAAGGCCAGACCCTGACTCAGACCATCGAAGCCCTCGAGCACATGCAGCGCCCGCGCGAGGTAGGCCGCCATCAACAGATCCTTGCTGGTCGAGGTCAGGATCTTGGTGGCGTCGCGCTTGACCGCCATCCAGTCGACCTCGCCGCCGGTCACCGACTCGAGCTTCCCGACCTCATCGCGCACAGCCTCGTGTTCGGGCTCATAACGCGCGTCTTGGCCGGCGGGGCTGTCGCCGGGGATCGCTCCGGTCCAGGCCGCAGCCAAGGCCGGGGGATCGAAGCTGGGCGCCTGGTCCTCGGGCGCCGAGGCCCCACCGCCCCGGTCGGCCCCACCGCCCCGGTCGGCCCCACCGCCCCGGTCGGCCCCACCGCCCCGGTCGGCCCCACCGCCCCGGTCGGCCCCACCGCCCGCCTCCGCTGCGCTCGGGGTCCCAGAACCAGCTTCCCCGGTCGCCGGAGTGGACGTACCCGGCCCCGAGGTCGCCCCTGCAGCCGGTGTCGCCCCTGCAGCCGGTGTCGCCTCGGGTTCGGGCGCCGGCTCGGGCGTCGACATTTTCATCCGGGTCAGCGCATCCCGGATCCCCCGCGTGGCCGGAGCGTGGTTCTCGAACTTCTGCCCGAAGGTCGAGAACATGTGTTTGGCGACCGCATCCAACTCGTAGACCGCGCGCGCATCCTCGGCCGTGGGCTGGAGGTCCCCGAGCTTGCGCTCGATCGGCTCGAGCAGCCAAGCCACCGCGTTCGCGCGCCGACGCTCCCGCTTTTTGGGCGGGAACATGCCATCCCAGTAACGCTCACTCAGCTCCGCGAGCAGGGCGAATCCCGTGACCAGGCCGGGCAGCCCATCGAGCTCGTACATCGCCCGTGAGAGGTAGGCCGCGAGCAACAGATCTTTGGTCTTTTCGCGCAGCAGCTTGTCGCACAGCCGCTTGACCTCGATCCAATCGGGTACCACACCAGAGACCGACTCGAGCTTGTCGACCTCGGCCCGAACCTCAGAGTGGTCGGGGTCGTACTTCGTCTCTTCTCCAACTGCGGATGCACCGGCGATCGGCTCGAGCCAGGCCGCCACTCGCGGTGTCCACTCGCTCGCTGGAGACTCTGCCGTCTTTGCTGCCTCCGCCGCCTTCGCTGCTTCCGCTGCTTCCGCTGCCGCCTTCGCTGCTTCCGCCGCCTTCGCTGCTTCCGCCGCCTTCCCTGCTTCCGCCGCCTTCCCTGCTTCCGCCGCCTTCCCTGCTTCCGCCGCCTTCCCTGCTTCCGCCGCCTTCGCTGCTTCCGCCGCCTTCGCTGCTTCTGCCGCCTTCCCTGCTTCCGCCGTCTTCGCTGCTTCCGCCGCCTTCCCTGCTTCCGCCGTCTTCGCTGCTTCCGCCGCCTTCGCTGCTTCCGCCGCCTTCGCTGCTTCCGCCGTCTTCGCTGCTTCCGCCGTCTTCGCTGCTTCCGCCGTCTTCGCTGCTTCTGCCGCCTCCCCTGCCTCTGCCTTCTCCGCCGGTGGGGCGTCTACCGGTGCTGGCGACTCGACCGACGCAGGATCCGCTGCCGCGACCTCCGAGACTCCAGCCTCGAGGGCCGCCTGGACCGCCGCGAGCAACTCAGGCGTGGCTTCAGGCAAGCTGATCTCGAGGCGCTTGATGCCCTCGCTCAGGGACCGCATACCGGGCGCCTTGTCGCCGAACTGCTCGCGGACCGTGGCCACAAACGCCGGCGTCGATTGTTTCAACAGGGCGATCGGGATCCGGTCGCTCTCCTGAACCTGGATGTTCGTCATCTCCTGGTCCAGGCGACTCATGAACCAATCGACGGCGTTGCCCCGCCCCCGCACGCGCTTCTTGGGTGGGAAACCGGTCTCCCAATAGTCGCGGATCACCGCGTGCAGAAGCTCTACTCCGCAGGCCAGGCCCGTGAGGCCCTCGCTCTCGAACCACCCCCAGGCCACGTAGCAGGCCATGAGAAAGTCTTTGCTCGTGCCCGCCAGCACCTCGCTCCCGACCTCGGCGACACGCTCCCAATCGGGCATGCCCGAGGTCGGTGACTCGAGCTTCGCCACTTCCCGGCGCAGGTCCTCGTGGCGTGGATCGTAGTTGGCGTTTTGCCCCCCGGGGTTGTCACCCGCGATCGGAGCGAGCAAAGGGGCGATGCGTTGTTGAACAGTGCTTCGATCCATAAATTCACGAATAAAGGCCCCCTACAACCGTAGGGAGCCCTCCAGAGATGTCGTCGCCGCGGACCGACGCCGTGGCCCGCGAACAGATGCCCGCGGACGGGTGCCCGCGGCCACGAGGTCAGAGAAGGCTCTCAGTCCTTGTCGAGCTTGCCGACCAGGGACAGCTCGAAGCTGGCGCCCATGTACTTGAAGTGCGGGCGCAGCTTGAGCGAGCACTTGTACCAGCCGGGTTGTCCCTCGACGTCCTCGACCGTGATCGAGGCGTTGCGCAGGGGACGACGCGAGCGGACCGCCGGGGCCGGGTTGTCCATGTCGGCGACGTACTGGCCGATCCAGACGTTGAGCTCGCGCTGGAGGTCGGAGCGCTCTTTCCACGATCCGATCTGCTCACGCTGCAGCACCTTCATGTAGTGCGACAAGCGGGTGATGATGAACATGTAGGGGAGCTGGGTGCCGAGCCGGTAGTTGGTCTCAGCCTCCTTGCCCGCGGGCGTGTTCGGGAACACCTTGCACTTCTGGACCGAGTTGGCCGAGAAGAAGGCCGCGTTGTCGCTGCCCTTGCGCATGGTCAGGCCGATCAGGCCCTCCTCGGCCATCTCGAACTCGCGGCGCTCGGTCAGCTGACACTCGACCGGCAGCTTGGTCTGGATCTCGCCCATCGCCTTGTACTGGTGAAGGGGGAGGGCCTCCACAGCGCCGCCCGAGGTCGGCCCGATGATGTTCGGACACCAGCGGAACTTGGCGAAGCTGTCGGCGATGCGGGTGGTCAGGGCGACCGAGCTGTAACCCCAGAGGTAGTTATCGTGCTGATCGATCACGTCCTCTTTGAAGTTGAAGCTCTTGACCGGGATGTCCTCGGGCCCGTAGGGCATGCGGAGCATCATCCGGGGGGCGACGAGACCGACGTAGCGGGCATCTTCGCTCTCGCGGAAGCTGTGCCAGCGCGCGTACTGGGGACCCTCGAACAGGCTCTGCAGGTCTTTGAGCCTGGGCAGGTCCTCGTAGCTGTCGACACCGAACAGCTTGGGCGCGACGTTGCCCAAGAACGGCGCGTGGGCCATGGTCGCTACCGAGGCCACCTGGCCGAGCAGCTCGATGTCCTGCGGGCCCGAGTCGAACTCGTAGAGCGAACACATGACGCCGTAGGGACGGCCGCCGAAGGTTCCGTACTCGGCCGAGTACACGGTCCGATAGAGGCCCGACTTGGTGACCTCGGGCGCGTCCTCGAAATCCTCGAGCAGCTCGTTCTTTTGGACCGAGAGCACGTTGATACGCACGTTCTCGCGGAAGTTGACGTTGTCGACGAGGTACTTGAGGCTCCGCCAGGCCGACTCGGCCCGCTGGAAATCCTTGTTGTGGAGGATCTGGTTGACCTGCGCGCTGAGGCGCCCGTCGAGCTCCGCGATCATCGAGTCGACGGCGGCCTTGTCGATCTTCTTGCCTTGGCGCCCCTTCAGCATCTCGCCGATGAAGGCCTGCACGCCCTGCTTGGTGACGTCGTAGGCCTCGTCGCCGGGCGCCAGCCTGGTCTCGGAGAGGATGGTGTCGAGGAGGGACCCTTCGGCTTCCGCCGCGCCCCCAGCTTCGGTCTCGGTTTCAGTACTCATGAGAACTCTTCTGTTGGTTGGTGGTGATTGGAGCGGTCGAAGACCGGGGCTCAGCTCTCGCCGCTGACACCGAGCTCACTCATGAGCTTGTCGCGGCTGTCCGCGTCCTCGAGCAAGCTCTGGATCTTTTTTCGGAACGCGGGGACGTTGCCGAGCGGGCCCTTGAGGGCCGTCAGCGCAGCTCGGAGGCCGAGCAGCTGCTTGAGCTCGGGGACCTGCTCCACGATGTTCTCGGGGTTGAAATCTTTGATGTTCTTGAACTTCAAGCTGACGGGCATCTCAGCGCCCTCATCACCCGAGAGCGTGTCGGGGACATTGATGTCCACACCCACGTCGTAGCCCTCGAGGACGTCGTTGAAGTTATCCTTATCGATGCTGATCGGCTTGCGCTCTTCAACAGGAGTGTCGTCCGCCTTGCCAGTGAAATCACCAAGCATCAGGATGCGGAGCGGGAGCTCGACATCCTCCGTTTGATCGCCGGCCGGCTTGTAGACGATGTTGACACGTTCTTTTGGGGCGACAGAGGCTTCTTTTCCCATCTCGGCGCGGAGCGTATCACTTTTGCTCCCAGGTTCGCGAGGGATGATCGGCCCTGATCGGAACAACTTCGGGACAGACTCGGGACAGACTCGGGACAGACTCGGGATGGACTCGGGATGGACTCGGGATGGACTCGGAACAGACTTCGAGCTTGCTCGGAGCCCGTTCCGAGCGAACTCGAATCGCCTCGAACAACTTCGAAGGCCGCTCCGAGTGCGATCAAAGCAAGTTCAGCGCCCCGCCTGCACGCGAGCCCGGACAATTTTCGCGAGCGGCCCGATTCGCCCCGCCCGCGCGGCCACATCGGAGGGTGGAGGCATCTTCAAAGACCCCGTCTTCAAACCCGCTGCCCCCGGGCGACGAGCCCTCGATCAGCGAACTCGGCAGCCACGGCGAAACCCTCCACGACCCGCTCACCCCACCCGGAGGGGGTTTCGGCCACACGCGTAAAATGCGCAAACGCCCGAGCCGGTGTGGCTCGGGCGTCATCGTGGGTAGCGGATCGATCACCCCATCGACGGTGGCAGATCCCCACCCCGACTGTGATCAATCAGAGAAATCGAAGCGCCACGCCCCCTCGGGCGACAGACCGATCTCCAGCTGCGGGGGCACCTCGCCCTCGACCATGTACTCGAGCAGGGCTCGGGCCAGGGCGGGCATCAGTGACGCCCGCAGGGTGTGGTCGATGTTTCGGGCCCCCGTGTCGGCGTCGGTGCAGCGACGCACGAGCTCGTCGAGGAGCTCGTCGCTGAAGCTGGTCTCGACCTCGTGGGTCTCCAGGAGCCGGCGCTTGAGCTTGCCGAGCTTCAAGATCGCGATCTCCCGCATGATGTCGGGCCCGATCGGCCGGAACGGAACCATGGTCATGCGGGCCAGGAGGGCCGGCTTGAAGTGGGCGCTGACCGTGGGTCGGATGGCTTCGACCACCTCCTCCGTGCTCGGCGGCTCGTCGCCGTCGTAGAGGCGCATGATGGTGTCGGAGGCCAAGTTCGAGGTCAGGATAATGATCGTGTTCCTGAAGTCGACGGTCCGGCCTTCGCCGTCGTTGAGCACCCCCTTGTCGAAGACCTGATAAAACAGGTTCATGACGTCGGGGTCGGCCTTCTCGCACTCGTCGAGGAGGACCACCGAGTAGGGCCGCTGGCGCACGGCCTCGGTCAACATGCCGCCCTCGCCAAAGCCCACGTAGCCGGGGGGCGAGCCGATCAACCTGGAAACAGTGTGTTTCTCCTGGAACTCGGACATGTTGATGGTGGTCATGAAGCGATCGCCACCGTAGAGCTGATCCGCCAGGGCGAGCGCCATCTCCGTCTTGCCCACGCCGCTGGTGCCCACGAACAAGAGCACACCGATCGGCGTGTTGGGATCGCGGACCCCGGCGTAGGCCATGCGAACGGTCTCGGCGACCACTTGGACCCCCGGCTCCTGACCCTTGACCCGCTTGCCGAGCACCTCTTCGAGGGCCAAGACCGAGCCGATGGTGTCGGCCTTCATCTTGCCGACGGGGATCCCGGTCCAGTTGGCGACGACCTTGGCGACGACGTCGGCGTCACACTCGTGGTGAACCAGCGGGTCTTCGTCGCCACGGATCTCGTCGAGGGCCCGGGTCGCGGCCTCGACCGCCGCCCGCAGCTCGGTGATCTCCCCGTCGTCCTCGCCCTCGCCCGCATCTTCATCCGCCGCTTCCCCATCCGCTGCTCCTTGGCCATCGGCGACCATGGGTGGTTCGTCTGGATCCGGCTCCCGAGCTTCGGCCTCGGCCCCCTCGGCTTCGGCCTCCTCGGCCTCGGCCTCGGCGGTCTTGCGATCCTCGACCACGCGCAGGGCCGCGCAGGCGTCGTTGAAAGCGACCACGGCCTCGCGCTCCACAGCCCAGCGCGCGGTCAGGGCCGCCGCTTGCTCGCGCAGGACCTCGATCTCCCCGAGCAGCTCGGCGAAGCTGTCCGAGTCGACCTCGATGTGCTCGCCCATGTCACGCTCGAGAGCGATGCGCTTGCGGTCGAGACCGGCGAGCTCGAGCTCGAGGGCCTCGACCTGCTGGGGCTTGGCCCCCTGCTCGATCTTCACGCGGGCCGCGGCCGTGTCGAGCAGATCGACCGCCTTGTCCGGGAGCTGACGACCCGAGATGTAGCGGCTCGAGAGCTCGACCGCCGCGACCACGGCCTCGTCGCGGATGGTCACACCGTGGGCCTCCTCGTACTTCGAGGCCAGGCCCCGCAGCATGAGGATCGCGTCGGGGACGCTGGGCTCGTCGCACTTGACCGGCTGGAAGCGGCGCTCGAGGGCCGCGTCCTTCTCGAAGTACTTCTTGTATTCAGTCCAGGTCGTCGCGGCCAAAGTCCGCAGTTCACCCCGGGCGAGCGCCGGCTTGAGCAGGTTGGAGGCGTCGTTGCCCCCCTTGCTCGCGCCCGCGCCGATCAGCGTGTGGGCTTCGTCGATGAACAAGATGATCGGTGTCGGCGAGGCCTTGACCTCGGAGATCACGGCCTTGAGTCGCTTCTCGAACTCACCCTTGACGCTCGCTCCGGCCTGGAGAAGCCCCATGTCGAGGCTGGCGAGCTCGACGTTCTTGAGCAGGTCCGGGACCTCGCCGGCGACGATCGCCAGGGCCAGGCCCTCGACCAGGGCGGTCTTGCCCGTGCCCGGCTCGCCCACGATGATCGGGTTGTTCTTGCGCCGCCGAGCCAGGATGTCGATGCACTGGCGGATCTCCCGGTGGCGTCCGAAGATCGGATCGATCCGTCCTTCTCGGGCCTCTTGGGTCAAGGACACGGTGAACCGACCGATGGCGCTGTCGGCCGAGGGCGAGTGTGCCTCCCCGGAGGCCGCCCGCATGCCACCACCACCACCACCACCACCACCGCCGAGGCTCGGCAGATCGTCGAGCTCGTTGGAGTTGTGGACGATGCTGTCGAAGTCGCGGCGCAGGACCTCGGCGTCGATGGCCTCGATCTCGGGGAAGTCCTCGGCGCTGTAGCGACTGGCACGCTCGACGAACTGAAGCAGGAGGTGCCCCGTGCGCATGGTCGACACGCCGTAGAGCAGCGAGGACAGGGTCCAGGCGTCCTCGATCCACTGGAACAGGGACTCGGAGAACACCGGCCGACCGGCGTTCCCCGACTTCATGGCTTCGAGGGTCTTCTCGATCCGGCTGATCAGGCGCAGCCGATCTTGGCCGAAATATCGGAGGATCTCCGCCGCGTCTCCGTCTTCTTGACCGACGAGCCCGTGAAGGAGGTGCTCGGGCACGATCTCGTAGAACTGAGCTTGGGCGGCCCGGCCGACGGCGGCTTCGAGCATGCCGGTACAGATGGGGCTGAGGCGACGGACGAGGACTTTGGGCTGGACGCGCATAT
>Ga0256845_1001050_pt1 | contig 23544 bp, 17 predicted proteins | sample RiftiametaG_FD_189101 | JGI IMG/M metagenome (GOLD analysis project Ga0256845, IMG submission 189101) | Tube worm associated microbial communities from hydrothermal vent at the East Pacific Rise, Pacific Ocean - Riftia | ecosystem: Host-associated > Annelida > Integument > Unclassified ... | reverse complement strand
ACTACCAGAAGGTGTCTACTTCTACGTGATTGACTTAGGTGTAGAAGCAGATACAATAGATGGTATCAACCTAGCACCAATCACTGGTACAGTAACTATTATTAGGTAAGGGAACAGGAAGGGCTAGTGAAACACTAGCTCACCAAAACCTTAAATCAAAAATCGACACCTCAACCATTTGGTTGAGGTGTCGATTTGTTTTCAATAGAATGAAGTAGTGGAAGCGAAGAAAAGCTAATCAACCTCGATAGCTTCCAGTATATCAGCAAGTTTATCCATGTCCTTGTAGCCAGGGCGTTCTTCTTCTCCACCCTTTATGCCAATGCCTTTTATCCCAGTGGTAATAATGTTAGAGACGTTAGTGTCGTCAAATCCATAAGCTAAAATAATATTTTTTGTAGCGGCTAGTTTTTTGATAGACTCTGTCTCTTGCTTAGACAGCATGTCTGAACCTCCTTCTATATTAATATAATCAATATTCTGAAATTCTTCTCTATTTATAGTATCTAAAGTAGTTTTATAAAATTTTGTAAAAGAATCGGGGAGATCATTTAGTAAGCTGATATTGTTACTAGCAACATGCTCAATGTTTAAAGTATTACATATTTCTTCTACACCTTCTTCAGATTCAAAATAAGCGACATATTTTATTCCTTCTATCCATTGAGAGATACCTAGAAAAGTTTCTTTACTAATTGCATCAGGGATTGTTTTATCAAGTATGAATTCGATAAACTCTACGCCCATTGCGGCACAATATCGTGCATCTGTAAGGTGATTGGTACTAATGTATACGCTAGTAGCTAAACTCATTTCGTTCTTTTTTTGTCAAAAATACACATTTCATACTATTCAATCCTACAAATTAGGGTACAGTCTTATTTTTTTGTAATTTTATACATATGAAGTACTTCTTATACATAGGGATTGTTTTGTTTTGTTTATCATGCAAAACAGAAGAGATTTCTCCAGAAGCTGTTTGGCAAGGAAAAGAATACTATCCAATTAGTAAAGCATCAGAGTGGGAATACGAAGTGTTTGAGATTAAATACAAAACACTTGAGATAGATACACTTGAATATAAAGTGAAGGAAATTTTAGGAGAATCTTATGATAAAGACGGATCAATCGAATACAATTTATATCGCTATAAGTCAATTGAGGGTTCTGCTTACGTACTTGATTCTTTGTGGGCAGTACGGGTTTTTAATGACAAAATCATCCGCATAGAAAATAATATATGGAAACAGGTCTTGTCTTTTCCCATTAGCGGAAGCGTAGAGTGGGACAAAAACGCACATGCTACAAGTAATTGGGACAAAACTTATTACACTCACCTTGGAGAAGATTATCAAGAATATACAAATACGGTACGTGTAGCACATGACATCTCTCGCAATGTGATTGACCAAGATGAGAGATATTCAATATACGCACCAAATATAGGACTGGTATATCAGTATTGCAATGTTACTTCTCAGCAACCTAATCAACCTAAAGTCGGTTCTTTTGTTACACAGAAATTAATTAGATATGAAAAATAATGTTCTATTCGTACTCTTTTTTTTATCGGGAATTTTAGGATTCTCCCAAGAAAAAAAATATTTCTTCATTGGATTTACAGATAAAGGAACGGAAACCTATCAACCATTAGAATGCCTATCTGCTAGAGCTTGGTTAAGGTATCAAAAGAATAACATTTCCTTTACAGCGGAAGACTACCCAGTATCACTCGCCTATACCGATAGCGTAAACGATTATAATGTAACTATTTTATATCAAACTAAATGGCTAAACGGACTTATTGTGACGATGTCGGATACTTTGATAGATGATATCCAAGCATACAGCTTTGTGGACACAATCAAATACATTGGAAGAAAGGCAGTAAGCTCAAAACCAAATGTGAAAATTTTTTCTAAACCTCAGTCAGCAGCTACCGATGAAATCATAGCACGAAAAAACCTATTAGGAATAGATGCCGTACAAACAGCAGGTTACGATGGGTCTGGAGTACTTATAGCTGTAATAGACGACGGATTTATGGGCGTAAACACATTGAATCACTTTGCTCATCTTGACATTGTAGAAACCTACGATTACGTTGCCAACCAAGTAGATGTCTATCACACCGATGATCACGGTACAAGAGCATTAGGAGGTATCGGCGGAAAGCTAGACACACTTAGCTTAGGAGGAGCACCTAACGCTTCTTTTGCCTTGTACCTTAGTGAAAATTTTAACGAAGAACAACCTGTCGAAATGTATTATTGGGTAGTAGCAGCCGAACGAGCAGATAGTATAGGAGCAAACCTAATCAACACCTCTTTGGGTTATGTGGATTTTGACGCTCCTTTTGGTACTTATTCCTACCAAGATTATGACGGAGAAACAATACCTATATCTATAGGAGCAAATATAGCCTCCCAAAAAGGTATTGTAGTCGTCATAAGTGCTGGTAACTGGGGCAATAAACCATGGAAATATGTGGGGTCACCAGCAGATGCAAAAGGTGTGATTGCAGTAGGTGCGGTAGACTTGAATAAAAACAAAGGAAATTTTAGCTCGATAGGACCTACGGCAGATGGGAGAATAAAGCCTGATATCTGTGGAGTAGGAGTGGCAACTTATACCATTAACCGAAATGGGGCATTGCAAGCAGGAAACGGTACCTCTTATGCAGGTCCTCAAGTCACAGGTCTACTTGCACAGTTGATACAATACCACCCTCAATATACCGCTCAGCAGATTAAAGACCTCTTATTACAATCCGCTCATCAATACAATCACCCTGACAACTTACTAGGCTACGGTGTGCCAGATATTACAACTGTATTAACAGGAATCGAAGCAAGCATCATTAGCCAAGAAATCTATTTAGACATTAACTTGAAATTCAACCACAAGGTTCAGCACTGTCAAGTATACACTCTTACAGGTAAAAATATTTTCTCCGCTTCGGATGTAGGAGAACTCAATCTAGCAAAAGAAGGGGTGTATATAGTTCATTATACGTATAAAGATAAATTTTACACTCAAAAAATAGTGCAACACAAAGTAAAATAACACAATGTTTAACTATTATAAGGGCAAATCCTTCGCTATTTCGCTCAGGTCGGGTGTTTTGTTCCCAATCTTTTTTATTTTTATGATTTTGTCATGAGCTTACCTACGTCACATTGAACTTGTCGAAATGCCAAAAACTATAAAAATAAAAAAGGATTTCCACGTCACCCCCTTTTGTACAAGCTTCGCTTGTTTCAGTATTGTCTAGCATTAGATACCCACATTGATAATTATCCTTGATTGTATTTAAAAACTATTTTCACACATTTTTTTAGTTAAACATTTTTTTTCTGACACATTAGGGTATTGAAATCTTGGGGTTTATAATAATTTTCTTTAAATTGGGGGTTACTATGTCGGTATGACTTAGTATTATATAGTTACAATATATTGTTAAACAAAATACAAAAAAACATGAAAAAATTAACTCTACTCTTATTAGCAGTGATAGGTTCTATCGTTGCGACAAATGCTCAGGCAAGAATCTTCGGATATCTTCCTGATTATCGAGATCCCTCAACTATCAACTTTGCAAATGTAACAGATGTTGGTTTCTCTTTCTTAAATCCAACTACCAATGGTAATTTGATTACCTCTGGTGGATCAGCGGTATTTGGGTTTAATTCTGCACGATTTACTCAGACTAAAACTTTGGCGTCTCAGAATGGTGTAGGAGTATGGGTAACTATAGGTGGTGCTGATGATAATGAGTTGAGAGCTGGTCGTTTGACTTCTGTATGTTCTAACACTATCAAAAGAGCTACTTTTATTAGTGAGCTAGTAGCTTTTGGTGTACAACACTCGTTATCGGGTATTGTTGTTGACTGGGAGTTTCCTAAAACTAACTCTTCACGTACAGCTCATCAGAACTTAATTATAGATTTAGAAGCAGCAATTGCAGCATCAGCTAGACCAAGTATGTTAATTGCAGCAGCAGTAGGTGGTGAAACTTTAGGTGGAATCAATCATACTCAATTTATTAACTCGGCTACTTTTTCACATATTGATGAGTTTCACGTGATGGCGTATGATTTCCCTAATAACAACTCTAATTATAGTTCAGCAAGTCATTCATCACATGTTGATGCAATGAATGCTTTGGATGGTTGGGCTGCCAAAGGTATCCCTTCTGACAAATTATTATTGGCAGTTCCTTTATATGGAAGACATTCTAATAATAGAGCAAATGTAATTGAGTATAAAGCTTTACCAAGTAATAATACAGTATTTACGTCTGACACTTATAATGGCTATCTTTATAATGGTAAAACCACAATAAAACAAAAAATAGTAGGTGCTTTTGCTAAAGGTGCAAAAGGTATTGTTATTTGGGATTTAGGTCAAGATAAATCAGGACAGTATTCGTTAACAACAGTGATTAAAACTGAGGTAGATATACACTGCTCATTATCTCAGCCTGCTTTAGGTCCAGATCAAGGGGTTTGTGGTGCGGTTAATATCACGTTGAACTCAGGTTTAGCTACTACTGGTGGTGCTACTGTAAAGTGGTATAAAGATGGTGCTATAATCTCGGGTGCTTCTGGGTTGACTTATACAGTTACGGCTAAAGGTATCTACAAAATAGAATTAGAAGAAGCAGGTGGCGGATGTAAAAAAGCAGACGAAATGGAGATTGTAGCTGGTTCAGCACTTTCTGCATCTAGTACTACTGACGGTACTGCTGGGGTTTGTCCTGGTAATGCAGTAACATTATCTGTAAATAATGCTTCTGGTTCTAACTATCAATGGTATGATGCTGCTGTAGGTGGTGCTCAAGTAGGATCTGCAGGTGCTAGTTTAACCGAAAATCCTTCTGCTACTACTACGTACTTTGTAGAAGAACAATCTTCTGCAGTTACAACTACAGGATTTGGACGTACTACCTTAGGTGGTTTGACTGCTGCACCATGGTTATGGGCACAGAAATTAGGTGAAGTAACACATATGATTCATGTTTCACAAAGTATCACCATTCAAGACTTGGCAGTATATGTAGGTGGGCATGGTACGGTTAAGATAATTGTAATGGATAAATTTGGCAACCCAGTAGTAGGTGCTGAATCTAACGAAGTTGCTTTCAATACAGGTGAGAAAACAGATGGTAACTGGATAGTTACTGCTGTTACGATTCCTTGTAATATTGCATTACAACCAGGTGATTATTTCTTAGTACCAGTAGGTACAGATTCAGGAGATGAGACAACTTTTATTCAAAGTTGGGATCAAGTGTCAAAAACTATTGGAGCAAAAATATATTTAGAGCTTTGGACGGATGGTACAAATGATTTAGCAGGAAAACCAACAGCTACCGCAACTGTGTTTGGATCAGCTGTTCCTTCATTTATTATTGAAGATGGTGGATCAGAAGTGTTTGCAATGGATGCTGAATGTGATATCGCTTGGGCTGGATGGACAGGAGAGCAATTACCAGTAGCATACTGGCATTCTGCCTTCAATACTTCTCAATTAGCAGATTGGAGAGCATTACCAGTAGCTAGCCAAGGGAAATACGGTGAGATATTTAATATCACAATTGTAGCAGGTGCTGCATCATCATGTCCAAGAGCAGAAGCAATAGCTTTAGTGAAGTCATGTGTTCCTTTGTCTATTGCTATCAATAGTCCTTCTAATGGGACTACTATTGCCTCTAGTGATGGAAATGCAATCACAAGTATGATTGATGTTACTGCACTTGGCAGTGACCTTACAGGTGTTTCGTATGAGATTAAAGAGTATGATGAGAATGATAACTTGTTGAATACATATAATCTTACTGGTCAAGCAAGTAATGGTTATGATGTTTCGTACACTTTTGATAAAAACAGTAAATGGGTGATTACTGTAACAGCGACTGATGGCACTAATAATGAAGTGGCTACAGTTACAATAACTACATCAGCAATTGCAGGTAATCAAGAAGCATTTGCGGCTGCTGGCATGAAGCTATTCCCTAATCCAACATCGTCTAATGTAACATTAGATATCAATGGTGTTATTCAAGGTGAGTATAGTGTAGTAGTAAGTGATGTAAATGGTAGAATTGTTTATACAACTATTGCATCAGGTAATCTTGTATTGGGTAATGACTTAGCTAGTGGTATTTATACTATAGAGGTTGTATCTAATACAAATGCTTACACAACTCGTTTTGTGAAACAATAATATGTTTTACCACTTAGGTGGTTTAAAGCCCCGAACTCTGCTCGGGGCTTTTTTTTTTGAATAAGAATAAGAAACTACTGACCTTACAGCGATCTTTCCTCTTTTTTTTCGTTAGACGTAAAGCGTTAAGGGATTCGTCAATAGACGGACTCGTATTCGTGGAGATTCTTTTTTGTAAAAAAAAGAAAATATTTTATCACCACAATAGGTGCTATGTACTCTTTTTTTTAGGAGATTGCACGATTATTGATATATTTGATTATTATGAATGATAAATTATTTTCGAATAGAGTAAAAGATGTGATGCATTTTAGCCGTGAAGAAGCTTTTAGGCTTCATCATGATTATATAGGAGCAGAGCATTTACTGTTAGGCATCATCCGAGAAGGAGAGGGAACGGCAGTCGAGTTACTACGTAAAATGGGGCTTTTGGATGATATAAAAGTAACTATAGAGACAGCTACTAAAAGTACTGCTTTGGCAGAATCTACGGATAAAACCGCTTTGGCACTCACTAAACAAGCAGAACGGATTATTAAAGTATCGATATTAGAAGCAAGGCATTTTAAAAGTGATGTGATTCGTACAGAACATTTGTTACTGTCTATATTAAGAGACCGTACCAATATAGCTACTCAGATTATGGAAAAAAACCAGGCTCGATACGAAGATGTGAAAGAGCTATTAGGTTATCAAGAGGGTTCTTTTTCGGCGGAAGCCTCATTTGAAGGTGGTGAAGCTGATGAACCAGAACAAAAACCATTGGGCGGAAAAACCCCGCCAGCAAGTAAAGAAAAATCAACCACTCCCGTTTTGGATAATTTTGGAAGGGATCTTACGGTAATTGCTGAAGAGGGAAGACTTGATCCAATAGTAGGTAGAGATAAGGAAATAGAGCGTGTAGCTCAAATATTAAGTAGAAGAAAGAAAAACAATCCACTGTTGATTGGTGAGCCAGGTGTAGGTAAAACTGCTATAGCAGAGGGTCTAGCGTTGCGTATAATTGAGAAAAAAGTATCACGTGTGCTTTTTGGCAAGCGAGTTATTTCTTTGGATATAGCTTCGCTGGTAGCGGGAACGAAATACAGAGGGCAGTTTGAAGAGAGAATGAAAGCTGTAATGAGTGAGCTAGAGAAGTCTCGGGATATCATCTTATTTATAGATGAAATTCATACCCTAGTAGGGGCGGGAGGAGCAAATGGTTCTTTGGATGCTTCTAATATGTTTAAGCCTGCTTTGGCAAGGGGTGAAATACAAGCAATAGGAGCAACTACTCTTGATGAGTATCGCCAATACATCGAAAAAGATGGTGCTTTGGCAAGACGTTTTCAGATGGTGATTGTAGATCCTACTACACCAGAAGAAACTGTTGAGATTTTAGAAAACATTAAAGACAAGTACGAAGATCATCATCAAGTAGATTATTCAGCAGAAGCATTGGAAGCTTGTGTAAAAATGTCAGACAGGTATATCAGCGATAGATTTTTGCCAGATAAGGCAATAGATGTATTGGACGAAGTAGGTGCTAGAGTACATATTAAGAATATCCATGTACCTAAGAATATTGCTGAGCTAGAGGAACGTGTAGAGCGTATAAAAGAAGAGAAATCACTGGTTGTAAAACAACAAGATTTTGAAGAAGCGGCAAGGCTTCGGGATACAGAGAAGAAAGTATTGGAGGAACTTGAGTCAGCGAAAAAAACTTGGGAGCAAGACAGTAAAGAAAATAGATACCCAGTAACGGAAGAGCATGTAGCAGATGTAGTTGCTATGATGACGGGAATACCTGTACAAAAGGTCGCTGAAAATGATAGTGAGAAATTACTAAAAATGGCAGCAGATTTGAAAAGCAGGGTGATTGGGCAGGATGATGCGGTAGAAAAAATAACAAAAGCCATTCAACGAACTAGAGTAGGGTTGAAAGATCCGAAAAAACCAATTGGCTCATTTATCTTCTTAGGACCTACTGGAGTTGGGAAAACGCAGTTAGCGAAAGAATTGGCTCAGTTGCTTTTTGATAATGAGGATTCTCTTATCAGAATAGACATGAGTGAATATATGGAGAAATTCTCTGTGTCGAGGCTTGTAGGAGCACCTCCAGGATATGTAGGTTATGAAGAAGGAGGTCAGCTGACGGAAAAAATTCGCCGAAAGCCATACTCGGTGGTACTTCTGGACGAAATAGAAAAAGCACATCCAGATGTGTTTAATATTTTGTTGCAAGTACTAGACAACGGTATTTTGACTGATGGCTTAGGACGAAAAGTTGATTTTCGTAATACTATCATCATTATGACGTCTAATATTGGTGTTCGAGATTTAAAAGATTTTGGTGCAGGCGTTGGGTTTGCTACAAAAGCCAAACAAGATAATATGGATGAGTTTACACGTAACTCTATCCAGAAGGCATTGAGGAAAGCTTTTGCACCAGAATTTTTGAATAGGTTGGATGACGTTGTGATTTTTAAAAGCCTTGATAAAGAACATATTCATAGTATTATTGATATTTCTTTGAGTCAAGTATTTGGTCGTATTCAGTCATTAGGTTACTCGATTAAGTTAAGCGAAAAGGCAAAAGACTTTTTGGCTGAAAAGGGTTATGATCCAAGTTATGGAGCTCGTCCACTGAACCGTGCTATTCAAAAGCATTTGGAAGACCCTTTGGCAGAGGAGATCCTAAGTGGTAGGATTAAAGAAGGAGATAAGATTGTTACAGATTTAGATAAAGAGTCAAAAAAATTAACCTTTAAGGTGAAGACATCTCGTAAGAAAAAAGAAGAAAATGTGAAGGAATAAGGAAGTCACATCTATTAAACAGTAAAAAGCAGAAACAACAAGTTTCTGCTTTTTTTATGAGTTAAATTTAATGTTTAAATGAGTACTTAAGCCTAATCAATTATAGGCTTACATTTGTTCTTGTTGAGCCATTTCCCCCAGTCTTGATTGTACCCATGTACTAGGGTCGTAGGTTGGTTTTTTTTGTTAACTACAGTGTATCCTGTGTTTACCCAATTAAAAATCCCTCCGTACATATTGTATACTTTAGTATAACCTGCTGATTGTAGTTTCTCTCCAATTTGCTCGCTTCTATAACCAATTGAGCAGTATACATATATAGGTGTGTTTTTGTCGATATCTTTTAATTTTTTGAGTTTAAAATAATCATAGCCTACAAAACGAGCCCCTTTAATATGGCTAGTATTGTATTCAGTAATTTCACGAGTATCCAAAATAACTCCTGAAGTGTCACGCAGCACTTGTTGAGGCATTGCTAAAGTTACTGTACCGCTGATGTATTCTCCGCACATTTCATCAAAACCCTCAAGGTTTTGTGCAGTAATAAACTGTGTAAAGAATATGAGTAGTAATGAGGTACTTAATTGTATTAATTTCATAGTGTTGTTATATGCAAACACTTGCCCAAAGTAGTAGTAGGGTTTTGTTAATTTTTCGACAAATGATATAGTTTTATTCAATCCACCTCACTTTATCATTTATATCACCTCTTTTTCCTAGTGAGGTCTGAGATTTTGGTACGCCAATAAATAAAAATCCGAGTAATAAATCATTTTTGGCTAAATCAAAAAAAACTTTGGATTCTTGTTTATAAGTAATACCACCACTTCCCCAATAAGCACCTAATTGGTAGGTAGACGCAGTTAAACACATGTTCTGTACAGCACAAGCTACAGCTTCTACCTCTTCTATTTCAGGGACTAAACCACTTATTTTTGCACCTATCGAGATAACATGGGAGCATTGTAGAGGTTTTTCTTTGAGCATTTTGTATTTATTGGGCTCAAACTTATCTCTGGATAGTTTTTTGTATAATTTGGATTGGAATTCCGCTAGTTTTTTTAGTCCATCACCTTTGAATACCGTAAATCGCCAAGGCTCTGTGCGTTTGTGACTAGGTGCCCAGTTGGCATTCTCTAGCATTTGATGAATGATTTTATCATCAACGATTTCTCCCGTGTACATCGGTGGGTATACAGATCTACGAGTTTTTATGACTTCATTTATAATGTTTTTCATTGTGATATTAATTTTTTAACTAGAATACTTTAGCTTTGTAATTGTGTCATAATGCTAAATATAATAATATTGAAATGAAAAAGTTTCTAAAAAGGGTTGGAATTATTTTTATAGGGTTAATTGGGCTGATTGTTGCCTTGTTTTTTTTAATTCCTATTTTATTTAAAAGTGATATACAAGAAGCTGTTAATAAGCTTTGTAAACAAAACATAGATGCTGAAGTTGCATTAGATTTAGAGAAATTTAATCTTTCGATATTTAGTAACTTCCCTAATATAACAGCGTCTATTAATGATTTTGAGGTAGTAGGGCATGGAGAGTTTAGTAAAGACACATTGATTACTGCTAAGTCTTTTAGTCTATCAGTTAATGTGTTTAGTATGTTGTTTGGTGACACACTCAAAATAAATGGTATTTATGCAAATGAGGTCAATGTTTTTGCTCATAAAAACAAAAGAGGCAAATCAAATTGGGATATTTATAAAGGAGAGGAAGCACAAGAGGACAGTACAGACAGTAAGACTCTTTCTTTTTTAGGAATTGATGAGTGGAAGATAGAGGGAGGTAATATTACTTATTACGATCAAGAGGGAGATGTTTTTGTGCAAATACATGATGTGAATCATAAAGGATCCGGAGTAATTTCGGATAATTATGTTTTAAATACTTTAACTTCTTTTGGTGGGCTTACATTTGAAATGGATGGTGTTACTTATCTTAAGGATCATGCTGTAGAGTCTAAGTTAGATGCACATATAGATAGTGGAAATTCAAAATTCTCTTTTGCGGATAATTTTATTCAACTTAATAAATTAAAATTATCATTTGATGGAGATGTAGTTTTAAAAGAAAATAATACAACAGGTTTAAACCTTACCTTCAGTACAAATCAAACTGATTTTAAAGAAATCTTATCTTTGATTCCTTCTATCTATCAAAATGAAGAATTTGAAAAAATAAAAACAAAAGGAGTTTTTGCTTTAGATGGAAAAATAAAAGGAGATATAGGTGAGGGGATAATTCCTACGTTTAGTACAAATTTGATTGTAAAAGAGGGTTTCTTTCAATACCCAGATTTGCCAAAAGCAATTCAAGACATTAATTTTGACTTGAATGTCCAGAACATGACTGGAAAAGTAGAAAATACCTTGATTAATCTCAAAAATCTACACCTAAATTTAGGTAATGAAGCTCCTATAGATGCTTACGCACTTATCAAAAACCTTACAAATACAGAAATAGATGCGGGACTGAAAGGAAAATTATCTCTCGAAAGCATTGCTGATTTTTATCCTATCAAAGACTTGGTACTCAAAGGCGTATTAGATATAGATGCCAAGATGAAGGGAAAGGTAAATCCAGATTTACAGCAATTTCCTTATACAAATATAAAATTGGATATAACAAATGGTTATGCCAAATCAGCTAACTATCCTGCAATAGAAAACTTGAAACTGTCTTCTGTAGCTACTGCCGAGAACACAATGAGTACACTTAAAATAGATGTTAATGAATTAGACTTACTTTTAGATGGTGAGCATTTTGCTGCAAAGGGTCATTTTGAAAACTTAGAAGACCTTCAGTATGATATAAAGGCAAATGGTTTAATTAATTTAGAAAAAATATTAAATGTGTTTCCTGTAGAGGGGATGACTTTAAAAGGCTTGTTTGATATTGATCATTTTTATACAAAAGGAAAGATGTCTGATATTACAAACGAAAATTATATAGCATTAGAATCTGGTGGACAGGCTAAAATTAAAGATTTTTTTTATGAAGATAAATCGGTACTTCCAATGAGTTTTGTGATTAGCTCAGCAAATTTAGGTTTTGTTCCTCATGAGATTAATGTTAGTAACTTAAGCGCTAAATTAGGGAATAGTGATTTACATGGTGGAGGGGAAATCTATAATTATATGGGTTACGCTTTTAGTCAGTCAGATACAATACTTAATGGGAGATGGGAGATTGAGTCTAATAGTTTTGATGTAGATGAATGGATGGTAGAAGATGAGAGTACTATAACTACTAATAGTGTTGTAATAGAAGAGACTGGAGTAGCCCCAATTCCTCAAAACTTATTTTTTAATGTGGATGTAAAAGCGAAAAAAGTGATATATGATGGGATGGATATTACAGACGTGGAGGGTAGAGTAATATTGAAAGAAGGTATTTGTTCTTTTGAAAGAACTTCACTTAAGATGTTTGGTTCATTGGTTGAACTAACGGGAAATTATAACACGAAAAATCCATCTAAGCCTAAATTCGAGTTTAATATGGGGATAGAGGGGATGGAAATAGGTAAAGTAGCACAGTATTTTGAAGTGGCTAAAAAATACTTACCGAACCCTGAAAGTATTTCTGGGCGGTTTTCTGGAGATATAAACTATAGTTCAGCGTTAAAAAAAGATTATATGCCTGACTTGGCTACACTTAATGCTTTGGGAGATGTGAAATTGTTTAACACTTCGTTTAATGCTAAAAATGTAAATATATTGAGTGCTATACAAAAGGCTTATCCTTTAGGTTTGGAAGAGATGAAACTTCATGGAACAAAGATAAAGTTTTTTATCGAAGATGGGAAACTTAGGGTTGAGCCATTTGATGTGAAAAACAAAAATACAAATATGAAAGTGAGTTTGGTAAAAGGATTTGACGGGGTCATTAATCATAAAATTAATGTAGATGCACCAGCCGCTATTTTGAAGCAATTAGGAAATGATTTTTTTAATAGAAAAGACTTATCGGATAGAGTGAATTTTGATTTGCTAGTAAAAGGGACAGAGTTGAAACCATTGGTAACGATGGATGGGAAGAATTTTGTTAAGAATCAAATAAGTAATGTGGTGAATGATGAAATCAACAAAGAAAAAGAAAAGGAAAAAGCTAAAATTTTAGCGAAAGCGAAACAAGAAGCAGATAAGATAAGAGCAGAAGGAAAAAAACAAGCAGACAAAATAAGAGCTGAAAGCCAGTCTCGAATAGATAAAGCAAATAAAGAGTGGGCTACTCAAGTAGGTAGAGCAAAATCAGAAGGGTATAAGAGTGCTCAAGCGATAGAAGATAAGGCGAGTAATGTAATAGAACGAAGAATAGCAAAGATTGCTGCGGACAAAGTAAGGTTAGAAACGGATAAGAAAGTAGTTAAGCTCAAATCAGAAGGAGCAAAGAGAGTGAAAACTACAGAAGAAAATATCGAAAAACAGGCTCAGGCAGTAGAAAATGTAGCTAATAAACAAGCTGACAAGGTTGAAGTGGAGGCTCAGAAAAGAGTGGATTCGTTATAATCTTAAAAAACTTGTGAATAAGAATAAGATAAAAAATAGTTCCCTTATTGGTTTTACCCTTTAAAGTGACTATTATTGCCCTTATTTTGATAGAAAAATTATTTAATTAAAAATAGAAAATGGCAGTATTAGATAGAATACGAAGAAGAACGGGACTTTTGTTAATTATAGTGTTTGGTGCATTATTTTTGTTCGTTATACAAGGTTTGTTTTCTAATGGGGGATTTGACTTTTTGAATGAAGACCCTAATACAATAGGCACAATTAATGGGAAGTCAGTTGATAAGAAAGAATTTCTTCAACAAACACAAATTAACGAGGCGATGTATAGCCAAGGTCAGTCTAACCCTTATCAAAAACAACAGTATGAGGCTCAGGCATGGAGAGACATGGAGTTTAAATACGCTTATACTCCTCAGTTTGAAGAACTTGGAATAACAGTTACATCAGGAGATGATTGTTTGGATTGTGAGGAAGTACAAATGGTACAAGGAAAAAATCCAGACCCTTCTATTGTACAGATGTTTACAGATCCAGAAACAGGTAGTTTTGATCGTGCTAAATTGAAGAAATTTTTAAACGATATATATAATAACCCTCAATTAGAGAAGGAGAATCCTCAAATTTTGCAACAAAGAGGAATGTGGAACTTGAGAATTGAGCAACTGAAAAAACAAAAGGTGCAAGCACGTTATATGGATTTACTGTCTAAGTCTAATTATGTGACTAAAGCAGAAGCAAAAAAGATGATCCTAGATAAGTATACAAAAGTAGACGTGAGTTACTTATATGTACCTTACACAAGTGTTGTTGATTCGCTAGCAGGAGTAACAGAGCTTAATGACGCTGATTTGAAATCGTATTTGTCAGTTCATGCAAATGAATATACATTTGAGCCAACTCGTATTATTGACTATTTAGCTATACCAATTCAGCCAAACGGTGAGGACAGCACTGCTGCTCAAGTAGCGGTTAGGTCTTACGTAAAAGGTTTGTTTGAGTCTAAAGATGATTCTACATATATCAACACGACAATAGCTAGCATTGCAGAGTTTAAGTCAGCTAAAGTGGGTGATCTCCCAAGAATATTGTTAACAGACTCTACATTGAAAGTAGGTAAAATATTTGGTCCAATGTTAGATGCGAGTGGCTACAGAGCTTATAAAGTAACTAATATTGACCCTAGAGATACAATGTATAAAGCTACTGCATCGCATATTTTGATTAAGACAGATACTTCGATGGACGCAAGTACATTGGAAGCAAAAAGAATTCAGGCAGAAGTAATTCTTGCAGAAGTATCAGCAGAAGGAGTAGACTTTGCAACAGTAGCCAAAACAAAAAGTGAAGGACCTTCGGCTCAAAATGGAGGAAGCTTAGGAGAGTTTGAAACAGGTGCTATGATTAAACCTTTTCAAAAAGCAGTTTTCTCAGCAACAGAGGAAGGTGTTGTAGGTGAATTGGTGAAAACTCAGTTTGGTTATCATATCATAAGGGTAGATAAGATCAAAGAGAAAGCGGGTAAGATGATTACGTATATCGAAATGGGAGAAGATATTATTCCTAGTGATGAAACGGTATACGCTTTACAAGAAAAAGCAAATGCTATCTTTAGTAAATTGGGTGGAACTTTATCAGGGTTGAAATCTTTTACAGATGCTGAGGACGAATATTACTTGAGCGAAGGAAATCAAGTGAAACCATCAGACAAAAGGATAGGTTCTGTTAATGAAGTGAACTCTATTATTTATTGGGCATATACAGACAATAAAGAAGGACAACTATATCCTAAAGTATTAAGAACATCTCAAAATTTAATAATTGCGGGACTTAAGTCTGTAGTGAATAAAGGAGAACCTAATATAGAAGCCGTAAGAGGTCAGTTGGAACAAAAATTTCGTAATAGTAAAAAAGCAAATTTTTTAGCAGAGAAACTAAAAGAAGGATCTTCTTTAGAAGAGAAACTGTCAGCGATAAATAAAAACTTACAAATAGCCAATGTTAATATCAAAACGGCAACACTTACGCTAGATAATGGCGTGATACAAGGAGTTGGTCAAGCACCTACAATGGTGGGGTCTGCATTTGGATTAGCCGAAGGAGAAACTTCTAAAGTAATAAAAGAAGATAATGGTGTCGTTATTGTTCAGGTGAATAAAATCAACAAGACTGCAGGAGAATTGTCAGCAGAAGAAATTGAAACAGTTCAAAAACAATTAAAGACACAATTAGGAAATGATTTTACGAAAGTAGATAATGTTATTAAAGCGAGTGCTGGGATTGAAGACAAGAGATTTAAATAACAAGGGCATCGTAATATTTAAGTAATGAAAAGGTGACCTTGAGTCGCCTTTTTTATGTTATGAAAGGAAAGTTAATATTGGTAGGGGCTGGTCCAGGTGACCCAGAACTTATTACCCTCAAAGGTGTAAAAGCAATTGAGAGTGCAGATGTGCTTTTATATGATGCTTTAGCAAATGAAGTGTTGCTTAATTATGCCTCCAATTCCTGTATTAAGAAATTTGTAGGAAAAAAACCCAGCATTCACCAAACCCAACAAGTAGATATAAACAAACTTATTGTTGAGTATGCTCAAAAAGGTAAAACAGTAGTAAGACTCAAAGGTGGTGACCCTTATTTATTTGGAAGAGGGCATGAAGAGCAAGTTTATGCTAGAGAAAACGGCATAGACACAGAGGTTATTCCTGGAGTCTCTAGTTTTTATGCCGTGCCGGAAGTCAATCAGTTACCACTTACCCGTAGAGGGTTAAGTGAAAGCTTTTGGGTGTTGACTGGTACTACCAAAGACTTAGAGTTAGCCAAAGATATTCGCAGAGCGGCAGAATCAGATGCTACGATAGTGGTGTTGATGGGGATGAATAAGCTGTCAGAAATTTGTGATATTTTTAAAGAAACGGAGAAATCACAAACTCTTATTACAATTATTCAGAATGGAACTTTACCATCGCAAAAAATAGTAAAAGGAACAATTGAGAGTATTCAAAACCTAGTAAAAAGAGCTAAGATGAGCAATCCAGCTATTATTGTGATAGGAGAAGTGAATCAAGTTTTGGAAAAGCTTTAGGGGGTAAACATTATTCATAACAAATAATGACTTTTTGCATTCAAAAGACATCAAGTTTCACTATATTTGTTGTCAACCTATTTTAAAAATCGTATGTCATACGAAATAACAGAAGAGAATAATTTTAAATACATAGAGAAAGGTGAAGGAGAAGTTTTATTCCTTTTACACGGACTTTTTGGTGCCTTAAGCAATTGGCATGAAGTTATTGAGCACTTTAGTAAAAAATACAAGGTGATTATTCCGATGCTACCTATTTATGAAATGCCAGTGAAGAGTGCGGGTATTCCTAAATTAGTAGAGTTTGTTGAAGAATTTATAAAATTTAAAGGATTGAAAGAATTTCATTTGATAGGAAATTCTTTAGGCGGGCATATTGGTTTGGTGTATTTACTTAAACATCAGTCAAAAGTAAAAACTCTTACTTTGACAGGAAGTAGTGGCTTGTTCGAGAGTTCTATGGGTAATTCCTTTCCTCGTAGAAGTAACTACAAGTTTGTAGAAGAAAAAACAAAGCAAACATTTTACGACCCAAATGTAGCAACCAAAGAGTTGATTGATGAAGTATTTAGTATTACTGATTCTATCCCTTCTTGTTTGAGGATGATTGCGATTGCAAAATCTGCACAACGTCATAATTTGGCTAACGAATTACAAAATGTAAAAGTACCTACCTTACTGATTTGGGGGCTTAATGATACGATAACACCTGCGTTTGTTGGGCATGAGTTCAACCGATTAATAGAAGGTTCTGAGCTTAAGTTAATTGATAAATGTTGTCACGCACCAATGATGGAGCACCCACAGAAATTTAATGTCTTATTAGACAAATTTTTACTTTCTCATGATAGCTAGGCAACATATCAGTGCCGATGTTCCTTTTTTAAAATCATCAGATACTATTGGTTATGCTTTAGAGATGATGGAAGACTATAAATTTAGTCAGCTTCCTGTACTTAACGAGAAGAATGAGTATTTAGGAATTTTAGAGGAAGACGTATTATTAGGCAACCTTGATTTTGAAATAAAAATTGAAAAACTTCAGCTAAAAGCAAAAAGTGCTTATATAGAAGCTCATCAGCATTTGTATGAAGCATTACGCTATATTGTAGATTATGATACGAGTATCGTACCTGTTGTACAGAATGAAAATGAATTTATTGGGGCAATAGATGCAGCAGAGCTTGTCAGAACTGTTGTAGAATTAACGGCAGTCTCTAGTAATGGTGCTATTCTTGTTTTAGGTATCAAGCAAACAGATTATTCTTTGGCAGAAATTGCCAGAATAGTAGAAGGGTCAGGTGCTAAAGTATTAAGCAGTACAGTGTATACTAAAGAAGATGAACCTACTCATGTTTATGTTACACTTAAGCTTAATCAAGAAATTATAAGCGATGTTATTTCAGCTTTTAATAGGTATGAATATCATATCGTGGCTAGTTTTCAAGAAAAAACACCAGACGATGACAAAGATAGACTAGACCATTTGTTTAAGTATTTAGATATTTGATGTGATGAAAATAGCACTGTTCGGTAGAAAATTTGAAGAAAAATGTTTTGATCCAGTTAGAGATATTATAGGTCTGTTAAATGACCGAGGTGTAGAAATTATTATTTTTGAAGACTTTCATGAATTTCTAATTCAGAAGAAAATCATAGATAAAAGTTATACTACGTTTAAAGATAATGGTATCCTTAACGAAGGAGATTTTCTTATTTCTTTGGGAGGTGATGGGACTCTATTAGAGGCAGTTACCATTGTTCAACATAAAGAAATCCCAATTTTAGCAATCAATGCTGGTAGACTAGGATTTATGGCAGCTACTCCAATAGAGGCAGGAGTAAAAGGTGTTGAGTCGTTATTAGACGATAAATATGTAATAGAAAACCGTAATTTGGTTTGTTGTAAAACAGATAGTAAATTATTTGGCGAATTAAATTTCGGACTTAATGAATTGGCACTTCAAAAGAGAGACACCTCCTCTATGATTGTGATTCATGCTTATTTGGATGGAGAGTTTTTAAACTCATATTGGGTAGATGGTTTAATCGTTTCTACGCCTACTGGGTCTACTGGTTATTCGTTGAGCTGTGGAGGTCCATTGATGATGCCAATTACTAATAATTTTATTTTAGCACCAGTAAATCCTCATAACCTTAATGTAAGACCTTTGATTGTGCCAGATAGTTCTGTGTTGACTTTGGAGGTAGAAGGACGTTCAGCTAAGGTGCTACTGTCTTTGGACAGCCGTTCGGTGTCTGTGCCGATGAAAACAAGGATAACAGTTTCCAAAGCTGATTTTTCATGTAAATTAGTACAAGTAGAAGGGTATAGTTATTTTAATACACTTCGTAGTAAGTTGAATTGGGGCTTAGACACAAGGAACTAAAATGTTGGAAGAGATAGAGAATTGGGGTAAAATTCAAAGTTTTGTAGAAGATTTTTCGGGTAAACGACCAGAGTCAGTAGATGTAATATTATTTTTAATAGGTGTTCAGGAGCTTGGGCAAGGGGTTAAGAATTTCAGTAAAGAGCAAAAGCAAGATTTGATGCATATTGCAGTCTGTAAAATTTTTAGTCTAGGAGGATTTTATGAATTAACTCACACTGACGAAGAAGGTTGGCCACATTATAAATCGATAGAAAAAGTGCCTCATCGTAAAATGCTTCTGCAAGAGGGCTTAATCAAAGAATATATTGTGAAGTATTTTGAACATAATGACTTGATATAAATGTGCGGAATAGCATTTATATTAGACAAGAATAATTGTTTAGACACTTCTCCTATTGAGGCAATGCTATCAAGTATGAATCATCGGGGACCCGATGGAAAACGGTTTTTATTAGGAAACTTCAAAGGGAGTACATTTTATATAGGGCATAATACACTTCACGTCCTCTCTGATGAGAATAGTGAGCAACAACCGCTTAATGATGGAAGTGATTATTTATCATATAATGGTGCGATTTATAATTATAAGCAATTAGATAAAAATGCATTAACAGACACTGATGTTTTGTTTTCTCAATTAAGAGAAAAAAAAACAAATTGCTTAGCGGATTTGCACGGGATGTTTGCCTTTGTGTTTGTGTCAGAAAATGAAGTGATATTAGCTCGTGATCAATTTGGTGTAAAGCCCCTGTATTATTTTGAGAATGAAAAATATTTAATTGTAGGATCGGAAACAAAGGCGATTTTTGCTACAGGATTAGTAGAGAAAATGATTAATTCGGGTCAAGCTAAATATTTCTTAAAATATAAACACACGGCATTAGGGAAAACTTTATTTGAAGGAATAAAAGAATTGTTACCTCAATCATATCTGACTTATAGTGACAAATGTTTAGAGGAGACTATTTATAAAATTCCAGCTATTACAGTTGTTGGTAGTCTTAAGGATGTTTTACTTAATAGTGTTGAGACTCAATTACAATCAAAAGATAAACAGGTCGGCTTGATGTTGAGCGGAGGGATAGATTCTACTCTTTTGTTGGCAATGATAAGAAGAGAATTAGGACTCAAAAACTTTCCAGTATTTTCAACTATTGCTTCGGGTATGCAGGATGCCAGTTATAGTCGGAAGGCTTCTGATTTGTATGATGCAGAATATCACCATGTTTCGGTTGGTGAGGAAGATGTTGAGCAGTTACTGAAGATATTTCATCCTGACGAAGAGCCTATTGCAGACATGGCTAGTCTTAATACAATATTACTGTCGGAACAGGCAAATAATCAAGACGTTTCAGTATTGCTAAGCGGTGCTGGAGCAGATGAATTATTTATAGGATATAATCGTCATAGGGCTTATTTTAAATACCTGTCAAACAGAAATGTCCCATATTCAGCCTTTCAGTACTTACCTTTTGGCGGGACGGATATAGTGAGAAAGTTAAAGAAATTAGGAAAGTCAATTGACAAAGACCCTATACAAACATATCTGAATTTTGTAGGTCTACAATGGGATATTAATACACCGTCTAATACTATTGAACAACCTGAAAACTTGATGAATTGGGCATTAAATCAAGATACTCAAAACTACCTTGTGAAAGACATATTGGCAATGACAGATAAGATGTCAATGTTACATGGTATAGAAACACGAGTACCTTATCTTGATACTGTCTTGTATCAATACGCTAGAGAGCAGTCTGCAAGCACTCACTTGCAGAAGGGTACTAAAACTTTGCTAAAAGAATTGCTCACGTCTTATGGAGGAGAAGTGTTTTGTCAACGAAAAAAAGAAGGTTTTGGTTTTTCTTTTCGAAATTATGTTAAAAAGGATTGGTTTGATATCGAAGCCTCTCATCAGATATTTTTATATTTAGAGTATGAACACTTTAGAGATATAGTGAGTTATCATTTTTCAGGACAAGAAGATTATAGTCAAGAATTAGTGGCATTTTTAATACTTAAAAACGTATTTTTGTAAAATGTTATAAAAGCGAATGATTTTTATGAAAAAATATATACTAATTTTTATTGTTTTATTCATGTTGTCATGCTCTAAAAGAGTTGTTGATAGTAATGTTAAATCTACTAGTCCTACAAGTGTAGATGGGTTTTGGATGGGAGAACATGGTGACGCTTTTACAAACGCTTATGCACAGTTTTCTGAAATAAATGGGCGTATTTATATGTCTCATTTTTTAGAATTTGAGAATCAACCTTACTATGAAGTAGGTGTAGGGGTGCGTAAAGGTGATTCTTTACTTTATCATGTAGAAGCAAAACGTAAGATTCCAGGTTGGAGTCCTGAAGGGGATCATTATCTTAAGATAGATGAATCTGGCAATAAAATATCAGGTTATTTTATTGATCAGAGAGGTAGTAAGGGAAAGATGATTTTTAATAGATTAAGATAATTTTATGCTAAGAGTTATATTAATATTGTCGGTTTTTATTCAATGTTTTTTAAGTTTAGGTCAGAAGATGGATTTAAAATTTGAAGGTTTGACTATTCAAGATGGTCTTTCTTCAAACGTGATTAATGACATTATTCGAGATTCGGATGGTTTTATGTGGGTGGCAACAGAAGATGGAGTGAATCGCTATGATGGTTTAGAATTTAAAACGTATAGGGAAAGAGAGGGTGATTCTACCACTTTATGTAGTAATCTGATTTATGTTTTTCTCAAGAATCATCAAAACAATCTTTTAGTAGGCTCATCCAAAGGTTTAAATATTTATAATTCTAAACTTGATCGTTTTGATAAAATTCTTGAAGGAGTTGAAGTAAGAGACATTATTGAATATTCAAAAGGAGGGTATATGATTGCTTCTTCAAAAGGTTTGATTCAACTAGACGACAACTTTATAATTGTAAATAAAAGCATTCTTGATAAAGAGGATGCTATTGCCCTTACTTGTGTGTTTGAAGATAGTCAAAAACGATTATGGTTAGGTAGTTTTCAAAGAGGTTTGTATTTAATGAATTCAGTGGGTAGCATTGAGTCATTTAATATAGGAAACGGTAGATCTTCGGGTAATTTAATTCGTGGGATTATAGAAAATCACAAACATGAAATCATGGTGGCGACTGCTGATAATGGTATAGTTGTTTATAGTCAAAATACTGATGTCTTTGAAGAGTTGTCAATTCTTGAAGGAGATGATTTGAAAAACACAATAGCTATTTATGAAGATGAAGGGAATCATCTTTGGGTAGGAACTATAGGTTCTGGATTAGCTATTTATAATTGGAGACAGAAAAAATACGAAACATATACTCACTCGATTTCGTCTACTCGATCAATCACCGATGATGTTATTACAAGTATTTATTCGGACAAGAGGGGTGGTATCTGGCTGGGATCTCACAATAGAGGAGTTGTGTTTTTTAACAAATACAGTGCCAATTTTAAACATGTTGATTATTTGCCCTCATTTCATGAAAATAATATAGTTTCAGCTTTCAAGAAAGACAAGAAGGGAAATCTTTGGGTAGCAACAGATGGTGGTGGTATTGTGTATTATGATTTTGAACACCATAAGAATCAATCTTTTGTATACGATAGTAAGAATAGGTCTACTAGTTCTCTGTCGAGTAATAGTTCTTTGGCTTTAGAGATAGATGATGAAGAAAAAGTCTGGGTCGGGTCTTATCAAGGTGGAGTAGACGTTTATGATCCTCAAAGTAATCAGTTTACGCATTATCGAAATAATCCTAAAAACAAAAATTCTTTAGCACATAATATTGTTTGGAATATTTATAAGGATTCGAAAGGTAGGATGTGGATTTGTACCCGTCATGGGATTTCTCTTTATCAACCAGAAACAGATGATTTTGTTTCTTTTACAAAGAAAAATACAAATTTAAAAGGAGAAAATATTAGAATGATGTTAGAAATAGATTCGACTCATTTTTATGTGGCTACCACAGAAGGATTCTCCATTTTTGATTTTAATAAAAAGTCGTTTAAAACATTTGTGCATGAATTAAAAAAAACTACTTCTATAAGTAGCTCTTTTGTGCTAAGTGTGGTGAGAGACTCCAAAGATAGAGTTTGGGTAGGAACTTATGGAGGAGGGGTAAACTTATTTAATCCAAAATTAGGAACTTTTCGATCATGGAAAGAAGAGAATGGTTTAAGTAATAACTATGTTTGTGGAATCCTTCCAGACTCTAGGGGAAATCTGTGGATTCCTACTCAACATGGCTTGTCACGGTTTAATATAGCTGATGATAAATTTCAAAATTTTTACTATGCAGATGGACTTCAGGGAGATAAGTTTTCGATAGGAGCTGCAATGGTATGTGAAGATGGAGAAATTTTAATAGGAGGAATCAATGGGTATAATTCATTTGTGCCTAGCCAAATTATGTCAAACAATTTTCCTCCTCCGTTATATTTTACGGATTTTAAAATATTTAATCAATCTGTTGACTTGTCAAAAAAAAAATAGT
>Ga0256845_1001049_pt1 | contig 23549 bp, 18 predicted proteins | sample RiftiametaG_FD_189101 | JGI IMG/M metagenome (GOLD analysis project Ga0256845, IMG submission 189101) | Tube worm associated microbial communities from hydrothermal vent at the East Pacific Rise, Pacific Ocean - Riftia | ecosystem: Host-associated > Annelida > Integument > Unclassified ... | reverse complement strand
ATGTCAGAGTTGATAGAAGAAGAAAAAACTGAATTAATGAAGTATATTAAGCAAGATGATTTTTCTGAGATAAATAAAATGTTTAATGAAAAAGTAACCGAAAAAAATGCAAATTATATTTCTGATATCACACATGAGATTTTCGATAAGTATAAAACAAAACTGAAAAATACAGAAAACCAGCTGTTAATTGCTGAAATGTATAGAAATTCTTCAAATCAAAAACCTGTAATTCCCGGCTCTTCGTTAAAAGGTGCTATTAGAACTGCTATAGTTAATGAATTTGCAAAAAATAAAGATGTAATAAAAAATAAAAAAAAACCTGAAAAGGAAATTATAGGATATGATGATGCTAAAACTGATCCATTCAGAAATTTACATATTACTGATTGCGAAATAAACGGGGAAAAAGTCCAACAAATTGCTGATTTTATTAATTTTAAAGAAAAAAGAAAGAATAGTGAAGATTTCTCAAAAATGCAGATGATAAAAGAACATATAATAGGAAAAATGTTAAATGGGGATGCTAAAGGTGAGTGTGAAATAACAATAAATGAAGAAATGTTTTCAATAAGCAAAGAAATTGGTAAATGGAAACCTTTTAATAGGAAAATTGATTTAAGTTTAATAATTAATTCCTGCAACTCTTTTTATTTTAATAATTTAGAAAATGAGTATAATAATTTTTTTAAAAATTCTACCCATACTATCCTTAAAGATAATGGAAAAAGAACAATTGAATACATAAAAAAAATAATTAGTAAAGACAAAAATGAATGTTTGATTAGGGTAGGACAATTTAGTCAAATAGAAAATGTAACTATAGAGAAACATAGAAAACCGCAGAATAAAAAAGGATATGGAAAGACGCGAACATTAACAGAGTCTAAATTTCCGATCGGTTGGGTGAAATTGAAATTTATCTCTTTGGATGAAGCAAAAGAAATAAAAAAACAAGAAAGACTTAAAAAAATACAGATAGAATTAAAGTTAAAAGAAGAACAGGAAAAAATTGACAAAGAAAGAAGAGAAAAAGAAGAAAAAGAGAGAATTGAGAAAGAAAGGATTGAGGCATTAACACCGGAGGAAAGATTAAAAGAAGAGATAGAAAAGGTAATAGAATCAAAAGATAATCAACGAATTGGAGTTATTATAAAAAAATTTATAGCGGAAACAAAAGAAAAAGAAGTTTTTATTTTTTTAAAAGATCAGTTACAGAAAATTGACGAGTGGAAACCTAATGGTGGGAATAATAAAAAAAAGAAAATGAAAAAAAGAAAATGAAAAAAAGAAATGAAGAAATAAATAGTATTATCGGAGATTAGAATTATTTTTATAATTGATAAAGGATAATTAAGCAATGACAAATATAAAACTTTTTGAAGATAAAAAGGTTCGCTCTGTTTGGGATGAAAAAGAACAGAAATGGTATTTTTCTATTGCCGATATAATTGCAATCTTAACCGATAGTACCAATCCGGTTACTTATTGGAGAAAATTAAAGGAACGATTAAAAAAAGAGGGAAATGAAACCGTGACAAATTGTCACGCTTTGAAAATGAAAGCTTTGGATGGTAAGATGCGAAAAACCGATGTTGCCGATGTAGAACAGCTTTTACGCCTTATTCAATCCGTTCCTTCAAAAAAAGCGGAACCGTTTAAACGCTGGCTGGCAAAAGTCGGTTATGAACGATTAGAAGAGATTGAAAATCCCGAACTTGCTTCAAAAAGGATGCGTGAAATATATATCAAAAAGGGATATTCCGATGCTTGGATAGAAAAACGAATGAGGGGTATTGCAGTTAGAGATGAGTTGACTAATGAGTGGAAAAAAAGAGGTGTTAGAGAGCAAATAGAATATGCAATACTGACATCTGAAATCAGTAAGGCAACCTTTGGAATGACTCCGAAAGAATACAAAAATTATAAGAAACTATCTAAACCAAATGAAAATTTACGAGATCATATGACGGATCTGGAGTTAATATTCACAATGCTCGGTGAAGCATCAACAACGGAGATTGCTCGTAAAAAGAATGCTATAGGTTTTAATGAGAATAAAAAAACAGCTAAGGAAGGTGGTAAAATTGCAGGAGATGCAAGAAAAGCTCTTGAAAAAAAAACAGGCGATAAAATCTCAACTGAAGAAAATTATAAAGAATTAACCGAGTCAAAACAAAGATTATTAAAGCAGGTTAAAAAATGAAAAAACTATTCTTAATTTTTTCTCATAAGCTGACCGATGAACAAATTTATGAAGCTGAAAATGATTTGGGGGTTAATAATATTGTTTGTCTTCCCGAAAACCTTCAAAAATTATGGAGTATTGTTTCACCAGAGGGTGAGTTGAGTTTGGAGAGATTAAAAATGATTACGGACTGGATCAAAGAAAATGCAGATGAGAACGACCTCATCCTTATTCAAGGCGAATATGGATCGACATATTATTTTGTAGATTTCGCTTTTAATATTGGATTGACACCTATATATTCTACATCGAAAAGAGTCTATTCCGAAAAGGCAAACGGAGACGGATCGGTAAAGAGAGAACATATATTCAAACATGTAAATTTCAGAAAATATAAAAGATATCAAGGGAGAAAATAATGGGAAGAAAGGTGTTAATATCTTTGGTAAGCGAACAGACCATACCAAATGTTATATTAATAAAAGAAAAACAAGAAATTCATAGATATTTATTTATAAGTACGGAAAAAATGGAAAAGAAAAAAAAGGTTGAAGCTATCATTAAAGGTGCATCAATAGAACATTTTAAAATAGATACGATTGTTGTTAAAGAAGATAATCTCTATGATATTGAAGAAAAATTAAAACAATCTGATTTAAAAGATGATGAAGAGTTTATAATAAACTTAACAGGCGGAACAAAGTTAATGTCAATTGGAATATATAATTTTTTTAAAGAAAGAAAATCTGAAATTATATATATTCCTATTGGAAAAAATATTTATAAAATCATTGTTCCAAAAACAAAAAATAATAAAAAAGATATAGAGTATAGGTTGAGTTTAAAAGAATATCTTTCTTCAAATGGTGTTGAATTTAAAATTGGTGATATTTATAAAGATAAAAATTTTACAGATAATTTTTTTGATTTATATACAAAAGAAAATATTATAAATAATATAACGAAAATTAGGGAATTCAGAAATGGAAAAAAAATAAAAAGAAAATTACAAAAAAAGAAAGTTTTAACGAAAAAAGAAATACCTGAAAATATATTTACCTTTTTAAAAAAACTTAATTTAGGAACAGATACAGGTGTAAGCATTAAAGATTTTGAGTATATAATTGGTGGATGGTTTGAAGAATATATTTATAATTTGTTAGTTTCACAAAATATCATAAAAGATAATGATATCGGACTAAACATTGAAATATTCAGAGAAAATTCTCAAAATGAATTCGATGTAATATTTACTTACGATAATGCTTTATTTGTGATTGAATGTAAAACAGGATTAAATGGTTTAAATGGGAAAATTGTTAATGAAACATTATACAAATTAGACTCTTTAAAAAAAGATTTTGGTCTTTTTGTTAAAGCCTATCTTATAACACTTGAAGATTTAAGGGATAAAAATGGTGAAATAAAAAAATCATGGGAAAAGAGAGCGGCTTTAATGAATATTACGATTATTGATAGAAAGTATATATTAGAAAAATCAATTTTAAAAAAAATTCTAAAATAGCGAAATAAAAGGGATAAAATGTCAACATTATATATAGTCTCCAATGGAGGGAAACTTGTTAAAAAGGGTGAAGTCCTCCAGCTTAAAAAAGATAATGATATTCTTAACACTATTTTTCCATTCAAGACAGATCTGCTCTTTATAATAGGGCGTATTGAAATAACTTCCGCGGCAATCAAATTTTTAATGAAACATAAAATTGAGACCGTCTTTTTAAGTAAGAACGGCAAATTTAACGGAAAGATCGATTTTCAAACCGGAAAAAACATATTTCTTAGAATGAAACAGTATGAACTGACAAAAGATCCGGATTTTAAAATAGGAATGGCAAAATCAATCGTTGCTGCTAAACTTAGGAATCAATTGTCTTTTATGCAACGTATCGGGAGAAAAAGTTTCAACAAAGGGGATATTAAAGACTCAATTTCAAGAATGAAGCAAAATATACAAAAAGCCGAAGCAGCGACTAATACGGATTCTCTTCGGGGATACGAAGGAATGGGAGCCAGACTCTATTTTTCGGTTTTTAAAAAAGCAATAACAATCCCATGGGCTGTTTTTAACGGAAGGAGCATGCATCCACCGAGAGATAATGTTAATGCTGTCCTAAGTCTGCTATATACATTTATATTGTTCAGAGTTGATGCTGCTGTGGAATCGGAAGGTCTTGACAGTTATGCCGGTTTTTTTCATAGGATTGATTATGGGAAAAAATCTTTAATATTTGATCTTATGGAAGAGTATAGGACACCCATAGCCGACACTCTTGCAGCTGCACTTTTTAATCTGGGAATATTAAAGGAGGAGCATTTCAGAGAAGAGATCTTCTCTCAAAAAAGCAACGATTTTCCTCTTTCAGAGGGGGAAGAAAGGCACGAGGAGAATTTTAGCATTCTCCCTGAAAAAAGAGGAGTGCTTCTTACGAAAGACGGGATTAGAGAAGTGATAACTCAATTTGAAAGAAAACTAAATGATTCAATTTATCATGGTCCTATGTTAAAAGAGTTAACTTACAAACAATTGATATTTGAACAGATAAAACATTTTAAAAGAGTAATATCAGGACAGGAATCCGAATATAAACCTTTAAGAATAAAATGATATATATGATTTGTTATGACATCACGGATCCGAAGAGACTTAGAAAGACGGCGAAAATTCTTGAAGATTTCGGGATTAGGGTGCAATACTCATTTTTTCAATGTGAGATGAGAAAAGAGAAACTTGAAGAATTAAAAAGAAATATCCTTGATGTAATAGATCTTGAAACTGATAATTTTTTCATCTACCCCCTTTGTGAAGATTGCTCAAGGAAAGCAATTGTCTACGGCAATAAAGATGTGATAAAACTGCAAAGCTTTGAAATAATATGATAAAAAACAGATTAATAATATACGATATCACAGATCCGAAAAGACTGGCAAAAATAGCAAAAGTGATGGAAAACTACGGAGTAAGAGTCCAAAAATCGGTTTTTGAAGTTTTTTCCAATGATTCGACTTTCAGATCTCTCAGAACCGACGTCATTGAGATTATGAAGAATGAAGATTCCGTGATTTTTTTTGAGCTTTGTCAAAGGGATTGGGAAAAAGTTGAAAAATTCGGTCCGGGAAAATATATCGAATCGGAAGATCGGGAATTTTATATTTTATAAATTGTTCTTTGACTTTTCAGATTATAAAATCGGGTTTGAAAACAAATATTTTTTATATTAAGATGAGAATGATTAATTTTAAACTATACTCCGCGAACCGGAGTGAAAGGTAAAAATGCAGTTGCTATCGTTCCGGTTAGCGATAGGCTATATAACAAAACAAATTGTTGTTAGAGGAGGATTTATCATAAAAAAGATGAAAAAAACTATTGGTTGGCGGAAAAGAGGTTTTTCGATAAGTCAGAGACTTTCGTTTCATTGACGGAGTTAGATACCTCGACCTGAAAGAAGGGATTAAGACCTCAGATTTAAAATTTCTTCTTTTTTCATTTAAACCGTTAGATACCTCGACCTGAAAGAAGGGATTAAGACCTGTGGCTTTGTGGTATATATACTCTGCCCTCTTTTTAGTTAGATACCTCGACCTGAAAGAAGGGATTAAGACGGAAAACCCTTTAAAGATTTTAATTTATTCGATGTTAGATACCTCGACCTGAAAGAAGGGATTAAGACACGCAAAACTACACCCGATGCAATGTTTTTCTGAGGTTAGATACCTCGACCTGAAAGAAGGGATTAAGACAGCAACAGTATCTGGATTTACAGAGGGTTCCTCTTCTGTTAGATACCTCGACCTGAAAGAAGGGATTAAGACTGTTTTGTTGTTAATGTCATTTTAAATTCTCCTATGAAGTTAGATACCTCGACCTGAGAGAAGGGATTAAGACCCTTTAAAAGTTTTTTAATTTCATGAAATCTTTTATGTTAGATACCTCGACCTGAGAGAAGGGATTAAGACTTTTACGCCTGTTAAAACTGTTATAAATGCCCTCTGTTAGATACCTCGACCTGAGAGAAGGGATTAAGACCTTCTTCTTGAGGTTGCTCTCTTCACAACCTCCTTATGTTAGATACCTCGACCTGAGAGAAGGGATTAAGACCACCATTAAATATTTCTAATACAGTATCTTCATCCGTTAGATACCTCGACCTGAGAGAAGGGATTAAGACTCCGTAATATTTTCGTTGTTTTCACAAGGTTTAGCGGCAGTTAGATACCTCGACCTGAGAGAAGGGATTAAGACAATCTATAATTTGTTATTCCAAAATCTTCGGGTTTGTTAGATACCTCGACCTGAGAGAAGGGATTAAGACAAAATGTCTGAAAAGAGGGACCATACTACACCGCAATCGGATACAGGTAATTATTAAAATAAATTTATCCTCCGGGACGTTATAAATCCGACTTAGACTCCTCTGTCTCCCCCCACAGCAAATCCACGGTTAAATTAGTTTTGAGTGTTGAGTTTTTAGTTGTGAGTTCAAAGTTAATAACAATTGTTTTATGAAAAATTGTCCTCTGTTTTTCTTCGGAATTTGCTGATATTTCTTCTAACTACTTTCCACTTTTATCTTTTTACTTTAATCTTAGATCTTGTGAACTCTCCACTTACCACTCACCACTAAGAACTTGTGAACTTGTCAAGTCCTGAAAAATTGTTGTTAGTTTTTCAGTTCTTAGTCCCATATATCTTTTATCTTGTGAACTCTGTAATCCCTTAAATATCATCAATTTCCTCATCAACCAATACGTGTCCGACCGGGTAAATATTCAGGTGTGTTAAACAAGGTGAACTCACCCACCTAAAACGTATGGGTTCAAACATCACCTGTTTCCCTCCGGAACACACACCCTCAGTATGAACCGGTTCCCGGTCACTCCTTTCTGTTTCTTCGGAATTTGCTGATATTTCTCCTAACTACTTTCCACTTTTATCTTTATACTTTAATCTTTGATCTTGCAAACTCAACTGAATACTGATCGCTCTTTTCATTGAGAATTACCTCCACCCGACCGTCGTCTATCCTACGGAACGTCAAATTTTTTAACTTAAATTTTAAACTCACTTCGTTTAAACATGAAAAATTTCCCCTACGGGACGTTATAAATCCGACTTAGACTCCTCTGCCTCCCCCGGCACATGGTACCCGCAGGGTGATATCTCAATGAATAGTTCTAAGTAATGACAATTTCTGTAATTCTAAATTTTGAATTCTTAATTCTTAATTAAATGACAAATTCCATAAATTCTTAATGACGTTCACGAACGTGAACTAATGACCACAAATGACAATCTCTATAATCCTAAATCCAAGCCGAAGGCTACCATATCCCAAATCCAAAATAGACTGTGAGCTAAAAGTTCCCCTCCTATATTTGACCATAACAGTATTATTATCTATAATAAATTTTAAAAGTTTAGAATTATCGGAAAAATTCATATAGAGGGAATAAAATGAAAATTGCAGTTGGTTTGAGCGGAGGAGTCGATTCTGCCGTAGCAGCATTCCTGCTCAAAGAGCAGGGTCATGAAGTTGTCGGTGCAATAATGACTTTATGGAAAGATGATTATAAAAAGAGCGTAAAAGGAAATGCATGTTTCGGTCCTGATGAAAAGGAAGATATCGAGGAAGTACAAAGAATCTGTGACTTCCTGAAAATTGATTTCCATCAGATTAACTGTTCGGAAGAGTATGAAAAAAAGGTACTCTCAAATTTTAATAATGAATATATAGCGGGAAGAACACCAAACCCCTGTGTTCTTTGTAATAATAATATTAAATTCGGTACCCTGCCTGAACTCCTGTTTGCATCGGGAATGAAATTTGAAAAATTTGCCACCGGACACTATGTTAATGTTGAGTATGATCCTGTCTCAGATATCTACCTCCTTAAAAAAGGTATGGACAAAAAGAAAGATCAATCATATTTTTTATACAGACTTTCACAAAAACAGCTTTCAAGATCAATATTCCCTCTCGGAGGACTGACAAAAAAAGACGTGAGGAAGATAGCAAAAAAAGCAAATATACCGGTTCATGAAAAGCCGGAGAGTCAGGATTTCTATTCCGGAGACTATTCCGATCTGATCAAAGCAAAACCCATGAATGGAGACTTTATCAATCTTAAAGGTGAAAAGATCGGTTCTCATAAAGGAATCTGGAAATATACAATAGGACAACGGAAAGGTCTTGGAATCTCAGCTCCTGCTCCTTACTATGTTATAGCTATTGATGCAAAGAGAAATCAAATCACCCTTGGATCAAAAGAAGATCTATTGTCAAAAGGACTCATTGCAGAAGATATAAATATCCTTGTTAAAACTCTCCCGGAAAAAGCAAAGGCAAAAATCCGTTCAACCGCAACGGAGATGGATTGCTCGGTAAAAGTATCAGATAACGATATGGAAATAGTTTTTAATGAGATGCAATCCGCAATAACTCCCGGACAATCGGTTGTCCTTTATGAAAATAATACCGTCCTTGCAGGCGGAATTATCAAAACCTCTTTTTGAAATATTTCTCTTTATATTACCTCATTCTAAATCTGTAATACATCCAGAATTTATTCCCGAGATCTCTATATTTTTCAAGCATAAGTCTAAAAATATTTTCGGAAAATTCAGAAAGGATCTTTTTAGCCTCTTTCGGATCCGATTTAATTATTTTTGCGGAATCCGTCTCAACCTTTTTTGAACCTGTTAAAACCATATCTTCAAAATTTTCAAGAGTATCTTTTATTATCTTTTCCGCTTTATCCCATCTTCCCTGTGCAAGTTTGCCGGCTCTCCTGAAAATCCATGCAGGTGAATCCATTGTAAATCTTTTCTGTGATCCTATATGTAATCTCGGATCAAGTTTATCCATTCCGGCATATACGGGAAATTTCGGTGTCATTGCCGGGTTGTCAAAACCAAGCCACATTACACCACCTATCTCATCAGGAAGCCAGGATCTCGACTGCAATATCGTATGGTAAGCACAATATTCGACTGCAATAGGCCTGAATCTTTTTACTGCATCTTTTTTTAAAGTGTTCAACAACTTTCGTAAATCATATGACATCCACGGAGTTGCTATGGGACTTATGACCATCTCTTTTTTAACTTTCTTATTCTTTTCCCCTCTCTTTTTTCTCTTTTCTACAAGAAGATTTTTTCTCATATCATATTTTGTTCCCACATATGTCGTTTTAAACAGCTCCATTACATCCCGCACGGAAATCTTTTTATCCGGTTTTACCGAAAAGGGCAACTCATCTGCATCAAATTTAAGATTTAATGAAGGTGCAACACTGCTTAAAACCCAAAAATCTCTTATTCCGAAAGGTTTTTTACTCCAAGTGCTGCCGTAAGCTTTCCAAAATTTGAAAGTCCCATCTTTCTTTGGATCATAAAGCTTTAATTTTATAGCTTGTTTCACAACATTTTTAGAGAATAGAAAATAATCGGGGTTATTATATTCAATCTCCCCTATCCGGCTGATATTTGCCGCAACACCGACATTTCCGTCCGGAATTCTTTTTGCAGCCCAGACTCCCCCGAATTTCCCCTTCCCGGGGCCTACAATTTCCATATGCCATACTTCATTTTTATCCGTTATTGTAATTGCTTCACCGGAATCACAATAACCATATTTTTTTATAAGTTTTCCGATCAGTTTAATAGCTTCCCTTGCGGTTTTAGTTCTCTCCAGTGCCAGACGCTGCAACTCCTCTATCTGAAAAATACCTTTATCACTCTTCAGCTCCCTTTTCCCGCCGAAAGTCGACTCACCCATAGTAAGTTGATATTCATTCATTGCCGGATAAGCAGTATTAAAAAATTTATATGTTTGCTTAACTTCCGGGATCTCACCAAGCAACTCAAGTCCATCCGAATCAGATGCATATCCCGTATGAAGCCTTCCTTTATATATTTTACACTTCTCACCGTTTTTATGCTTCTTCGCAGGAACGATATCAACCCATGTTCTGTAGTTGGCATCACAAGTATGAGATGTAATAACAGAACCGTCGGTTGAAGCCAGTTTACCGACCATAATACTGGTGCAACTGTCAAATCCGTCCTTTTCCCATAAATCGGAATTTGCCGATAGTAAAAAGACAGAAAATAAAAAAATTATGACCATAAGTTTAGTTTTCATTTTATCTCCTGATTAAATTTATTGATAAGAAAAGATTATAGATAAAAAAAATTTTTTTTCCAATCTATTTTATTGATAAATTTTTATTAATCTAATATGATTTTTTTAGTCAGTTCGGAGGTGACATTTTGAATAAAAAGCTTAATTTCATATTAATTACAATAATTGCCGTATTATTAACTTTTTCAACTTCATTGATTGCAAAGAAAGTTAAACCTGCATATAAGTTTAAAGTTATCAAAAAACTTCCGGCAACATCGGTCAAGAGTCAGGGAAGAACCGGTACATGCTGGATATTTTCTTCCATATCATATCTTGAATCGGAGATTTTAAGAAAGGGAGGACCGGTAACCGACCTTTCCGAGATGTTCATTGCAAGGTATTCTTACATTGATAAAGCAAAGCAATATATCTATATGCACGGAATGGCAAACTTCGGTCCCGGAGGGCAATTCCATGATGTTACGGATCAGATCAGAAAACACGGTATCGCACCGGAAAAGATATACCCGGCTAAACTGAAAGGACAATACAGACACAACCACGGAGAGCTCGGAGCGGTTTTAGACGGCTTTCTCGGAGCAGTTTTAAAGAGGAGAGGAAAGAGACTGACTCCCGTTTGGATGAAAGCTTTTGCAGCAATTTTAAACGTATATCTCGGGACTCCTCCGGAAAAATTTTCATATAAGGGAAAAGAGTATACACCAAAGGAATTTTCAGAGTCGGTAAAACTTGATCCGGATGAATATATAGAGATCACTTCCTATACCCACCACCCGTTCTATAAAAAATGCAGACTGGAGATCCCCGACAACTGGACTTATAACGAAGATTACTACAATGTTCCTATTGATGAACTTTTTGAAATAGTAAAAAATTCGATTGACAAGGGATATACTTTTGTTTGGGACGCCGATGTAAGTGAAAAATTCTTCTCAAAGGACAGAATGGATGTTTCTTTGGTTCCTGAGAAAGAGTGGGATCTAATGACAAAAAAGGAGCAGAAATCAAAGGTAAAAAAACCGATCAAGGAAAAAATTATCACTCAAGAAATGAGACAAGAGAGTTTTGATAATTGGACAACTACCGATGATCACCTGATGCATATTGTCGGAACTGCCTCGGATCAGAATGGGAAATTATACTTCATTATGAAAAATTCATGGGGAACAGATCGTAAATATAAAGGATATTTTTATGTATCCGTTCCATATTTCAAATTAAAAACAATTTGCGTCACTGTAAATAAACACTCTCTTTCAGATGAGATGAAGAAAAAACTGGGTATATGAATTGTTAAGAAAATAAAAATATTTCATATTGATAATCATAAAGTATATTCTTGCAAAAAGAATTGAACCGGATTTATAACATGTAACTTTAGTTTTTCCCGAACGGTTTTATCTTTTTTATCATCACAGGGATAAAAAGATATGTTCCTACGAGAGCTGCAAGCACACCGGATGACGATACAAACCCGAAGTGAACAAACATTTTCACGATGGATGTTGCATAAATAGAAAAAATTGCTATCAGTATAAATGAGGTTATGAAGAGTGTATATCCCACAGCCTTGAAAGATCGAAGTATAGCTTCGTTATAGTTTTGACATCTCTCATTTTCAAATTTAATGTGATTAATGAAGTGAATGGAATCATCAACTCCGATACCGAGCAATATCGGGATTATTGTCATAGTGATAAGATTTAAAGGTATGTTAAACAGTCCCATTACACCGAGAACTATGACCGAAGAAAAGACTATGGGAATAACTCCTATAAGTCCCGCAATAATACTTCTGAAAACAATCGACATCAGTAACAGAATTATCAACATTGCCGTTATAAAAGAGATAAGTTCCCCTTTGATAATATAGTCCTGAATATGTGCAACCCTATATATTACACCTGAAAATCTTATTTTAGCATTAGGAAAATACTTTTTTGCCAAATCCTCTAAAAACTCTTTTTCCTCGATAATGAGGGTTGTATCATAATCTTTGACCTCTATCATCACTCTGACAAACCTGTAATCATAATCAACCCATCTCTCGACTTCCTCTCCTCCAGCCATTTCATACAGAAGAAAAAGTTGAGATATAAGAGATCTTTTGTCGGGTATTACATAGTATTTCCCATCCCCCTTATGCATAACCATATTAAGTTCTTTTACAACATCAACAATAGAAGTAACTCTTTTAGTAAGAGTCAAATCTTCCGCTTTTTTTTCAAAATCATCCAGATTCTTCAATATTTCCGGATCCTTGATAGCATCATTTTCAGGGAACTGTATAGTAACATTATAACTGTAAAGAGACCCTATCTTTGTTCCTGCAATATAGTGTGCCTTTTTAATATAGTTCAGTTTCATTCCGAAAGTGGTTTTGTGATCAACATTTATCCTTGTTCTTGTAGCAGTTGCCAAAGAAATTATAATTAAAACAACAATAAATGAAACAAGTAATTTCTGCCATCTGAGAATAAACTTTCCTAGCTTAAAGGAAATTGCTTCGGAAGAGTGCTTCTTTGAGACAAGATATTTTCCCCTCCCTTTATCATCACTACCGAAACTCAATAGTGCAGGAGTTATCATTATTACAATCAAATAGATGACCATAATTATCAAAGCCGTAGTCAATCCCATCCATTGAAGGATTCTTATCGGAATAAGCGTGAAAGATAAAAGAGAACCAAACGTTGTGAGAGCTGTAAAAAACATCGGCCATCCGGTATGCTCCATTGCATATAAAATCGAATCCTTTCTTTTTCCGGTTGAACGGAACCTATATCTGAAAAAATTGAAAATATGAACGGAATAACCTATGGAAACAGCCATTCCGAGAAATACGGGAATAGTTATAACCATATTATTAACTTTTGTTCCCAAATAACCCATAAAACCATAAACAATAACGATTGAACTGAATGTGGTTATCAGGGGGAATAAAACCCCTCTCAAAGACCTCAGGAAAAGAAAAAGAAGGAAAATCGTAACGATTACCGAAAGTATAATATCGCGTCTTGTCTCTCCGAGAAAAAATTGATTGGCCTCATATTGAGTTATAGGATATCCGGCAGCTTTTATATTAAACTCTTTAAATTCTTTGCGGTTGAGAATCTCGGTAACTTTTTTTCCGATCACCTGCTCCGGGTGATCATGGAACATTGATTCCCAATCTTCCGGATATGGATTCAGATAAACTATTATCCATGTCTGTTTGGAATCATCGGAAAAAAGCTTATTTACAAGAATTCGCTTGGAAAATACAAATTTTTTTAATTTTTCAATTTTATTTTTCTCTTTTGGGATCTTATCCGGAATGAGCTCAACTATCATAAACCCGTCTGAAGTCGGAACGGGAATCCTAAAGTTAGTTAATGAAATAACATTGGAAATCAAAGGTACTTCTTCTTCAAGAACTCCACTTAATTTCCTGATCATTGATAATATATCCGGATTAAAAACATCTTTTGATTCCACGAGAAGTGCAACGAAATCATTGTTACCGAAATACTCTTCAAACAGTTTCGTATTTTCAAGGATCTTGCTGTCTCTCAGGAAAAGTCCCTGATCAGAAGCTATTATCTTTATCCTGCTTAATCCGAATAATGCAATAATATCGACAATTAAAAGAAAAACAAGGATTCCCCATCGGAATTTAATAACAAATTCACCGAGACCGGCAAACCATTTATTAATCTTCTTTAAACTTTTCACTATTTCCATTTTCAAAAAATATACTTTAATTTTAACCATATTTGAGAATTATTCAAATATTTCCCGAAATATGAATATAATCCTTTAAAAATATCAACACCGACTATAATTTTAAATGAATCATCAATTCTAAATATTAACTCCGTTCTGTTATACATATTCTTATTATTAAGAAATAGATAAGCATAGTTCCGGAATCTTAAAAGATAACCAATTTTCCCTGAAATATTTATATTTTCTATAAATTTTTTCTCTCCGTAAAATGGAATTTCCATTCTACCGGGAATTGTATTATAGAGAAGCTGAAAAGTTATTTTAAATTCATTTCTCAAAAATATATCAATCCCTGCCATCCATTTTTTATAATCTCCACTCATCAATTTTTCCGGCAGCCATGACATCCGTAGAAGTCTGTTTTTATAAATAATAAACTCTCCTCTCAGCATTATAAAATCAATAGGTTTTGAAAAATAAAACCCAAACCCCCTAAGTTTTTCAAAGCCCCTGTCGACATTAAAATAATCATCAGGGGAAGATGTATAATAAAAAGGAGTATCGTTCCATTTGGAAAAACCGTAAACAGAAATATCAAAACCTTTTAAAAAAAGAGACAATTTTGCAAATATTTGACTGTTTTTTAACCCCGAATTAGGTTTTTTTATAAAAAAATGATCCTTGAAATTTTCAAAATAGTTAATATCTATTTCATTAAACCAGATCGAACCGGGGTCGGGAGATTCGGATCTTCTAAAAAACGGAGACCAAATCAGATCAAACTTTACATTTTTACGAAAAAGAGATAAGAGAAATGAATCAATTCCCATTTTCATCTCATAGTAATCCATTGTTATATATTCTCTCAAGTCCATAGGAGAAATAATATCAGATACTATTATTCTTTCCGAATTCCCCCATGAAAATATCTGACGTCCTGCTCTGACCTCAACATTTTCACTAAGGGAAAAAGACAAATATGCTTCCTTTAATTGAAGTTCAAAAGATTGATCAATTATACTGTATCTGATAAACTTTGTTGAAAAAAAAATCGAACCTTTTTTAAAGAAAAGTTCAAGATTCGTTTTCAAATCACTTCGTAACACTTGAGGACCTGAACTATTTTCAAATCCAATTGAACCATATGTATCAAAAAATCCGGAAAATTCCACTTCACCGGATACATTTTGGAAAAACAAGATAAATGAAACAAGGAAAAATCCAATAAATCTGTTTAAGCTTATATTCTTTTTCAACGAATTTTTACTCTTTCAAGACGTGACGGAGAAAAAAGCGAATCACTTATCTTCACATTCAATCTGACTTTTTTAATTTCCAGAATCGTTTTATGCTTTTTCTTTAAATTCTCCATTTCAAGTTTTTCAACAATCCAGATACCATCGAACTCTTTTAATTTCTTAACTTTGAGCAATTTGATTTTCTTCCCTGTCTTACTAAAATATTCAGCCTCAATTGGTATCAGAACATCTTTTCTTATATAACTTATCCGTTTCCCATAAATATCCTTATCACTTTTTGATACGGATTCAACAATCCAGCAAAAATGCCCGTCAACGGCTTTTGACCCGACCAACTTATGGTTCTCCTCATCTACTCTTCTTTTCCTAAGCTCATTATATGTCAAATCAGATCCCATAAAATAGTCATTTCTTGAACTGCCGCTCACACGCTGCACCCTCTTTATAGATGGTAAATAGAGCCATCTATTACTCTCTTCCAAACTGCTGACAGGATCAATTGACAAAAACTTTACTCCTTTCACGTCGGAAGGAGATTTAAACATGAAAAGAGTTTTGACCGAATCTTTATTACTCTTCCTTACAACTGAGATAACACGAACTCTTTTTCTTCCCATTCTATTGATCAGAGTCATTTCAAGATTCATTTTCAAACTTTTACCTTCACTCCGGTTGAAAACTTTTTTCATTATCTCTATCCCGGTTACCGGCATAAGAACATCAAATTGAAAAATTATTACTATTACAAAAAGAAAAACACGCTTTCTCATATATTAAACACTCCCGGGAATAATTATGCCCAAAAATAACAAAGTTAATAACAGATAAAATATATACTTCATCATTGTATTGAATTTCAGAAAATTATTTTATTATATTTTGAATGTAAAGTAAAAATAAATATAAGTTTAACGTATATTAGAGGAAATTAATTACCCAAGATGCAGCAATTACTCCACCGCTTAAATAGAGGAAAAGTTTGACTCCCTCCTTAATAATTTTTTTCTTCTCATCATGCCTAATAAATGCAATTAACGTAGATACTATAATTGAATAAACAACCATTGAAATAAAATGACTTCTGAATATCATTTCTTTTTTCCCCGTGCAATATCAAATGCACTCAACGCGATCAGATAATTTAACAATCCCGCCGTTACCATATAAGCGGTCCCATACTGATAAGTAACTGCAGCAATACTACCCTTGGAATATCCGAGAAGTTTTACGATAAAATAGAACAGACCGGAACCGAGATCACCAAGATATCCTAATACAAGCAACGGATGATACTGCCTTTGCATTTGTCCGAAACCATTTGACGTTTCGGTATAGGGAAGAAAAAATGTTCCTTCCATTATTATTCCGAGCAGTAGCAGCAGAACAATACCTGAAAAAAAGACAATGGCCTTTAATCTTTTTTTTTGTATCAGATGACCGGAGCCTGGAAGTAACCATGACAGAAAAAAAATCAAATACGGTTTCATAATTTGAATTATACAGTATTTTATATATTCAAACAAGAAAAAGATCGTTTATTGACAATGTATTTAATGAATTATAATATTAAATATGATATTAATCGGTGTTGACACAGGCGGTACTTTTACAGATTTTGTTATTTTTAAAAATAAAACAATTCACTCGTTCAAACTTCCTTCTTCTCCGGAATCTCCGGAGAAAACAATTCTTGAGGGTATTAAGCCCTACCTTAACAAAGATTTTATCCTAATTCACGGAACTACTGTTGCAACAAATGCATTTCTTGAAAATAAAATGGGAAAAACCGCACTCGTTACAACCAAAGGATTTGAAGACATCCTTCGGATAGGAAGGCAGAACAGAATAAATCTATTTTCTCTTGCACCGCAAAAAGCTCCGGAAATCATACCTGATAATCTGAGGTTCGGAATAGATGAAAGGACTCTCTATTCGGGTAAAGTTAAAAAAAGTGTTAATCTGCAGGAACTTATAGAAATAAAAGCTAAATTAATAAAAAAAAACGTAAGATCGGTAGCATTTGTTTTTCTTCACTCTTATATTAACGGTCAAAATGAAATAGAAGCTTCATCAGACTTCCACGATGATTTTCATGTCACCATCTCATCCGGGATACATCCGGAACTAAGGGAATATGAGAGGACTGTTATTACCGTTTTAAATGCTGCACTGATCCCTGTTATGTTTAATTATATCAATAACCTTACCCGAGGAATTAACAATGGAAAACTATATATAACACAATCCGACGGAGGTCTTCTGCCACCTGAAAAAGTACAGTCGGAACCTGTATATACACTTCTCTCCGGTCCCTCGGGCGGGATAACGGCAGCAAGGAAAGTTGCAACGGATCTAAAACTCAATCATCTTATCACTTTTGATATGGGAGGGACTTCTACCGATGTATCTGTTATTAAAGGCGGAAGATCAGTAATATCAAAAAATCTTTCATTAAACGGACTCCCCTTGGGGATTCCAATGATTGATATTAAGACAATCGGATCGGGAGGAGGTTCCATCGCATCGGTTGACAGTGCGGGGGTTTTAAAAGTAGGTCCGGAAAGTGCCGGAGCAGATCCCGGTCCCGCCTGTTACGGTAAATCGGTTTTCCCCACAGTGACTGATGCATTTGTAACAAACGGAATAATCAGAGCTGAAAATTTCTTAGGTGGGAAAATGAAGATATTTCCGGAAAAAAGCTATCATGCAATAGGATTAATCGCAAAAAAACTTAAGAAAGATATAAATCAGACTGCAGAAGGAATAATTCAAATCGCAGTGTCATCAATTGAAAGAGCATTAAGATCGGTCACTGTGGAAAAAGGAGATGACCCGAGGGAATTCACATTAATGCCTTTCGGAGGTGCAGGAGGTCTGGTTGCAGGAATGGTTGCTGAAAAATTAAATATAAAAAATATTATCTTCCCTTCACTTCCGGGTGTTTTTTCAGCTCTCGGAATGATATTTGCAGAGATAAGAAAAGAATTCAGAGAACCCGTTCTAAAGGATTTTACTTCAGATCTTTTTTTAGAACTTGAAGAAAAATATTCTTCACTTGAAAAGAAAGCTTTTTTATATTTTAATTCTCAAAATAAAAAAAAAATTGTATTTAAACGCATCATTGAAATGAAATACAGGGGACAATCGAATGAGATCAGAATCGATTATTCAAACAATATAGTTCGGGAATTTCACAACAAGCATAAAAAATTATACACTTACAATCTTGATGATAAAAATATCGAAATATCAAATGTGATTTTAATTGCTTCAAAAATAGTTTCGGAAATTAACCCGGATATAAATTCACAATCTAAAGATCCGCTTATGCATAAAGCCGTTACATTAAAAGTCTTTTCTAACGGGAGCTTTGATAACTTCGGTTTTTTCCCCAGAAGTTCATTCTCACCCGGGGAAATCATTCCATCCCCTTCAATTGTTTTTTCTGATTTTTCAACAATTATAATAGATAAAAAATATTCTGCATATATCGATAAAAAAGGCAATCTTAGAATGGAGAGAAAATAGTGGATTCCATAGAAATATCAATATTTAAAAATATGTTCCAGTCGATCAGTGATGAGATGGGAGAGATTCTAAGGTTATCCGCACTCTCTCCTAATATTCGTGAGAGGATGGATTTTTCCTGTGCTCTCTTCACTGTTTCGGGAGAAAGTTTTGCTTTCGGTAGTCATATACCGGTACATCTCGGAGCTATGCCTATGTCGGTGCAAGAAGTTCTTGACAACCATAAGCCGGGAGACGGAGATACGATAATGCTGAACGATCCGTTCAAGGGTGGAACTCACCTCCCGGATATAACAATGGTCTCTCCCGTATATGTAAATAACAAACCTGAATTTTATGTTGCAAACAGAGCTCATCATTCTGATGTCGGTGGAATGCAGGCAGGCTCAATGCCTCTTGCTTCCGAAATTTTTCAGGAAGGAATGATAATTCCTCCCGTAAGAATAACAAAAAAAAATTCTATTAATCGAGAAGTTCTTGATATGCTGCTTGCAAATGTCAGAACTCCCGAAGAGAGAAAGGGTGATATTTTAGCTCAGATCGCATCAAACCAACGGGGAATACAGAGAATAAAAGAGTTTGTAGAAAAATACGGACTTAAAAAAATCAAACAATATTCTTCAGAATTGATAAACTATACCGAAAAACTTTTTCTTAACTTTTTAAAATCTATTCCGGAGGGAGAATATTCAGGTGAGGATATTCTTGATGATGATGGTTTCGGTAGAAAAAATATAAAGATCAGACTTAAATTGACTGTAAAGAAGAATGAATTGATATTTGATTTTTCTAAAAGCGACCCTCAGACAAGAGGAGGACTTAATGCAAATAAAGCTATAAGTTTTTCAGCTGTTTTATACGTCTTAAACACACTTCTTCGTGAAAATATCCCTATCAACTCTGGAGTAATGAGACCGGTGAAATTAATTTTAAAAAAGGGGTCAATTCTTAATCCGGAGAGATCGGCAGCGATGGCGGGAGGAAATGTAGAAACTTCCCAAAGAATTACAGATGTTATCTTTAAGACTCTTTCTTCAGCTTTGAAAAATATAATCCCTGCAGCTTCTCAGGGGACAATGAACAATATATCGTTCGGAATTAAGGGCTCCGCATACTATGAAACAATAGGAGGAGGAGCCGGAGCTTCACCTTTCGGAAACGGAATATCTGCCGTTCATTCCCATATGACAAACTCACTTAATACACCTGTCGAGATTATTGAAAGAGATTATCCTGTTCTTATAAATCAATACTCAATCAGAAAGGACTCGGGAGGATCGGGAAAATTTATAGGCGGGAACGGTATTGTCAGAGAATATAAATTCTTAAAGGATATGAGCGTAAGCCTTCTTACGGAAAGAAGGAAACATCCGCCTTGGGGATTGTTCGGGGGAAGAGACGGAAAAACGGGTGAGAATATTCTGATAAGAAAAGGGAAAAAGATAAAACTTGATGCAAAGCTGAACCTTGAAATACGGAAAGGAGATATTCTTAGAATCATGACCCCGGGAGGAGGAGGATATGGAGAAAAAAAATAAGTTTGGACCGGGATTTCTCGTTGCTGCCGCTTTTATAGGTCCGGGTACGGTTACTTCCGCAACACTTGCCGGAGCCAAATACGGTTATTCTCTATTGTGGGTAATTATTCTTGCAATTTTTTCTGCAATAATTCTTCAGGAAATGGTCGGGAGGTCATCTCTTGCAAGCAGAATGGATCTCGGGACTTCACTGATTAAGATCCCCGAGAAAAAGTGGATTAAGCTATTGTTAGGTTCACTCGCATTTTTAGCCATAGTTATAGGATGTGCAGCTTATGAAGGTGGAAATATTGTAGGAGGCAGTCTCGGTATTGATATCTTAACAGGTGTCGGGCACAGGATTTGGGTTATTTTGATAAGCTTAACGGCATTAATAATTCTCTGGGCAGGGAAATACCGTTTTATAGAAAAACTTTTAATCGGGCTTGTTGTAATAATGGGAATCAGCTTTTTTTTAACCGGACTGATAGTAAAACCGGATATCGTCAATATCATAGCAGGACTGAAGCCATCTATTCCAGAAGGATCTATTACGCTTATTCTGGCTCTTCTCGGAACAACAATTGTGCCCTACAATCTTTTCCTACACTCATCTGCAATATTAAAAAAGTGGGATTCATCGGACATGAAATATATGAGATGGGATATAATCTTAGCGGTTGGATTAGGTGGTCTGATCACATTTTCTATTGTTATAACAGCTTCTTCCGCCTATTTTTTAAAAAATATAGCCATTACATCACCTACCGATCTTTCAACACAACTTGCTCCGCTTTTTGGCAATTCCGCTAAAATTTTATTTGGTATCGGATTATTTGCTGCAGGTCTGTCTTCAGCAATAACAGCACCCTACGCCGCAGCATGGACAGCAAAAGGGCTTTTCGGTTTAAAGGAACAGGGGAAATGGTTCCGGTCGGTTTACACCGGTGTTATCCTTACCGGGATATTGCTTAGTCTTATAAATATCAAACCTATAGAATTGATAATTCTTGCACAAGTAACAAACGCTCTTATAATACCTATTATTGCAATTTTTGTATTCTACCTTCTTAATACAAAAAAACTAAAGAATTATAAAAACGGATTAATCATGAATTTACTGTTTATAATAGTCTTTATAATTATAGTCATTATTAATATTAAAAAGTTCTTTTAAATCCATACTCATTAAAAGATATAACGGTAATTAAAAAAATTCTAAATAACCGACATATATGATACAATGTAATTTCAATTTTGATACTGATTTTCTCAGGAGTGGATATGGGATTTAATAAAAAAATTCTCTGTATCGGGGCCGGATATGTCGGTGGACCGACAATGGCGGTTATTGCAAAAAAATGTCCGGAATACATAATTAACGTTGTTGACATCAATGAAAAAAGAATAGAGCAATGGAACTCGGAAAAGTTACCTATCTATGAACCGGGACTTTTGGAGATAGTCAAAGAGGCAAGAGGAAAAAATCTTTTCTTTTCAACCGATATAAAGCAAAAGATTAAGGAATCGGATATTATCTTTGTTTCGGTGAATACTCCTACAAAGACTTTCGGGGAAGGTGCCGGAATGGCATCGGATCTTCAATATTGGGAAAAAACAGCACATGAAATAGTAGAAAATTCAAAATCGGATAAAATTATAGTAGAAAAAAGTACTCTTCCGGTCAGAACTGCAGAAGCAATGGAGAGAATTTTAAAATCAAATAGCAACGGAATAAAATTCGAGGTTATTTCCAACCCCGAATTTCTTGCCGAAGGAAGTGCAATAAAAGACCTGCTTGATCCCGACAGAGTCCTTATCGGTTCTCATCTCACGGATGATGGACTCAAAGCCGCATCAATTATTGCCGGAATCTATAAACACTGGGTCGCAAATGAAAAGATCATTACAACAAACCTCTGGTCTTCTGAACTATCAAAACTGATAGCAAATGCTTTTCTTGCACAACGAATATCATCCGTCAACTCTATATCTGCTCTCAGTGAAAAGACTGATGCGGATATCTCGGAAATTTCTCGTGCCATTGGAACAGATTCAAGGATAGGGTCTAAATTTCTCAATGCCAGCATCGGTTTCGGAGGATCCTGTTTTAAAAAAGATATTCTCAATCTGGTCTATATTGCAAAGAGCTATGGATTATCAGAAGTTGCCGAATACTGGAAAGCCGTTATTTCAATGAATGAATATCAAAAAAAACGGTTTGTATCAAATATGATAAAAGAGATGTTCAACACTATTGCCGGCAAAAAGATCACACTTTTCGGTTTTGCTTTTAAAGCTGAAACAGGAGACACAAGAGAATCCCCGGCAATTGATATTTCCAATTATCTTCTTGAGGAAAGAGCCTTCCTTTCAATTACCGATCCCCAAGCTATTGAAAATGCAAAAGATGATCTTGCAAAATCAGAGGGGAAAATAATTTTTGAAGAAGACCCTTACAAAGCATCGGAAAACTCAAATGCCATTGCTGTTCTGACGGAGTGGAATCTTTACAAGGATTTAGACTATAATAAAATATATAAAAATATGAAAAAACCTGCTTTTATCTTTGACGGTAGAAACATTTTAGATCATGAAAAATTGTTTAAGATCGGATTCAATGTCTATCCGTTGGGGAAAAGAAAACTTACTCACTTTAAATAAAAGGAGTCAAAATGTGCGGAATAGTCTGTTATAGTGGAAAAAAGAGAGCACTACCTATCCTTATCGAAGGATTAAAAAATTTGGAGTACCGTGGATATGATTCTGCAGGTCTCTCTATCGAACAAAACGGAATACTTAAAACTTTCCGCTCGGAAGGGAAAGTTTCCAATCTCGAATCAAAAGTTTCCCGTATAGAATCGGATTCCACTTACGGCATAGCTCATACAAGATGGGCAACACATGGGAAACCATCTGAGAAAAATGCCCACCCTCAATCAGACTGCTCGGGGAAAGTTACGGTTGTTCACAACGGTATTATAGAAAATTATATTGAACTTAAAGAGGAATTAATTAAGAAAGGACACTCATTTTCCTCGGATACGGATACTGAAGTTCTCGCTCATCTCGTTGAAGAAAATTTCAAGGGTGATCTTGAAGAAGCGGTTTTAAAATCGATAGAAAGATTATCGGGGACATTCGGAATTGCCGTTCTTCATGAGGATATAAAAAATAAAAT
>Ga0256845_1001048_pt1 | contig 23556 bp, 20 predicted proteins | sample RiftiametaG_FD_189101 | JGI IMG/M metagenome (GOLD analysis project Ga0256845, IMG submission 189101) | Tube worm associated microbial communities from hydrothermal vent at the East Pacific Rise, Pacific Ocean - Riftia | ecosystem: Host-associated > Annelida > Integument > Unclassified ... | reverse complement strand
TATACCTGCACCAGAGCGTAAGACCCATCCAAATCAAGAAACATGGCAGAAAGGCCAGGACATTGTTCAAATATGGACTGGATTACATCGCTAATTGCCTTTTGAATGCCCTTAAAACAAGGGATATGGACATAACTCATTTTTTGTCATGTACTTAGCCTGAAAACATAAAACCCCGATTCTATATATAAATCGAGGTTTTAATTTAATGAATCTTATTATTATTTTGTAGCCTTATCTACGATAACTCTTTGATTACGATTAGCAACTTCCCAAGCAGTATAAAAAACAAGTCTAGCTCTATTTTCTAGCAAGTCATAATTTATTTTATCTGGTGTATCACTGGGCTTATGATAATCTGCATGTGTACCATTAAAATAAAAAATGATTGGGATATTGTTTTTTGCAAAATTGTAGTGATCACTTCTATAATAGAATCGGTTAGGGTCATTTTCATCATTATAGGTGTAATCCAATTCTATTTGAGTGTATTTTTCATTTACCGCTTCAGAAAGTTCATGTAGATCTGAACTTAGCTTATCAGAGCCAATTAGGTAAATATAATTTCTGTTGCCTTCTCTTTTAGGATCAATGCGCCCAATCATATCAATATTTAAATTGGCCACGGTTTGTGACAAAGGGAAAATAGGATCTATATCAGTATAATACTGTGATCCAAACAATCCTTTTTCCTCACCTGTTACATGTAAAAAAACGACAGACCTTTTTGGGCCGTTCCCTGCATCTTTAGCTTTTTTAAATGCTTCGGCAATTTCTAAAAGAGCAACGGTACCTGAACCATCATCATCAGCTCCATTGTTTATATCTCCATTACCTGTGATACCAATATGGTCTAAATGAGAAGATATGACCACATATTCATTTGGCTTTTCAGAACCTTTTATATACGCTACCACATTTTCAGAGCTAATCTCTTCATTGGCACTTATAACGTTAAATGATATAGCGGTAAAAAGTGTTTTGGGAATATCATCTTTTTCAATTTCTGCTAATAATTTTTTAGCAATATTGGTGTTGATGATAAAACTGAAAAAATCACTAGAAGCACTTTTTAGGGTCATTCTACCACGGTTGTTTTTCTTTGAAGAATCATAGTATTTTTTATAACGACTAAAATTTCCTTCGTCAAAATATAACATTCCAATTGCCCCATTGTCTGTTGCAGCTTTTGATCGTTTGCCAAAAGACTCTGACATATTGCTCCAGGCTGACTTTTCGCCCGTACCAGACACTGTATATGTGCCATTGACATTTTTTGGTTCTCCAAATTTCACTAAAACCAATTTTCCTTTTACATCCAATCCTGTGTAATCAGAATAACTGTCTTCATCTATACCGTATCCTGCATAGACTATATTGTTATAAACGCCTTCAGCAGCAGAAAAAGTGACAAAGTCTTCTCCAATGGGATATTCTTTATTCTCAATGCTAATTGAACCGATTGGTAAACCACCCATTTCTAGAGGGACATCCTGTAAATAATCACCATCATCTTTAGCAGCGTCAATTTCCATTTCTTCATAGGCTGCCTTTATATATGCCGCAGCCTTTTTTTGACCTGGTTTTCCTGTTTCCCGCCCTTCAAATTCATCAGAGGCATAAATATATAAATGCTCTTTTAATTCTTCTTGAGTAATGGTTTGAGCATAAGTAGTGGCAATATCTTCTGTTTTATTGACAGAACCGTCTTCTTTCACCGTTTTTTGGGAAGAATTACAAGACATTGCAAATCCAATAAGGACTATAATTAATCTTTTCATTTAGTTATTATTTAGTACAAAATTTAACAAAAATAACAAAAAGAAGTAGAAAAAAGGATGTCTTTAGTTTTATTAGTTGTAGAGTGTAACATAGGTTACTGTATACTTTTTAAATAGCAAGTAATTTTATCATTAATAAAAAATGAAATAATAGATTTAAACAAACTAATAATATGTCTTTTTTAAGTACCCTTTTTGGAACAACTGTTCAACAAAATGACACAATTACAATATTGAATACCACAGAATATAAAAAAGCTTTGGTTGGTAAAAACGTACAATTGGTAGATGTAAGAACTGCTAACGAGTATAGATCTGGCCATATTTCCAAAGCCATAAACATAGATTTTTTTAGGCAAAGTACATTTAAACAATCCTTTGAAAAATTTGATAAAAGCAAACCTTTGTATATTTACTGTAGATCAGGAAATAGGAGTGGAAAAGCAGCAAGAATAATTTCAAAAATGGGTTTTGTAAATATCATTGATTTAAAAAGGGGCTATATGGCTTGGGAATAACGTAAACAATTATAAAAAATGAAAACCTCTATACGTGTACAAAATTTAAAATGTGGTGGTTGTGCAGCGACCATAGTTAAAAAGATATCTAAAATTGAAAATATTACAAATGTGCTTGTTGACAAGGATTCCTCAACAGTCTCATTCCATTTTAAAGATGAAGCATCTGTGGGCAATGTAAGGAATAAGTTAAAATCTTTGGGCTATCCTTCAATTGAAGAAGAAAACTCGGTAAAATCAAAAGCTATATCTTTTGTAAGCTGTGCTACTGGAAAAATAAGTAAATCATGAAAAAACTCTTTGTATTATTGTTTTTGGTGTTGTTGGCCGGTTGTAAGGAAACTAAAAAAGAGAATTCAGAAATTGAACTTTCTGAAAAAGAAGTGTTTAAAAACGACAACCTGTCCAAAGAGTATATGGACAAGGGGATGGATTATGCACTTTCCACAAAAGCTGTGTTGGGAAAAAATTTAATGGGGACCATACAAAAGAACGGGACTTTGGCTGCATTGCAATTTTGTAATATACGGGCATATTCTCTAACAGATAGCATGGCCACAGTACACCAAGCTACAATAAAAAGAGTTTCAGACAAGCCAAGAAATATAATTAATATGGCCAATGAAGAAGAATTGGGGTATATTGATACATATAAAAAAACAGTATCTGAAGGGAAAGATGTAACCCCCATTGTAGTACAGAAAAATGATAAGGTAAATTTTTATTACCCCATTATAACCAATGCAATGTGCTTACAATGCCATGGAAAGCCAGACAAAGAAATAAAACCTGAAATTTTAGCAGCATTGAAAGAACTATACCCAAAAGATATGGCTCAAGGATATGATGTTGGTCAGGTTAGGGGAGTATGGAGCATTTCATTTAAGAAAAAATAGGATGAGTAAGTTTTCTGAAATCATATCTCAGGATAAACCGGTTTTAATAGATTTTTTTGCTGAGTGGTGTGGTCCATGTAAAGCGATGGCTCCCATGCTAAAACAAGCTAAGGATGAGATTGGAGATAAGGGGGTAATTATTAAAATAGATGTGGATAAAAATCCTGCTTTAGCGGCAAAATATCAAATTAAAGGTGTGCCCACATTGATGCTCTTTAAAAATGGAAAAACAATATGGAGGCAATCTGGGGCATTGCCCAAAAATGAAATTGTTTCCAAAATTTTGGAGAATGTATAGAATGTTTGTTCTCACTAAGATGATAAAAGTCATATTATTTATTGGCTCTTGTTGCTAATTTTGTTATTGGATAATTAATTAAAAAGAATATAGAAATGATTTTAAACGGGATAGTGCCATTGGTTTTTTGGGAATACGGTATTTGGTTGATAGGAATATTTGCTGTTGTTTGTATTGCACTTGTTGCCGTAGTGTTGAGTTTAATGAAAAATGATAAGAAAAAACAATAATTTTTTTTTGGTATATATAATATAAAAGCAGGGGTTTTTTAATCCCCTGCTTTTTTGTTTAAAACTTATACTGTGCAAAAGCTGAAAAATTTCTTCCAGGATCATTGATGGGCACTCGGTTAAAGTCTGCTTGATTGTTGAAAGCAAAATTTAAGTGGTTGGAGTACGTTTCATCAAACATGTTGAAAACTGCAACTCCCAGCGTTAAATTCTTTAATGGAACCACACCTAAACGCACATCCATGGTTTCATAACCAGGAGTGGATGTTTCTCCAAAAGATAGTGCAATATTCTCTTGTTTGGATGTAATAGTGTAATCAACGTTTACCCAGAAAGATTCCTTTTCATAGCCTAGTTTAAGCCGTGTTGTCAAGGGTGGTGACAAAGGCAATGACTCGTTTAAATCCTTGTTCTTGGCATATACATACGCTAACTCAGTTGTAAAGTTAAAACCTTTTAAGAAGTCCAGACCAGCATAAATTTCAAATCCAGTTTTGTAAGCTTTATCCAAATTTCTGTAAACTTTTGGGTTTACAGGTTCTTGCGTTGGCATATACTTTCTTGTTTGGCTCTCATCTATTACAGCAACAATATAGTTCTCATAAAAAGAATAATAAAAAGAAGTGCCATACTTAAAAAAGTTAGACTCTAATGCCAATGGTATTTTTCCTTTAAAACCAATTTCAAACTGATTGTTTACCTCGGCATCCAAATACGGATTCCCTATATATTCATATGCATCTTGACCCACATTAAAATGATTGATTACCCGCTCTATCATATTAGCTGACCGAACTCCTCTTCCATAGGCGGCTTCTAACATAAATTGGTCAGATGGCATATGTTTTATAGATGCGGTTGCACTTACATTATGTTCCGTTCTTTTGTCAAGATCAGGATATAAGGCAATAAAATCTGCTTCAGGGTCTTTTATTTCTGATGAAACCAAATCATAGCGCGCACCTGCAGTTAATATTGTATTACTGTTCAATACATACTTGTTTTCCACAAAGAAACCAATATCATTGATGTAAGAATCTTGCCAAACCTTATCTGTAAATTCTATTGGAGTAGGTAAGGCTCCCATCATGTTTCGTTTTACAAGCCGTGTACGTTGTCCGTCCCTTGCAATATGTAGAACATCAACTCCGGTATACATTGTAAGATTATCATTTGGTTTTAGGGTCAACTCTAATTTTCCCCCAAGAGTTGTTGCATCAATAGTGGATAATGCATCTACCATCATAAAAGTTGGACGGTTTGTATTGCTCATAATATGATCAACATAACTATAGTATGCTTTTGCATCAATACTTTTTACAATACCTTTTAACCCGTTAAGTTCATAATCCAATGAGAGTATAAAACTATTGTCTTCATCAGTATCCATAGGCAAACCAGCATGTAAGACGTTCCTGCCAAAAGATTGACGCCAATGCGCTTGTAGACGTTGATTTTTGGTGATATTATAACCAACCCTTAAACCATAATCTAAACTTCTGAACGAAGACGGAATCTCTAAGCCATCCCCATCTTCATAGTTGCCAAAATCCCTATATCCAATATTTCCAACAATGTCATATTTTTCAGTTGCCTGTTGTAAACGTACCATGGTTACCAAGGAGTTGCCGTTACTTTCATAACCAGCATGTGTACTACCGCTTAACCCATAGTCATTAATGTCTGGTTTTTTTGCAACCAGATTTATGATACCCCCAAAGGTTGCCCCATAACGAACGGAATACGGCCCCTTAATGACCTCTATTTTCTCAATTTCCTCTGGAATTACATGGGTGGTTATAGGATCCATTCTATTGGGGCATGCATGCATGGCCTTGGTTCCTCCATCAAACTGAACGTTCAACTGTTCATACTGTGACGCTCTAAAGGATGGGTCTATGGCATAGTTCCCCCTTTTTATCAAGGAAAAACCATTTATGTCTTTAAAAAGATCAGCTACATTCCTTGGTTGTGCAATTTTCTTTGCATGGTCACTGGTTTCAATGGTTAAAACAGGGTCCGTTTTTTTATCACCCGTGACCATTACTTCGTTTAAGTATGTTACTTTGGTTAATGTATCTTGCTTTGCTTCTTTATCAACCTGTGAAAAAGAGATTGCAGGAATAAGCGCCCCAAAAAGCACTATATAAATTCGTTTCATTATATGCATTTTTAATGCACCCGTTTAAACAGGTACAGTTACTAATAAATTTTTCCAGTAATCAAAAAAACTGGAAGCCTATGAAAAATTGAATTTATATGTATTGGGGTGGGTGGTAATGAGAGAAGGTTGTAGTATAACTATAAAGGTTTGAATAATATGTTAGCAGCAATATTTTATTGCCCAAATGATTTTCTACAATAGAACTTTCTTCTTCTTCAAAGAACAGGACAATGTTTTTTATTTCTGTTTTTGATAATGGGGTTTGTGATTGTTTGTCACTGTCTTTTTTCTGAATGATCTGCATCAAATAACATTTACCATTACACTGCAGTTCTGGTTTTTCCTTGTTCTCACACAACCATTCAATAAAACCATCAGAATCCAAAGAATAATAAGCATAGGTAATGGTTACTTGTAAGCTGTTCCATATAACAGTCAAAGCAAAGAAAATAGATAATATTAAAGCACTTTTTTTCACAAATAACAAACTCCTTTTAAAGGGTAAATATAATTGGCATTAAAATGTAAAAATGTAACAATGGTGAAATAAGCTAAAAAAGAACGGTTTTAAAACCGTTCTTTTTTAGCTTATTTTTCACTTAAAATCTACGGCCTATTCCAAAACCAATAACCAAAGGATTAATGTCCACATCCGCACCAACCGTAGCTCCCAATGCCGTAGTGGCATTTATGGTAGCATCTGTATTTATAAATATTTTTTTGATGTCAACGTTTAAAAACCAATCGTTATTTAAATCAAAATCCAACCCTCCTTGAAAGGCAAGCCCAATACTGCTATCATAATCTATATCATCTGCCACAGGACCTTCATCTATACCATAAAAAATAGTATAATTAACACCAACACCCAAGTATGGTTTTAATGCACCGCCTGTAAAATGATACTGGAATGTTAAAGTTGGGGGCAATAACCAAACGTCTCCCAAGTCTATATCACCAGCAGCTGTACCAATAGCTTTAACATCATGGTTAGAGGTGGCCAAGATTAATTCTGCAGCCCAATTTTCACTAAAAAAATAAGTGAAATCCAATTCGGGGACAAATGCAGAGGAAATATCCACATCCCCACCTATGGCTTCTATTGTTGCACTTTCATCTGGAGTTATAACAAGCCCCCTCAACTGTATTTGCCATTTACTATAATCACCATTTTTATTGCCTTCATCTTCCTGTGCAGACACCGTAAATGAGATTGCCAAAACCAGTAAAAAACTAAAAACCACCTTTTTCATGATATATTATTTTGAGTTAATTCTGGGGCAAAATTATTTCACGATGCTCTCAAAATTCATGACTTTTATCATGTATTGTAAGTATTTGTTTAAAATTATAGATGAGGTTTATTACTGCTGGATAATGAAGTGCTGTTTTTGCTGATGGTTCCATAATTATTTATAGAAAACCCATGGCTATGTAACAAAAGCTACAGTAGGACTTACATAATTGATTGATATTTACTCAAAACAGGAATCATGATCAATATCATAGTATGATCCTTTCCATAGTATTAGTTTTAAAATAAACTCATATAAAATGTCAAAAATAGTTATTCTGGGAGCTGGAATATCAGGGCATGTTGCCGCATCCCATTTGCGTAGAAAATTAGCAAAAGAACATGAAGTAGTTGTTGTGTCACCCAATGGAAATTATCAATGGATACCTTCCAATATATGGGTAGGAATTGGCAGAATGAAATCTAAAAGCATTTTATTCCCATTAGCGCCTTTGTACAAAAAAAAGAATATTGGCTATAAGCAGGCAAAGGTCTTGACTTTTCATCCAGAAGGAGATGCTACAGAAAGTATGCCTTATGTGTTGGCGGAATATGTAGTGGGGGATAAAAAAGGAACCCAAGAAAAAATAACGTATGATTATTTGATCAATGCAACAGGGCCTAAACTGAATTTTGAAGCTACTGAAGGATTGGTTCCTGGAGAAAACCACACCTATTCTGTATGCACATATACCCATGCAGACCATGCATGGGATGGGTTGAGCAATTTGATAGAAGAAATGAAGCAGGGCAAAAAAACTAAAATACTAATTGGAACAGGCCATGCAAAATCTACATGTCAAGGCGCGGCTTTTGAATATATTCTAAATGTTGAACAGGAATTAAGACGACACAAAGTAAGGGATAAAGCAGAGATTACGTGGATAGCCAACGAATATGAACTAGGGGATTTTGGAATGGATGGAATGTTACTGAGTTACGGAAGCAATATTATGAAATCCAAAGAGCTGGTTGAAATGGTTTTTGAGGACAGGGACATTAAATGGATCGTTGGTGCAGGGGTCAATAAAATTGAAGATGGCATTGCACATTATGAAACCCTTGATGGGGAATATAAAACTGAAACCTATGATTTTGCTATGTTGATTCCTGCATTCTCAGGTCATGGATTTAAAGCGTATGACAGCAAGAATCAGGATATAACCGAAAAACTTTTTAAAGGGTTTATGATAGTGGATGCAGATTACACGCCTAAACCTTATGAAGAATGGACGGTACAGGATTGGCCGGAAACCTATCAAAATCCATCATATCCAAACATATTTGCTCCAGGGATAGCATTTGCCCCTCCGCATGCCATATCCAAACCTAGGGTAAGTAAAAATGGAACTCCTATTTCCCCTTCACCGCCAAGAACAGGTATGCCCTCTGGTATTACGGCTAAATTAGTGGCCGATAATATAATAGACACCATAAAAAAAGGAGAAAACTCTTTGCATCATAAAGGATCTATGGGTAATATGGGTGCTGCATGTATTGCTTCTGCCGGTTATGGCATGACACAAGGAAGCGGTATTAGTATTACCACATATCCAATTGTTCCAGATTATAAAAAATATCCTGATACCAGAGGAAGAAAATTAGGCAAGACCTTTGGAGAGATAGGCTTGGCAGGTCATTGGCTAAAACTTGCTCTACACTATGCTTTTTTATACAAAGCAAAAATGAAACCATTTTGGTGGTTGATTCCTGAATAAACCTGAACAAGGTTGATAGGAAGTAAACCTGAACAAGGTTGATAGGAAGTAAACCTAAAAGGGTTGATAGGAAGTAAAGCCAACAGGTTGATTTCTTAAAGCTATAAAGTTAATTTTATAAAATACATTAGTATGACACGAAGAATATCAAAATACCAACGTTTTAAAATGATGAACCCGATCATTCAGTTTTTCATGTTCATTTACTTGAGCATTAAAGTATTGATCATTGTATCCAGAGGGCATGGCGGAACAAGAAAAGCAGAATAAATCGTCCTATTTTAAGGATGTCACCAATTCATTTTCAATATGTTTTATCCTAAGGTAACATAGGTTACTGTGGAATCTTATTTCTCAACTTAATTTTGTCCTAAATAAAATTATAATTATAGATGAGACAGATTGTATTTATAATATTGGTTTTAACAACACCGTTTCTTGCTTTATCACAAAATGTGGTATTGGTAACCAAAGAAGAGGTAGTTGCAAAAGCCATAGAAAACAACAATAGTATTAAAATATCCAAGCAAGATATTTTTTCTGCAAAAGGGGATTTTAACCAAACCAATGCTATTCTACTTCCCAATATTAGCATTTCCCATACAGCAATAGCCACAACAAATCCATTAATGGCATTTGGCTCTAAATTAAATCAGGGAATATTGACTGCAAATGATTTTAACCCAACGTTGTTGAACAACCCTTCACAGATAGAAAATTATGCAACCACAATAGAAGTTCAACAACCCCTTATTAATCTTGATGGTCTGTATCAACGTAAAGCTGCAAAGGCAAAACTTAAAGCAACCACCTTGTTATCTGAACGAACAGAAGACTATATAGTCCTTGAAGTGGAAAAAGCATATATGCAATTGCAATTGGCATATAGGGCAGTGAATGTATTGGAAAAAGCATTAGAGGCAGCAATGGAGAACAATACGCTTGCTAAAAATAGTTTTGAGCAAGGGTATTTGCAAAGAGCTGATGTATTGGCAATGGAGGTACGTGTAACAGAAGTGAAAAATAACCTGCAATCTGCAAAAAGCAATGTGGAAAATGCATCAGACTACTTGTCATTTTTAATGGATGACAATGGAGGTGGCATACTACAGCCATTGGATAGCCTTAGTATTTCAACAAACAGTTTAAAAAAGGAGTACGTTGTTTTAGAAGAACGATTGGATGTAAAAGCAATGGAACATGGTACAGATGCCTATGCAAAAATGTACAAGGCGGATAAAATGGCTTTTTTACCCCGATTAAATGCTTTTGGCAGCTATGAATTGTATGATGATGAAATTTTTAAGGCCGATGCTAGTGGTTACTTGTTTGGAGCACAATTGAGGTGGGATATTTTTCAAGGATCTAAACGTATTGGAAAAGCTCAGAAAAGTAAAGCGGAATATGAAAAATCAAAGTTGCAATACAAACAATATGTGTCCCAAAGTAATTTGGAACTCAATAAGGCAAAACGACAATTGTTAGATTATAAAAACAAATTGGAGTTAACAAAATTAGCAGTAAATCAATCTAAAGAATCATTGCGCATCAGGACAAACAGATTTAAGGAAGGGTTGGAAAAGACTTCAGATTTACTACTGACAGAAACACAGTACGCACAGAAACAACTAGAGTATTACCAGACAGTTTTTGAGCACAATTACGCCCAAGCATACCTTGAATTTTTAATGAAATAAAAAATAGAGAAAAGAACAAACCAAGAATTAAGATTAAATACAGATACAATGAGATATACATATACAGCAGCAATTATAGCACTATTTTTTTCATTGGCCAGTTGTGGCAATGATGCTAAGAAATCTATAGTGGATAATGCAGCCCCAATTGTTGTAAAAATAAGTAACGTACAGGGAAGTGACCAAGAACCTTTTGTTACTGCAAGCGGAAAGATTGAAGCTGTGAACAGTGCAAATTTAAGTACTCGTATGATGGGTTTTGTAACCAATATTCATGTTAATGTTGGTGACAGGGTAAAAAAGGGACAATTATTGATGTCTATTAACAATGCTGATCTACAGGCAAAACTTGCCCAAGTAGATGCAGGCATTACTGAGGCAACAGCGGCTTTTAATAATGCCAAAAAAGATTATAACCGTTTTAAAAACCTTTTTGCTAGCAATAGCGCATCACAAAAGGAAATGGATGATATGACAGCAAATTATGATATGGCAAAAGCACGTTTGGAAGCTGCAAACCAGATGAAGAACGGAGTCAATGCTCAATTTGCCTATGTCAATATTAGAGCTCCTTTTAATGGGGTAGTTACCAATAAATTTATTGAAGTTGGTGATATGGCCAATCCAGGGACACCATTGATAGCTATGGAAACCCCTGGAAATTTTGAAGTAACAGCCATGGTTCCAGAAAGTGAAATCTCTAAAATTAAAACAGGTACGACCACTAGTGTTATTATAAAATCTTTGAACAAGACCATTAATGGAAAAGTAACCGAGGTAAGTTCCTCTGCAAAAAATACAGGAGGACAATTTTTAGTGAAGGTTGCATTGGAAAAAACCGATATCAAAATTTTATCGGGCATGTTTACCACGGTACAGTTTCCCATTGAAAAAGAAACAACAACAGCAAATGTGATTTTAATTCCAACAAGTGCCTTGGTTGAAAGAGGTCAATTGTCTGGTGTTTACACGGTAAGTCAAAGCGATACAGCATTGCTGCGTTGGTTGCGGTTGGGAAGAAATTTTGGAGACAAAATAGAAGTGTTATCAGGATTATCAGCAGATGAGTCGTATATAATTTCTGCTGAAGGAAAATTATACAACGGCGTAAGAATCATTGTTCAATAATTAATTGACCGCGTTAGGGATAGAAGTGACATCCTTTTGTTTTCTGTTTTACCAACGGTATTATATAAAGAGAAATAAAAGATATAACGGATAGCCCGCCCGAACTCCATAAAAAATAAAAAATGAAAGAAGGATTAGCAGGGAAAATAGCTAAAAGCTTTATAGGATCTAAACTTACAGTGCTACTAATGATTGTATTCATGGTCATTGGGGTGTATAGTTCGTTTTTAATTCCACGAGAGGAAGAACCACAGATTAATGTGCCAATGGCAGATATTTTTGTGGGCTACCCAGGGGCCAGTCCCACAGAAGTGGAGTCTAGAGTCATAAAGCCATTGGAAAAACTTATTTCTAACATAAAGGGTGTGGAATATGTGTATTCTACATCTATGGAGGAGCAAGGAATGGTGATTGTTCAATTTTATGTTGGAGAGGATATAGAGCGTTCGTTTGTTAAAATGTACAACGAGATCAACAAGCATATGGACCAAATGCCACAAGGGGTTACTTTTCCTTTGGTAAAAACACGTGCTATTGATGATGTGCCAATGATGGGATTGACGCTTTGGAGCGAAAATTATGATGATTACCAACTAAGACAAATAGCAGATGAGTTGACAGATGAAATAGAAAAAATAAACGACGTTGCCATTACCCATAAAATTGGGGGAAGAAACCGTCAATTGCGAGTGGTCTTGGACAAAGATAAATTGTCTGCCAGTGGATTGGATTTCCTTTCTATTTCTGAAATGATCATCGCCAACAATCAACAATTGAATTCTGGGAGTTTCAATAAAAACGATACAGAGTTTTTGGTGACCACCGGAAATTTTCTAAAAACAGCCGAGGATGTGGAAAATTTAGTGGTTGGGGTACAACAAAACCAACCGATTTATTTAAAACAGATCGCTACTGTTTTAGATGGACCAGAAGTTCCAAAAAACTATGTGTCCTTTGGATATGGCCAAGCTAGTGAAGAAGCTGCTGACCATAATTCTGAATATGCGGCGGTAACCATTTCCATTGCAAAAAGACAAGGTGCAGATGCAATGAAAATTGCTGAGGTCATTTTAGGAAAGGTTGATCATTTAAAGAAAACCCTGATTCCAGATGATGTTCGTGTAGAGGTAACTAGAAACTATGGGGAGACTGCATCGCAAAAAGTATCAGAATTATTGATGCACTTAATGGGAGCCATAATAGCGGTGACTTTTGTGGTCATGTTGGCCATGGGCTGGCGTGGAGGCTTGGTGGTTTTCCTTTCAGTGCCCATTACGTTTGCCTTGACACTACTGAGTTATTATATGTTGGATTATACCCTTAACCGAATTACCCTTTTTGCTTTGGTATTTGTGACGGGTATTGTGGTAGATGATTCCATCATTATTGCAGAAAACATGCACAGGCACTTTAAAATGAAACGTCTGCCGTTTAAGCAAGCCGCATTGTATGCCATTAACGAGGTGGGGAACCCTACTATTTTGGCAACTTTCACGGTAATAGCTTCGGTTTTGCCCATGGCATTTGTTTCTGGCTTAATGGGGCCTTATATGGCACCCATGCCCATTGGCGCTTCTATTGCCATGATTCTATCATTGTTTGTGGCCTTGACCATTACACCTTATTTAGGATTTATATTTCTTCGTGAAAAAGATAAAAAAGGGGCAAAACAAAAAGTGCAGAAGAAATTAGAGGAAACTTTTATCTATAAGTTGTATGATAAACTAGAGAGACCTTTAATTGAAAGCCCAAAGAAAAGATGGTTGTTTTTAGGAATTACATTTTTACTCTTAATAGGGTCAATGGGGTTGTTTTTCACCAATTCTGTTGCCGTAAAAATGCTCCCTTTTGATAACAAAAACGAGTTTCAGATAGTAGTTGACATGCCAGAGGGAACAACCTTGGAGCGTACAGCAGTGGTTACACAAGAAATTGCACAATATTTAGCTACACGGCCAGAAGTGATAAACTATCAAAGTTATGTAGGCACATCTGCACCTATAACGTTTAATGGACTTGTGCGGCATTATGACTTGCGTGGCGGTAGTAATATGGCAGACATACAGGTAAATCTTACAGATAAGAATGATAGGGATGCGCAAAGCCATGAGATAGCAAGCTTGTTTCGACCAGAAATTCAAAAAATAGCAAAAAGATACGACGCCAATGTGAAAATAGTTGAGGTGCCACCTGGACCACCTGTATTATCCACTATTGTGGCAGAAATTTATGGACCTGATTATGATACGCAAATTGATATTGCCGATCAACTACAGAATATTTTAATTGATACAGATGATGTGGTAGATGTTGATTGGATGGTTGAAGCGGATCAAACAGAATATGAATTTGTCATAGATAAAGAAAAAGCAATGCTTTATGGAGTTGCCCCTCAACAGATTGCATATACCATGAACATGGCGTTGTCTGAAAGAGCCATTACCTATTTGTATGATGAAAATGCATCAACTCAGGTTGGACTATTATTGGCATTGGAAGAAAAAGAAAAATCGACCATTGGTGATATTTCCCAACTTAAAATAAAATCCGAACATGGCAATATGGTCACTATTGGTGATTTGGTGACCATTAAGGAAAAGACAAGGGCAAAAAACATTTACAGAAAAAATCAAAAAAGAGTGGTCTATGTTTTAGCGGATATGGCAGGAGATTTGGAAAGCCCTGCATATGCAATTTTAGGAATGGAGGACAAACTAAAAGACATTAAACTTCCTGAAGGGTTCAATTTAACCGAATTATATATGGAACAGCCCGCTTACGAAGATGATTATTCCGTAAAATGGGATGGAGAATGGCAAATTACCTTGGAAGTGTTCAGGGATCTGGGAATAGCTTTTATGGGCGCCATTGTATTTATTTATATACTAATCGTAGGATGGTTCCAAAACTTTAAAGCACCTATTGTAATGATGGTCGCCATTCCACTTTCCTTGATAGGAATCATTTTGGGACATTGGATGATGGATGCCTTTTTTACGGCCACTTCATTTATTGGAATGATTGCATTGGCAGGTATAATGGTAAGAAATTCGGTCTTGCTCATAGACTTTGTAAACCTTCGTTTGGAAGAGGGCATCCCCCTAAAACAAGCAGTTATTGAGGCCGGGGCAGTACGTACAACGCCTATTTTACTTACTGCGGGAACCGTAGTGATAGGTGCATTTGTGATTTTGTTTGACCCCATTTTCCAAGGGTTGGCCATTTCATTGATGGGTGGAACAATTGTATCTACCGTGTTAACATTATTGGTTGTGCCTTTAGTGTATTATTTAATAGAACGTAAAAATTATAAATAAGATGAAATTATTAATTGTAACAGTGGTAAGTCAATACCATAAAAAAGTATTGCAGTTATTTAAAAAAGCGAAAATAGAAAGCTTTAGTGAATCTAATATTGAAGGGTTCAAGAACTCAACGTCATTGGTAATGGCCACAAGTTGGTTTCCTGTAGAAAAAGGGGGGTCGCAATCAAATATGTTTTTCTCTTTTACAGAGGATGATAAGATTGATGAACTGTTTAAACTGATACAAAAATTTAATTCTGAACTGGAAACAAACAATCCTGTAAAAGCGGTTGTGGTTCCAATAGAAAAATACATTTAAAATCAAAAAAACATGAAAAATAGAATTGTTAGGGGAGTGGCAGGAGCTTTTATCTTAATCAGCCTGTTATTGGCGATATACGTCAACATAAACTGGTTATGGTTTACAGCTTTTGTCGGAGCAAATTTGTTGCAGTCATCATTCACTAAATGGTGCTTAATGGATGATATCATTAAAAAGTTTGGGGTTAAGGACTAATGTGGGTCATAAAAATTATGAGGTAAAATCTTTTGCCCCATCATACTTTTTTTGCAACAATTGGAGGAAAAATGCTTACTGAGAGGTAAGCATTTTTTTTGAAGAATAGAGAAAACTATTTAGACTTAAAATGGTATTACATTCCTGTATGACCTTCATGCCCAGTCATGGTTTCACCACCTTTTCCGTTCATCATTGATTTTTTTCCTTTTAGTTGGGCAGCAGCATCAACGGTGAAAGTTCCGTTGGTTACAATAACATCCCCATTTCCTATACCTGATAACACCAGATAGCCTCCATTTATGGCATCTCCTAAGGTAACTTCTCGCATTTCAAAAACTGATTCTTCCGGGTTTGGCTTTAGATAGACCACGGAACGTTCACCAGTCCATAAAACAGCGCTTTCTGGAACAATGATAGTATCATCTTTTTTACTTGAAGCCAATTGAACGGTTCCAGCAATGAACATACCAGGCTTTAATAGTTTGTCATTATTTTGTAGCACTGCCCTGACCTCAATGGTGCGTGTAGCTGAATTTAGTATGGGATCCACAAAAGAGATTTTAGCTTCAATTTTTTTGTTAGGATTTGCATTCGTAACAATATGTATTATTTGCCCTTTTTTCAACAAGGAAACTTGCTTTTCATAAGCATCAAAAACTGCCCAGACCGTGTTTAAGTTTACTATTTTGAACAATGGCATTCCTTGTTTTACATAATCGCCCTCATCTACCATAATCATGGAAACCGTTCCAGAAACATTGGCGTACAAGGGAAAGTTTTCCTTCACTTTTCTAGACGTTTCTATTTGATTGATTTGTTCTTCTGTAAGTTTCCATAGTTTTAGCTTGTTACGTACAGCCATGTATAGAGAAGGTTGAGACTCTTTAAGACTGGCAGCGGTCAACAACTCTTGTTGTGCAGAGACTAGTTCTGGGGAATAAATAGTTGCCAACAATTGTCCTTTTCTAATTTCTTGTCCTTCAAAAGTAATGTTCAGTTTTTCTATTCGTCCATCAAAGTAGGAAGCTTGTACTGCATTGGCTTCCTCATTTTCTTGAATTTTTCCAGACAGGTTTAAGCTATTGTCAACTGTATTTTTATTTCCCACTATTGTAGTGCTGATATTTGCCAATGCCACTGCATTTTTGGTCATTTTAAACTGTTCTTTCGTAAGACCGTCATCTCCAGATTCGGCAGGTATCAAATCCATTCCGCAAATGGGACAATCACCCGTTTCCGGCTGTCTTATCTGGGGATGCATGGAACAGGTCCATATTTCACCAGATGCTATTTCTTCTTCATGGTCATGGCTTCTATTCATGCTATCTAGAGCGTTGTTTCCAAAAATTAAATATCCAGCCAGCAAACCTCCTAGAACAGCTAATCCGATATAAAGAATATTCTTTTTCATAGATTTTATTTTTTACTTTTTAATCGTTTTCTAATTGTTGGTGAACTTGTGAACCAAAGGGTAAAACCGCTTAAAACGGTAATCAATCCCAATAATGAGAAAGCCCTTAGTACAAAGGTGTTGAAATTGTCCCTACCTTGGTAGTCCATCGTATGGGTCATCCATAGAAAATCAAACCATCGCCAATTACGGTGCCTTAGCACCTGAAAAGAACCATCTGCAACAGAAACATATGCTTTAATATTTTCAGAAGTATCATAAGATATTACATAGGCAGGAAGTGGTCTTCCCCGATACTCATGATGATTACCAACTTCACTTATGCGTTCCACTCCAATGACCTTTAGTTCTGATAGCATATTCTTTTTGGCCACCAACAACGCTTCTTCTTCAGAAATTCCCTTTTTAAGCATCCCGTTTTCGGCATCAAAAAGCATACTGTTATTGACCCAGTAATACGGTTTATTGGTAATTTCTCGCAATTCCAAGGAAATTATTTTTGATGGATTTGTTAAATCATTCGGACTGATAAGGTTTTCAAAGGACAAGGGAACGGTTGTTTTGCTTCTAAATTGGTCGCCATGAATTTCATCAATATCCGTCCAACTAAAATAGAGGCCGCTAATGGTCCACATTAAAAACTGAACACCTAAAAAGAGCCCTAAATATCGGTGTGTCTGTCTAATTTTTATAGCTGTTTTTCTTTTGATCATGATTTGTATTAAATTTTTGTAGTTTTTAACCTTAAGGCGTTGACAATTACTGAAACAGAGCTAAAACTCATGGCTACTGCAGCAATCATGGGAGATAACAATAATCCAAAAAATGGATATAGTACTCCTGCTGCAACGGGTATGCCCAATGTGTTATATATAAGGGCAAAGAATAAATTTTGCTTGATGTTCTTCATGACTTTTTCACTCAGGTTTCTAGCTTTGACAATATCGTGTAAATCTCCTTTGACCAATGTAATTGTGGCACTTTCAATGGCTACATCGGTTCCTGTGCCCATAGCAATGCCCACATCACTTTTAGCCAATGCAGGTGCATCATTGATTCCGTCTCCGGCCATGGCCACTATTTTTCCTTTTTCCTGTAGGCGTTCAACTTCTCTCAACTTATCTTCAGGAAGCAAGCCTGCCTTAAAATCTGCAAGATGTAATTCGTTCGCTACCGCTTGTGCGGTATTGTGATTATCTCCTGTGAGCATAATAACTGCTATCCCTTTGTTCTGTAACGCTGTAATTGCTTTGGCACTTGTTTGCTTTATTTTATCCGCTATGACTACATATCCAACACTGGTACCATCTATGGAAAGTAGTGAAACTGTTTTCCCTTGCTTTTGATATGATTGTATTTCATCAATATGTTTTTCAGAAATTTTGGCCCCGGCATGTTCCATCATCTTTTCGTTGCCTAGTGCCACTTTTTTTCCATTGACGATTGCTTCAACCCCTTTTCCTGTTATAGCGGTAAAACGATCTGCTTTTAAGAATTCAATTCCCTGTTCTTTTCCATATTTCACAGTAGCTTCCGCCAAAGGATGTTCACTTAATTTGTTCAGCGATACCATATATTGAAGCACTTCCTTTTCTGAAAAAGAATTTCCTAAAACGCCAACAGTTTCAACAGAAGGTTTCCCTTCGGTAATGGTTCCTGTTTTGTCCACAATGAGAATATTTACCTTGTTCATTTTCTCCAAGGCCTCAGCGTTCTTTGTTAAGATTCCATTTTGCGCACCTTTACCCACACCAACCATTACACTCATAGGTGTGGCCAATCCCAAAGCGCATGGGCAGGCAATTATTAAAACAGCAATAGCATTTACCAAAGCGTAGACATAAGAAGGTTCTGGTCCCCAAATTGCCCATACCACAAACGTGATGATGGCTATAATGACCACAACTGGAACAAAATAACCCGATACCTTATCTGCTAATTTTTGAATAGGGGCTTTGCTACGACTGGCCTCGTTGACCATATGAATGATTTGGGAAAGTAGGGTGTCCGAACCAATTTTCTCGGCTCTCATCAAGAAAGATTGGTTACCGTTGATAGTACCACTACTGACATTGTCACCTATACTTTTGTTCACAGGGATGGGCTCCCCCGTGATCATGGATTCATCAACGGTGGTATGCCCTTCTGTCAATGAACCATCCACAGGGATTTTATCTCCTGGTTTTACCCGTAGGACATCACCCAATGCAATGACATCAATACCTATTTCTTCTTCTATTCCATTTTTTACCCGAATGGCTTTGTTGGGCGCCAACTTCAACAACTCTTTAACGGCACTATTTGTTTTACTGTGTGCTCTTGCTTCCAAAACCTGTCCCAACAATACCAGTGTCAAGATGACCGTCGCAGCTTCAAAATAGACATGTACCGTACCAGCATCTGTTTTGAACTGGTCTGGGAAGAAATCGGGAAAGAACATTCCGAACATACTGAACAACCATGCTATTCCAGAACCAATTCCTATAAGAGTGAACATATTAAGGTTCCATGTTTTTATGGAACGGTAAGATCGCTCAAAGAACATCCAAGTTGCATAGAAAACAACAGGTAAGGATAATCCAAACTGTATCCAGTTCCAATGTGCAAGTTCCAGAACAGTGTACAACGGATTATTGGTCAGCATTTCGGACATGGCAATCAAAAATATGGGCAGGGTGAATGCCACAGCAACCCAAAACTTCTTTAAAAGCTTTTTATAGTTTTTATCCTCTGCTGACATATCTGGTTGCATGGGAACTAAATCCATTACACAAATGGGGCAAGCACCGGGTTCATTTTTAATGACTTCGGGATGCATGGGACAGGTGTATTGGGTAGAAGTACTGCTTATGCTTTGTTCTTCTACCAAGTCCATTCCGCATACGGGACAGTCGCCAGATTTGTTATATGTTTTATCGCCCTCACAATGCATTGGGCAATAAAATATCCCTGTTTTTTCTTCTTTGAGTTTCTTTTCTTTTTTGGGTAGATGATGATGTGCTCCCAATGGATGAATACTGTATCTGCCACCATCATTTTCTATAGCCTTTTGGAAGGTTTCTATTGGGATGTGATTTTCCATTTCAATAACGGCCTCAGCTTTCTCCAAATTGACAGATGCTTTGGTCACCCCATCAACTATGGATATTGTTTGCTCAACATGGCCTCTACAGACATTGCAAGTCATTCCGTGTATGTGATAGGTGTGTTTCATAAGGTAAATTTATTGAATCGTTTCTGCTACTTCTCCACATTTCAACATTTTATCACCATAATATGGATTTCGTATTTGCTCAACATTGGAAAACCAATAACCGCCATCACCATTAAAGGCCATAGGGCAAAATTGCTTGTAAATTGCTCCTTCGGTAATGTTATCCTTAAAAAGAGGTTCTACTTGGGCAGTAAAATCCGAGAATAGCTGGCGTTGCTTTTCCAAATCGTCCGTTTCTGTTAGTTGTTGGACAATTGTTTTCATTGCTTCATCTTCGTTAAGGTTACCAACAAGGTTGCCCGCAGCTTTCTGAACATCAGAAGCATCAGAATTTACCAGAGCTGTACGTAGCATAAGGTAGTTTTGGTATACATTACCTGTCATTTCATTTGAAAAAGACGCTTCGGCCAAATCCATTGCATTATCTTTTTCCGCTTCAACCACTGTAGTTGCATCTGTTTCCACAGCTTGTTTTTTCTTTTCATTTCCACAAGATGTCAAGGTCAATACTGCTATTGCCACTAGTGTTGCATATCCATTTCTTTTCATAATTTGTTTCATTTTAGGGTTTATGTTTTTTATTAATTTGAGAAATAATTTATAATAGTTGTTTGTACATAATAGTTTTTAACAGCCTCTACTTGCTTTATTTGAAATTTTAACTGTAGTTCTTGAATATCGAGTACATCATTAAAATCAATGGTTCCCGTTTCATAGTTTTTAATTAGAATCTCCTCGACATCCTTTGCCTGCTTTAAATTCTTTATTTGGGTGTTGTATTTGATTCTTGCTGTTGCGCGGTTATTTATTGCTGCATCCAGAATGGTTTTCAGTTTGTTTGTTCGGTTTCTTTTTTTGGCTGATATTTCCTGTTGCTTTAAATCATTCTGTATTGTTTTGGATTTGAATTTGTTATTAAAAAGGGGAATGGACAAAGAAACCATGGGCATTACAATATCTTTTCCATTATCGCTAAAAGTCATATCTGTTCTATTGGAAACTGGTATATAATCCAACCCAAAACCTAGATTGGGATTGGATTCTTTTTGGTTAAGGATTTCTGATTGTTCCACAGATTGATATAGCCTGTCATATTTTTCCAATTCTGGATGTAGCTCCAATTGCACTTGTATAGTCTCAGATTCTTTTGGTAACGATAAAGAATCCACAACGTAAATAACAGTTTTCTCATTTGTATTCAATAGATTGTTGAACAATGATTGTTCTGCAATGAACTGCCTTTCTAAAACAGCTTTTTGTTCCTGTAGTTCATTTTGCCGAATTTGTAGCCGGAGTACATCTACTGCAGAGGCATTCCCAACTTCCACAGCCGTTAAGGCAAGTTTTTCATAGGTTTTTAATAGTTGGATGTTTTCATCCAATACGTCTTGTTTGGATTTTATGGAATAAAGCCTGTAATATGATTGTGATACCGATAGCCTTAGCTTGCGCTTGGTGATGGCTATATCCAAATAATCTATATCCGCTAGGGAAGTTGCATAATTTTCACGTGCTGTGATGGTACCAAACCATGGCAGCATCTGTTTGATCGAGAAACGGGCCTTTTGTGCGCCTGTTCTTGTTTCTGGTTCACTTACAAACACCCCTGCACTCAGTTCCGTATTAGGCAGCGAATTGGCCTCTTGTACTTTTTCTTGAGAAATATTGTAACGGATTTCAAAAGCCTGTACCTCAGGGTTGTTGTCCTCGACCTGTTGAATATATGATTCCAAGGTTTGCCCATTTACAAAAGTAATGGCCAACATCCCTATGATTATCGATAGTGACTTTTTCATGAATTTTCTTTTTTAAGTTGTAACTCATTCTTCCAACTAAATAAGACAGGAACAACAAACAGTGTAATCAATGCGATAAGCATTCCACCAAAACTGGGAATAGCCATAGGAATCATAATATCACTACCTCGACCAGTGGAAGTAAGTATGGGCAACAATGCCAAAATGGTAGTTGCTGTTGTCATGAGACAAGGACGTATCCGTTTTTCCCCTGCTTCTACCACAGATGCCCTTATGGTTTCCAAGGTCTTGGGCTTGTTTCTGTCAAAAGTTTGGGTCAGGTAGGTCGCCATGACCACACCATCATCTGTAGCAATACCAAAGAGGGCAATGAACCCTACCCATACGGCAACACTTAGGTTAATGGTGTGCATTTGGAACAGATTCCTAAGATTCTCTCCAAAGAAGTTGAAGTTCAAGAACCAATCCTGTCCGTAGAACCATATCATTAGAAATCCACCAGCAAATGCCACCGCAATTCCTGTAAAGACCATCAATGAAGTTGTTACGGACCGAAACTGGAAGTACAGAATCAAAAAGATGATAAGCAAGGCCAATGGCACAACTACAGACAAAGTTTTTTCCGCCCTAAGTTGATTTTCATAGGTACCCGTGAATTGATAATTGATACCTTTAGGAACGATCAATTCACCACTGTTTATTTTTTCTTGAATTAATTTCTGTGCATTTTCCACCACATTGACTTCTGCATAGCCATCCAGTTTATCAAAAAGTACATAGCCTACCAGAAAAGTATCCTCGCTTTTAATGACCTGAGGTCCTTTTTCATAACGAATGGTTACCAATTCACTTAAGGGAATGGAACTGCCTTTTGCCACGGGTACATATATATTTTTAATGTCCGTTGGGTTTTCCCGAAGTTCTCTTGGGTACCTTACTCGAATGCCGTAACGTTCCCTGCCTTCAACAGTTTGGCTCAGTGTCATGCCGCCAACCGCAACTTCAAGTACACGTTGCACATCTTCGACCACGATTCCGTATCTGGCCAATTTTTCTCTGTCAATATCAATCAACATATAGGGTTTCCCGACAATTCTGTCGGCAAAGACCGCTTCGGCCTTGACTCCCTCTGATTCTTTCAAAATATTTTCCAATTGTATGCCAAAGGCTTCAATCTGTTTTAAATCTTGACCTTTTACTTTGATTCCCATTGGTGCCCGCATCCCTGTTTGCAACATGACCAATCTGGTTTCAATGGGCTGTAACTTAGGTGCGGAGGTAACCCCGGGCAATCGAGTAACCTGTACAATTTCATTCCAGATATCATCGGGGGATTGTATTTCAGGTCTCCAATTTCGGTAGTACTCCCCATCAGTATCTGCAATTAAATTCTTAAAAGTGATTTCAGAAGCCTCTTTTAAATCCAATTTTTTAAAATTTGTATCATCATCTACTTCAGTATTGGGGTTCCATATAAAATTGCCATTCTTTAATTGGAACAAGCCATCATCATTCACCTTAAAACGCTGACGTTTTCCGTCTACGTTCAACATGTATTCTGGTTTATACTGAATCATGTTTTCGTACATGGAAAGAGGTGCCGGGTCCAAAGCGGAATCCGTTCG
>Ga0256845_1001047_pt1 | contig 23559 bp, 14 predicted proteins | sample RiftiametaG_FD_189101 | JGI IMG/M metagenome (GOLD analysis project Ga0256845, IMG submission 189101) | Tube worm associated microbial communities from hydrothermal vent at the East Pacific Rise, Pacific Ocean - Riftia | ecosystem: Host-associated > Annelida > Integument > Unclassified ... | reverse complement strand
GGCCAGGGCGACGGCGACGGCGACGGCGACGGCGACGGCGACGGCGACGGCGACGGCGACGGCGACGGCGACGGCGACGGCGACGGCGACGGCGACGGCGACGGCGACGGAAATAGCGAAGAGGTCCCCGACTTCACCAACAACCTATTTCCATCCCCGATGCCTCCGGGGAACCTCGCCCCGGAGGATGCTCCCCAAATCATCGTGTTTGGGTGGGATGACTGCATGTTCTCGGGAGACCACGCATCCGATCTCGCGCATTCTACCGACAGCGGCATGAACTTCGTGGCGAAGACGTTCGGCCCTATCACCAACCCAGATGGATCGGCGGGCCACGTCACTTTTTACGAAAATGGTGCCTACCTGCCCAACAGTGAAGCCGGCGGGCCATGGGGAAGCGAGACCCCGCTGATGCTGGCCGCGGGCCAAGAGCTCATCGCCCTCGGATTTGAGGTCGGAAACCACACCTTCGACCATCTTGAGATCAACGGAACTTGGGGTGGTATCCCCGCCGCATGGCACCAGGGATCACTGGGTGGATGGACCGATCATGTCGGCACCCTCATGGACCAGGCCGCGTGGGAAACCTCCGCAATCGGCTTTAACGACCAGTTTCTTCGCCAAACCTACGGTGTAAACAAAATTCGAGGATTTCGTGCTCCCCGCCTCGAGATCAACGACAAGGGACTAAACGCACTCGTCGCGCTTGACTATGACTACGAGGTTAATATGGAGGAGGGCCATCAATGGGAATACGTGACCGCTGCCGTAACCCCGGGTGCCGACAGCCAGGGATTCAACTGGGTCGTCTGGCCCTACACTCTCGACAATGGATCTCCCGGTGTCTGGCAGTCCCAAGATTTTGGCGAAAAAGACTATTTGACCGACTACCCCGATGGGTTATGGGAAGTTCCGGTCTATATGGTCTACGTGCCCGACAATGGCATGCAAGAGGACCTTGCGGAACGTATGAAGACAGAGATCGATAGCGAGGACACATCCTGGATCGGCGACAAGGTTCGAGAGATCACGGCATTCGACTTCAACACCTTCCTCTATGCCCGCATGAAGAAGTCGGAGTGGGTTGAGATGATGAAGTATAACTTCTTGCTGCGGTACAACGGAAATCGTGTCCCTATGACCTTCGGCGCCCACCCAGCGGAGTTCAGCTGGCGCTACGACAACGAGGTCATCATGCTTCAAGCCGGCAACGAAGACTTCAAAGATGTACTCAACTACAACACCTACCAGGACCGCAAAGATGCGGTCACGGAGTTTGTGAATTGGGTCAAGACAAACTACCCCAACGATGTGTATTTCATGTCGAGCGCTGAGCTCGTCGACTACATGGACAACCCCTTCGACAAGAACGGTGTTCCTGTTGGCCACGATGTCCTGGCTACGCCGACGTGTATGGTCCCCTTCAATCTTATGCCAAGTTGGTCCGCCAACGTCGACAGCCTGGGCTCGACTGCTGTTGCGACCATCGAGGACAACAACTCCATGACCATCGACTTTGCGATGGCTGCAAGCAACCCAAACAGCGGCGAGTATGCCTTTGCCGATGTCGCTACCTATTTCGCAACGGGGGGCCTGAAGGATGTCTCACATATCGACATCGTATACGAATCGAGCGCTCCATTCCGTATCCGTCTTCTCCCTGCGGACGAGAGCGAGACTCTCAGCATGCAAGTGTTGCTCGCAGGATCTGGAGTCACCTCCGCCCGTATTCGAATCAAGGATTTCAGGCCAGATCCGTACGCAGAAGCAAGTCGAATCCTTGCAGCATCGGCTGTGGATGGTGACTATCTAGCGAAAGTCGCGGGTCTGGCTTTTGAATCCGCCGCCACGAAGGCGTCGGCGTCTTTCAGCGTAGAGATCAAACAGATCATCTTTCACGGGCTCGAGACTGGGGACCTCAGCGACTCCCAGAGCGCGCCCCCCCTACCGGTGGAACTTGGTGAGGGACGCAATCGACCACCATCGGGGGCGACCTCGGCGGCCTATTGGAGCGGCCATCCCGAGTTCTCATCTCCATGATCGTACCGTCAGCCTGAGAACATCTGCGGTATCTAGAGCAGCTCGTGCTTCGACGCGAGCTGCTAACATTTTGTAAACAGCACCGGCAGCGCCCAACGGAAGGTCCCGAGGACCGCCTCGGGGTCGCCGTGCAGACCTTCGGCAGCTTGCGATGGATCGAGGTCGCGCCGGGTCGGTGAGAACCCGTAGACCCCAAGCTCCTGAAGTGCGCTCTCGCTAAGCGGGGCACCTCCGTAACTAATGCTGCTCACGTCGTCACGCTGACCAAGCCAGATCAATGCGGTACGAAATGCGGTAGGGTTCTCCGTCGCTAAGAATCCAGCTCCGCCGGGCTCGAGCAGCGCCATCGCTATCTCGAGCTGAAGCTCATGGGCAAGGCGCCTTCCGCCATCATGCCGGCGCTGGACCGTATGCAATGGAAACAACAAGGTCACGGTCTTGGCGGATCCACGACCCAAGCTCCGTATCATCGTAGCCGCGAGATCCTCGGGGGAGATTGGGGGACTCCCCGGATCGGGTCCCAACTCGACGAAGTTGGCGTTGGCGGGAAGTCCATCGCGCAGCGCCTGTCCCCCCCCCCCTGCAGATACCGTAGGCGCGCCCTTCAAGTCGACGCCGAGGAGGCTTCGACCGGGATTCAATGTGGCAAAACGGCCTAGGGAGCGGCCGTCTCCACAGCCCAGATCGATCCAGCGGCTGACACCTTCAACGATGAACAACCGCCAGAGCAGCAGCATCTCTCCCGTATCCACTTCGCGAACCGGTGGCGCCCTTCGCACAGATCCAGCATCGACGAAAATCTGTCGTAGTGCCCGCACGCCGTCAACATCGAGGTCAAGCGCCGCTGGAACCTCACCCGAGGCCGCTAGCCTTAGCTTGAGGGCACAATTGGGAAGTTCAGCGAGCACTCGTACCGCCGTCGCGCGAACTTCCAGCAGAGCATGGTCTGCGTGTTTTTCGCTACCTACCCGGGCGAGCTGACGAATCGCTCTCGCTAGCTCCATGCGCAGTGGAGTCTGTGCCCCCGCGCTGTCACGCCTCGCGACTTCGTCGCAGCGTGTGAGAGCATCAACCAGAACCACGCACTTTTCTTGTTTCGCTCCAGGGCGCGCGAACCACCCCTCGATCATGCTTTCTAGGGGTCGCAGCTTCATCGCTGATTCGACAAGCGAAGATCCATGGCGCGGGACCGCATGTAGGCCTCGCTCTCTTGCCCGCGGTTCCAGCGCATCACCCGGTTCATCCGGTACAGCATCGAGAAGCAAACGCCTCAGTCTCTCGACCAAAGCGGTCTCTCCGCGGTGGCAGAGTGTCCGGATCAATTTATCGACCTGCCGACGAACCCGCTTCCGGTCAACTCCCCCACGCGGAATCGAAGCCGAGAGTTCCTCGGCCTCCGCCACCAACTGCTCCACGGTCGTCTTGCTTCTCTTGGCCATCGTTACCCACTGCGCCGCCCACCACCAGCCGCCTCACTGGCCTAGGGAAAATGCATCACTTTGGCAAGTCGGCGCCATACCTAGCCGTACGAACAAAATGCGACATTTGCGCGACATCGCACAACGAAGGCTGATACCATTGGACAATGAGGCTTTGGATTGGAACATCTTCGTGTCTTGCGGCCCTAGCGACGCTATCCGCATGCTCGGGCCCTAGCGACGGCAGCCTCTCTGAGTCCGGGACGAGCGGCGAGCCCAGCTCGCAATCCGATCTCCCCAGTGAATCCACCGAACCCACCAACCCCACCGGGAATGACGATCCCGACCTCGGGAGTGAGTCTGAATCTGGAACCGACTCCGACTCCGACTCTGACTCTGGCTTTGACCCGGATGATCTTCCCGCCGACACTGGAGCCGAACCCGAACCCAACCCTCAAACTCTCTGTGAGTCCGGGTTCTACAGCGACTGCGACGAACAAGTCCTCGCCCCTGGGGTCCTGGAGTTTTCGACGGCATATACTCTGTGGAGCGATGGTGCGGAGAAGCGGCGCTACATTCAGATTCCTCCGGGTACCCAGATCGACAGCTCCGACATGGATTTTTGGGAATACCCTCCCGGAACCAAGTTATGGAAAGAATTTTTCCGCGACGGCATCCGGATCGAAACGCGTCTGCTGTACAAAAAATTCGACACCGGGAACTGGTTTTCCATTGCCTACGCATGGAATGAAGAACAGACCGAGGCCGTATCGGCCCCATTGGGAATTCAAAATGCCCTGGGGACCGACCACGATATTCCCGGCTTCAACGTCTGCAAAACCTGTCATCAACAACAGCCGGACATCGTACTCGGTTTCTCGGCGATCATGCTGAGTCACGACCAAGGCGGCGTGACATTACAAAGCTTGATCGATAACGACCAACTGACGGATCCACCCATAAATCCCAACACCCCGATATACGGGGTCCCAGGTGAAGGGAGCCCCGCCCAAGCGGCCCTCGGCTATTTGCACGCAAATTGCGGTGGCTGCCACCATGAGCAATCGGCCATCTTTAACGACACTCCGCTCAATCTTCGTCTCAGCGTGAACAGCCTCACCACCGTCGAAGAGACTGCCCTATACCAGAGCACCGTCGATATTGCTCCCGTTCAAGCGAGCGCGGGCATGAACGCCCATGTGGTCCCGGGAGATCCTTCGACAAGCGAGCTGCACGCACGAATGGAAAACCGCGCCGTCGAAGCGAAACCCATGCCCCCGGTAGGAACCGAAGACGTGGACGTTACGGGCATCGCTTTCATCGACGCCTGGATCTCGTCGATCGCCCCCTAAGCGTCGCTTTCGACGAACGACTCCACCGCAGGACAAGTGCAGTGGAGGTGTCGATCCCCCCAGGCATTGTCGATCCGCGCCACGTGCGGCCAAAACTTGTTTTCCCGCACCCAAGGCAGAGGGTAGGCCGCTTGCTCACGGCTATAGCCGTGGGGCCAATCGGTAGCGACGACCGCCTCAGACGGATGCGGCGCAAATTTTAGCGGGTTGTCCTCCCGATCAAGCGCTCCATCTTCAATGGCCTGAATCTCCGCACGAATGGCCAACATCGCCTCACAAAAACGATCGAGTTCACGCCGAGACTCGCTCTCCGTCGGCTCGATCATCAAAGTTCCTGGGACGGGAAACGACATCGTCGGCGCATGAAACCCAAAATCCATCAGGCGCTTCGCAACATCCTCCGCAAGAACGCCCGCGCTGCGCTCGAATGGACGTAGGTCCACGATAAACTCATGAGCGACCCGCCCGTGCTCTCCGCAGTAGAGCACGGGATATGCATCTCCCAGCCGCTTTGCCATGTAGTTTGCGTTGAGGATCGCCAAGCTAGTTGCCCGTTGAAGTCCGCGCGCCCCCATCAATGCGATGTACATCCACGAGATCGGCAGCACCCCCGCGCTCCCCCACGGTGCCGCGGCGACGACGGGTCCGTTCGCACGATTGTCGACAAGCGCATGCCCCGGCAAAAATGGCGCGAGGTGTTTTACGACACCGATCGGCCCGACCCCTGGGCCCCCTCCGCCATGAGGGATCGCGAAGGTCTTATGAAGGTTAAGGTGGCAGACATCGGCGCCGTAGTCTCCCGGTCGACAGTGACCAACCTGCGCGTTCATATTGGCACCATCGAGATAAACTTGGCCGCCAAATTCATGCACGATTGAACACATCTCACGGATACGAGCTTCAAACACCCCGTGCGTCGAAGGGTAGGTCACCATCATCGCGGCGAGATTGTCTTTGTGTTTTTCCGCCTTCGCTCGGAGATCTTCGATATCGATGTTCCCCTTCGAGTCACAGGCGACAACCACAACTTTCATTCCGGCCATGACTGCGCTCGCTGGGTTTGTGCCGTGCGCCGAGATCGGGATCAAACACACATTTCGATTTTCTTCGCCCCGGTGTCGATGAAAAGCACGGATCGTCAGAAGTCCGCTGAATTCCCCCTGAGATCCCGCATTCGGCTGCAACGACACCGCCGAAAATCCGGTGATCGTACACAGCCAACTCTCCAAATTGTCGAAAAGTTCTCGATAGCCTTGAGCCTGTTCGATCGGTGCAAAGGGATGCATATCCGAGAACTCGGGCCACGTAATCGGAATCATCTCCGATACGGCATTCAATTTCATTGTGCATGAACCGAGTGAGATCATTGACGTAGTCAGGGATAGATCACGGTTCTGAAGGCGAGTGAGATAACGAAGCATCTCGTGCTCTGCGTGGTAGCGATTGAATGTCGGGTGCGTGAGAAATGCTGTGGTCCGCCGATGCTCTTGCGGAACTTGAAGATCGACGGCCGCCGCGAGGCTCTCGACCGACGGTACGTTCTGGCCACGAGAGGAGAACACTTTTAGCAAACGAGTGACCTCATCAAGGTCGCTACGCTCGTCGAGCGAGATACCTACGTGTTGGGCATCCAGAAGTCGGAGGTTGATCCCACTGCTACGGGCTCGAACCAACATTGCGTCCGCATCGCCACTCGATACCCTCACACGCAAGGTATCGAAAACAAGTCCCGAATCCACAGAGTGGCCCAATGCACGAATGCCCGCCGCCAACGTCTTCGTGAGCCCGTACACACGTGACGCGATCGCCCGAAGACCTGCGGGGCCATGATAGACACCGTACATCCCAGCCATGATCGCTAGCAGAACCTGCGCGGTACAAATGTTGCTCGTCGCCTTTTGCCGGCGAATATGCTGCTCACGCGTCTGCATGGCCATGCGATAGGCAAGCTTCCCTCGACGATCGCGGGATGTTCCAATAATTCTCCCCGGAAGGGTCCGCTTGTGGTCCTCACGGGTCGATAAAAAAGCCGCATGCGGACCGCCGTAGCCCATCGGCACCCCGAAGCGTTGCGCCGAACCGATACAAATGTCCGCCCCGAATTCTCCCGGAGGTCGCAACAGTACCAACGACAGCAGATCCGCTGCCACCGTTACGAGTACCTTCGAGGCATGGGCGCGGGCGACTAAGGGGGCGTAGTCCAGAACCTGCCCATCGCTCGCCGGGTACTGCAGCAGCAAGCCAAAGATATCGCCTCTCGTAAAATCAACGCTTTCCGCGTCGCCCTCTTCGATCTCGATCCCCACCGCCTCGGCACGGGTACGAACAACCGAAAGCGTCTGCGGATGGCATCGGTCCGAGACAAAATATACGGAACGTTTCCCGCGAAGAGCCGCGTGGCTCATATGCATCGCCTCGGCCGCCGCCGTCGCCTCGTCGAGCAACGAGGCATTCGCCATGGGGAGCCCGGTCAAGTCGGCGATCATCGTCTGAAAATTGAGCAGCGCCTCAAGTCGCCCCTGCGAAATCTCCGCTTGATAGGGGGTGTACTGCGTGTACCAACCTGGATTCTCTAAAACATTACGCAGGACCACCGGAGGCACGATGCACCCGTGATACCCGAGCCCTATCAACGAGCGCATCACGACGTTTCGATCCGCAATTTTACGAATCCTAGCGAGCGTCTCCGTCTCCCCAAGGGGACGAGCCGGCAAGGTCTCGAGCTCAAATTTCTCGACCATTCGAATCGACGATGGCATCGCTTGATCCACCAACGCCTCAAGATTTGGGGCGTCAACAAACGCGAGCATCTCCACGACATCGGACTCGTCAGGACCGATATGTCGGCGAACGAAGGTATCCACGGGGGCGAACAAACTAGGGACAGTGTCTTGCGTCATCGGTGCCTACCCGCCGTCGAGACCAATCTCGCCGCGGCGGTCGACGGACCATACTGAATTCAAGCTAGGCTGCCAGGCCATTCCGGTCAGCATTGTGCCGGCATGGCGCGGTTTTCGGGATACGGGAGCGCCTTTACGACAACGAGACCGCTACAACACGACTAGAGCCTCATAAATTTCGGCTGCAGCTCGGGGGCGCGCATGCTTGCGCATTGAACGCGACATGGTCTCCAAGGCCGTCGGGTCGGCGAGAAGAGCGATCAATTCACGGCCCAGCCGTTCTCCGGACAACTCCGACTCCAACAGCAAGGCTGCCGCCCCCGCATCGACCAGCGAGCGAGCGTTGGATCGTTGATGGTCGTCGGCCGCATGTGGAAAAGGCACCAAAAGCGCGGGTCGTCCGACCGAAGCAAGCTCGGCCAGAGAGGTCGCCCCCGCCCGACATAAAACCAGGTTACACCAGGCGTAAGGCTCGGCCATATCGCGAATGAACGGGACCACCCGCGCATGTTCACCCACAAATCCAGCCTCCGCGTATCCGGCCTGCACCGACTCCAACTCGCTGGCCCCCGTCTGGTGCCAAATCTCGAGCTGAGGCATGGCCTCGCGCAAGGTGACAAGAGACTCGACGATGCTCCGATTAATCGCGCGAGCCCCTTGGCTCCCTCCAAAGACAAAGAGTCGAGGTCCCGCCGCCCGGGATGATTCGCTGCGCCTGTCACCGGGCTCCCGCGGGGCATTCAAACCCGCCCGAATCGGATTCCCTGTCCTCAGTACCTTCTGAGGAGCGAAGAATCGGCGCTCGTCTGGGAACGCCGTGAACACTCGACGGACAAACTTCCCAAGAATCTTGTTCGTGATGCCTGGCACGCTATTTTGCTCAAGGATCGCCGTCGGCAACCCCATCATCGCCGCGGTCGCAACGATGGGACCGCTCGCGTAGCCCCCGACTCCAACCACGACGTCCGGCTGAAACCCTCGAATGATTCTCCGACTGCGTTGCCAAGCCGCAGGCAATCGTGCCACGCCCCGAATCAGCCCCGAGAGCCCGCGGCCCTTGATGCCAACGACCTCGATCAGCTCCAAAGGCCAGCCCTCCTCGGGCAAGACCCGGGCCTCAATCCCGCGTTGCGTACCCACAAAAAGCACCTCGCCTCCCCGGCTGCGGACCTCCTGCGCGAGCGCAATTCCCGGAAAAAGATGCCCTCCTGTTCCTCCCCCAGCGATTAGAACCCGAATTGGTCGTTCCACTGGCCGATTATATACCGCGAACGCCGACTAAAATCCTCTACCTACAATTGCGCGACCGCAACCCGAACGAAGAGCTCGCCGCTGAGTTCCCCGAGTCGAGCCTCGCAACGCTCATTCGTCATCGTTCGAGCCGGTCGTTCTTCTTCTCGACACGCATTGATCACGATATTGACTCTACCGTCTCGCGGCGCCACGAGCGTTCGATCTCGACCGACTTCCGACCACGCCCCATCGATGCCGATCATCACGGCCAGCATTCTTGCGCCTGGAATCCGCCAACTGCCGTCATCCTCTGGGACCCGGCGAAGGACGCCGTCGGCATCGACGTCACTCGGTGTATCCGGGATTAGACTGCCCCGGAGATACCCCGAGACCCCCACCCGGATCAACTCTCCTCGCCGCACTTGCAGCCCCGGTGCATCGCCATAGGGATCCCAATCTCGCTCGGTTCCCCACGGGCGAATCGTGCCTTGGCGATGGGTGTCAAAAGCTTCCCACGGCAACAGATTCATCATGCTTCCGAAGCGATCGAGCATCTCGATCTCGATGACATCCCCCTCTTCGTCTCCCTGCCACTCGTCCGCACCACTCCAGGAACCCTCGCTCCTCTTGGCCGCGTCTGAGAGTCTCACCGCCACCTCATCTCCTCCCGGAACATGGATGACCGTGCCCCCCCAAAGTGACGAGATTTGTCCCCCGTGCCCCCCGATCCGGATGAGCAGAGCGTTTGCCGACGCCCTCAAAAGATCCGGAGCCCGCTCGCCCGGTAAGAGGCGAGGATACAATCCACGGTCCCATGGGCCGCCGACCCGACGAATCCGCCTGCCCAAACGGTCCCCGGGCCACATCTCCAAAGTCGGGGACTCAAAGGGATCGATCCAATCCACGAGCGCCGAGACCTCGACATCCAGGATCGTCGTTTCCCGCTCACTTGCTACGGACACGTGGGCGAGCGCGGGGGCGTGAGGGGTTTGTGGCGTGCCCCAGCCCAGGTTGATCTCCCACTCGCTTGGCCTCGCCCCCAGGCTTTGTCGCGACTCGGCGCCCCAGTTAAAACCGAAGACCAACTCGGCATCATGAGGCGCATAAAACGCTCGTTCGCCATCGATCCTCACGACGCGGCTACCCACGCGCAACAACAGCGCGCCGTCCACTTCCAAAGGCGCCAACGCCCCCTCGCCTGCGACCGTCTCGGGAAACCCTCCGAGACCGATTTCCACGTTGCTTGGGGCAGATATGCGCACCGGTGTCCCGCGCTGCACGTGCACATGACTCTCAACCCATCCCGCACCCGAAGAAAGCTGAATTGTCGTCTGGCGGGGAAACAAATCGGTTGAGAGCTCAACAAGAAGCGGCAACCGCTCCTGGGGGTCGAGCCCCAACGCAGCCGTGCCGTCTTCCAAACCGCAAGCGGGGACCCAAGACAGTCCCACCAGTGCTGCAAGAACCGATGACCCAAGCAGAGAGCGGCGTGCCATAGCCGCAACATCGGCCACAGAGTACATCTCTGTACATGCTGCCCTCAGAGTCCAGCTTCAGCTGCGTGGCCCGCCAGGGGCCGCTTCTACGGGAGATCCGGAAGAAGTAGAGCCCTCCGGTGGCGTTGGTTCCGACACGGTCGCCCGCGGAAATGTCCGAGCCCTCGGTGATGGCAGCGGCCCGCGAGGAACCACGACAACCGTGGGATTGGCGGGATCGATCGTCGATGGTTGGCTGGGGACGATCAAAGAGATCCCCGACAGTGCTTCGCCCCCCCTCCCGTCGACAGACACCCTGACAAAGGCCAAGACAGCCCGATCCGGCCTCTCCCGCGCCACCAAGACGTAGTCCCCACGGGACAAGTTTCGAATCGCGAGCTTGAAACGTCCCCCCTCGTCACTCGTCGCTGCCGCCAAGACTGGCCCCGGCGAATACGGGTCGGCGGCGCGACCGAAGCGGTGCAACGAGATCGCCATCGCTGCGATGGGCTGACCCATCGGAGAACCCCGCTGCTCGCGTTCCACCCGTCCGGCAACGATGCTCGCGGGCTCCCCTGCAACATCCGCGTAGGAACACCGCACGCCGTCGGGCTCCACCTGCCCCGGCTCGGCGGCGATCCGGATCTCTGGACATGTCGGTGACTCCCCCTGAGCGACCACATGCGGGCCACGGAGCCACGAAGGATGGGCACCACAGCCGGAGACCAACACCGCCAACGCCGCCTGTACAAGGAGCCCACGCAAGCCCTCTGGTTCCATCCAACATCGAGCCCTCGGTCGAATCCACTCACGCGCGGTTTGCGTCGCCTGCACGTCTCCATTGTGGCCCATTTTCGGGCGAAGACGCCAACCGCTCACCACAAAAAAGACCCGTCGAAGGCAGGTTGACCACGTGCATTCCAGTCGTCACAATGATGCCATGCAGTCGCAGGATCCACGCTCCCACCACTATGGGCAGGCAGCCCACGGGCAGTCCCACCAAGGTGAGGTTCGCCATGGCCCAAAGGGCCATGAACGACCTGGGGCTGGCTACGCTCCGGGAACGTATGTCGATCCTCGGGCACAGCTCTCTTCAGGCGTGACCGCATTCATGACCGGCGTTTTTGGCTGGATGACTGTCGGAATTGCGCTGACGGCGACGATCATTTTGTTGCTCACCACCGTCGCAAGACCCGTGCTCGCGTTATTTTACACTCCCGAGGGTTATATGACCGGCCTTGGGATGGTTGCCGCCTTCGCTCCGCTGCTCTTCGTATTTTTGATTACGAGCCGGATGGAAACGATGAGCCAGCGCGGTGCTCGCATTTCGTTCCTCGTCTTTTCAGGGCTCTTTGGAATCGCACTCGCAGATCTTCCGCTGATGTACAACCTGCCCTCACTTGGTGGGACCTTTGTCGCTACGACCATGATGTTCGGCTCGGTCGCTGCGTACGGGTATTTCACAAAAAAAGATCTCTCCGGCTGGGGCACCTTCCTCTTCATGGCGATGTTCGGCCTAATGTTCGCGTTTATCGCAAGCGCGATTTTCGGGTTCGGGTCGATGCTCTTGTCGGTGCTCTTTGTGCTGCTTTTTGCGGGCCTCACCGCCTACAAGACCCAAACGATCAAGCAGATCTATCTGGTCCAAGGCCGTCAAGGAAACCTCGAGGTCATGGGCGCGCTCACCCTCTACATCTCGTTCATCAACATGTTTGTTTGGGTGCTCCATCTCTTCGGTAGCCGTCGCTAAATTCCGACACAGCTTCTATTGACCTGCGCAAAAAGAGGATCCCTTCGGGGATCTTTTTTTTTCTGCACAGCATGAGAGTCTTCGCATGGTCTTGCGAGAGCCACGATGCTAGATAGCGTCCGAGATGAAGCTAAATGGACGTATCTTGTGGCTGACCGACGACCCTGACACCGTGCGATCCCAGCTTGAGGGAAACGACGAAAACTTCGCGGTTCAAGATCCGCCGAGCATGCACTACGGCGTGAACACGGACGCAATGATCAATGGCGCGGCATGTACGCTTGGCTACACAGGCGCTATCCTGGGCCCGTATTTCCTTCAGAATTTTAAGGAGGTCGTCGAAAAAGACAGCGTCAAGAGCGGGAACTTCCAGGTCGTTGTCGGCGGCGAGGCTTACGGATCAGGATCCAGTCGCGAGGTGGCCGTGGTGGCCCACCAAGGTGCCGGCATCGAGCTTGTGATCGCCGGAAGCTTTCAACGAATCTTCCAAGAGAACATGGTCTATGCGGGACTTCCCTTCTCGACGGACCTCAACCTCGTACAAAGGCTGCGAGACGGAGACGACATTGACCTCGATGCTCTCGCCGATGAGCTCCCGCCCTTTTTCTCGGCCGTCGCAAGCTGCGGTGGACTCCTTAGCTACGGCACCAAGATTCTTGCGGGGGAGGTCGGCCCAACCTACAGCATACAGCGCGAGTCGCGGCCGATGACCTGCATCGAGAAAATCGTCGCTCGTAAGGCCTGGGTCGGCGCCAACAAAGAGTTCGGCGTGGCTTCCGTCGCACCCGGTGACCAAGTCCTGTGCGAAGCCGACTTCCGAGGGATGCACGAATACACTGGCGGCATGGTCATGAACCTCTACGCCAAGGCCTGGGGCAACGCGCCGGTCGTAAAACCTGAGCTGGCCGCGGCTTTTAACGACCATTTTGTCCTGATCGACAGTCCGACCGTCCCCGACCTGGTTAAACAGCAGCGGCTGATACCCGCCCAAAATCTGACCCGCGAGATGGTCGAGGTTTGCGAGCGTAATGGGATCCGTCTGCACGGACCCGGACGCGCCCATAAAGCGGGTGTCTGCCATCGCATCGTCGTCGAAGACTACGCCCTTCCAGGCGACATCATCGTGCTCACGGACAGCCACACACCCACCGCAGGCGTCATGAATGCCTTCGCCTTTGGCGTCGGCTCCACGGCCATGAGCTTTGCGCTGCGCACAGGAATGATTCCTGTGACGGTCCCCAAGACCGTTCGAGTGCTGGTCTCGGGTGACGCCGGGGGCCTGTTGTCGCCCAAGGACCTGATCCTGCATCTTATCGGCGACCCTTTCTTTCGCGAAGAGCAGTGGCGAGAGTCGCCAACAGATACCTGCGTAATTCAGCTTGGCGGCCCCGGCCTCGACCAATGGAACGTCGATGAGTTGTCGGTCTTGACCAACATGACGGTCGAAGGCGGTCTCATGACCGGAATCGTCGAACCGTGTAAGCCACTCGCAGATTTCTTGAAGGAACGACGCGGCGTGAATTTTGACGTGGACTCACTGTTCATACGCCCCGACGACGGAGCCAACTACGTGCGTACGCTCGAGATTGACCTCGCAGATGTCCCACTTACGGTCGCCACGCCAGGCGACTCCCGCAATCGGCTGGCGCTCTCTGAGACCGGCGATGTGGCGATCCACAATGTCGTGCTCGCATCATGTACAGGAGGCTCCATCGCCGACCTGCGCGCCGCGGCCAATGTCCTCCGCGGCAGGACGCTTGCGGACCACGTCCGCCTTACCGTCACGCCCTCAAGCGCGGAGGTCGCCGAACAGGCAGAAAAAACTGGCCTCATTCAGCTGTTCAAGGACCTCGGCGCAGTAGTCACCGATCCAGGCTGCGGATCCTGTATTGGCAATGGACCCGGAATCCCCTTCGAGGGCGAGACCACGGCCAGCACCACCAATCGAAACTTCGCGCGACGAATGGGCGCTCCTGGTCCCGTCTATCTGGTGTCGCCCGCAATCGCGGCAGCGTCCGCCGTAACAGGCAAGCTTACCGATCCTCGGTCGTTGTAGCACCGAGGACCCTCGACGGCATCGACGCCACGTTTCCTCCGTCCGTTCGTGGGCGGACCGAGGAAACATGAGACGCGCTCGCGCCCCCATGCCGATATCGCTCGGATTTCCGAAGAAACCACATTCACCTTTTACGTAAACCATCATACTGAAAAATCAATCGCACGAGGATGCAAGCCGTCGTGCGATGCGGGTATGATAGAAACCGGCCCATAATGACGCTCCGTCACCTCTTCGTCCAATCTCCGAACACGTCGTCGCCCCCTTCGGAGTCTTGACTTGCCAGCAGGTGCACACGATCCGTCCGGGCGTGGTTCCGGGTTTGACCTCACGCAGCGACAGTTTCTGCTATGGCTCGGTCACCAACAGCGACCGGATTTTCCGGAGTACAATATGGTGCTCGAGTTCGATCTTGGCGGTGTGCTGGATCCCGAACGCTTTCAGGTGTCGTTCAACTCGATCGTGGACGATAGCGACGCTTTGCGCAGCGTTTTTTTCGAACATGGTGGGATGCCAAAACGCGAGGTCAAGCCGGCGATCGACTTTCGTCTGCCGCTGATCGACCTAGGCACAGAAACCGATCCGTACGCCTCACTTCGACTCCAAATCCGCCGTGGAAGTGCACAGTCGTTTGCGCTCGATCAACTCTGTTTTGATTCTGCTCTTTTTAAGATCGCCGACGATCGATTCGTCTGGTGGTTTTGCCAGCATCACCTCATCGGCGACGGAAGCTCCATCGCGTTGCTCTTTCAACACCTGTCAGAACGATACGAGACGCCTGAATCGGGGCGCCCGATAGGCTCAGCCCATGAGGCCTATCGGCAAGAACGCGCCTATCTTCGCAGCACACGCGCGGCCCAAGACGAGAAGTTCTGGACGCCGCGTCGCGCTCGAAGCATCGAACTTCCGCGCTACTATTCTTCCCCTCGTATCGAGAAGAGCCCACACACGGTTCGTATTGCAACCCGATTAAGCGCCGACCAAACAGCCGGCCTTCGACGGCTCGCCACAGAGTTAGGCATCCCGGCGATGCCTGATCTCGCACTCTCGAGCGTCTTTGCGACTCTGTTGTTGAGCTATCTCTACAGGATAAGTGGCATCCAGGAGCAGGCCCTCGGAACCGCGCTGCGCAACCGGCTCAAAAAACGTGCAAAGAACGCCGTGGGATGTTTCGTCGAGATGCTCCCCTATCAAGTGGACATCGAACATGACGATACTTTCAGCGCGCTTTTTGAACGAGTCCAGGCTGAAACAATCGCCGTCCTCACCCACGGTCAACACTGCGCGAGCAATCCCACAGATCGACCGCTCTTTGACGTTCTGTTCAATTTTCACACGGAAACCTATCCTGCCTTCGCAGGGCTCCCAACACAGGTCACTTTTTCAACCGGCCTAAACGCGTACGACCCCACCCCAGAGCAGGCAGAACACAGCGAGTCACTGACCTTCCAGGTCAACAACTACGCCGACGATGGCCACTTGGAGTTGTACTTCGACTTCAGAGCCAGCGCGTTCGACCGAGAACAACGGCAACGAGCAACCGAGCATTTTCTACACTTGCTCGATGCAATGATACTCGACCCCCACGCCGAGATTTCCAAGATCGATATTTTGTCCCCCGACGAACGTCGTTTTGTCGTTCATACCTGCAACAACACTCGCGTAGAGATCGACCGTCATTCATCTTTTATCACCCGCTTTGAATCTCAATCGCTAGCGTCTCCAAACGCGCTCGCCCTGCGCTTCGAGCAGCACTCTATGACCTACGGAGAGCTCAACGAGCGGGCCAATGGTCTCGCCAATGTGTTGATCGCACGGGGGATTCGACAGGGTCAAGGCGTCGCCCTTTTTCTCGACCGAACCGCGAGTGTTCTTGTCTCGATGCTCGCCGTCACAAAGGCCGGTGGGTACTATATTCCACTCGATCCCGCTCATCCGCGGGAACGAAACGAGCGAATCCTACAAATTGCGGCGCCCGCAATGGTTCTCACGAATACAGCATCTCAAGACACCGTGCCCGCAACAGCACGGCATCTCCAGATCGTCGTGGATACTCTCCCTCCCCCAGAAAACCCCGCCGATCTTTCCAACCCCTGTATTCAACACCACGGGGAACATCCCGCCTACGTTATCTTCACATCGGGCTCTACCGGAGAACCCAAGGGCGTCGAAATCTCCCATGGGGCGCTCCACAATTTCCTTGAGTCCATGCGTGTGCAACCCGGCATTGTCGCCACCGATCGGATGCTCGCGCTCACCACCGTGTCCTTCGACATCGCCGCGCTCGAACTCTACCTTCCCCTGCTCGTCGGAGCTTCGATCGAGATGATCAGCTCGATGACGGCCTCAGATCCCCGCCTGCTCGCACGCGTCTTGGACCAGGCCAACATCAGTATCGCACAAGCCACCCCGGCAACCTGGCGAATACTCCTCGACAGCGGCTGGCACGGCCGCCCAGGCCTCAAGGTCCTCTGCGGAGGAGAGGCTATGATCGCCGAACTGGCCCAGCCCCTGGCCGAACGTGTCGGCGAGTTGTGGAACATGTATGGTCCGACCGAAACCACAGTCTGGTCAACGACCGAACGCATCGAGGTCGCTACGACGATGATCACCATCGGTCGACCCATCCAAAACACAACCGCCTATGTCGTCAACCGCAGTCTGTGCGCGCAGCCTATCGGCATCGCGGGTGAGTTGGTCATCGGCGGCAATGGACTCGCCCACGGCTACCTTGGTCGCGACGACCTCACCTCTGAGCGATTCATCGCCGATCCATTTTCGACGGGCGACGGGCGGATCTATCGAACCGGTGACGTCGCTCGACGACTGCCCGACGGCAGGATCCAGTGCCTCGGCCGTACGGATTCGCAGGTCAAGATTCGAGGATTTCGGATCGAGCTTGGCGAGATCGAAGCGGCCATTGCCAAATGCTCGAACGTGGCGACAAATGCCGTGTTGGTCCACGAGAACAGCCTGGGGGGGCGCTCCCTCGTCGCGTACATCGAATGGATGCCCGACGGTACCCACGACATCTCAAATCTGCGCATGCAAATTCAGGGGATCCTGCCCTCATACATGATCCCCAGCTCCTTTGTTGTCCAGGAGTCGATGCCGCTGACCCACAACAACAAAATCGATCGTCGAGCCCTGGCCGATCTCGCACCATGCACCGACAACGACGGCAACGATGCTCACGGCAACGACGATCGCACGCCCCGCACGCCCGCTGAGGAGCTACTTCAAACCATTTGGGCGCGAGTTCTTTCAATCGAGCGCCCGGGAATCCATCAAAATTTCTACGAAATCGGCGGCGACTCTCTACAAGCGGTCCGTATCATTGCTGCAGCCCACGACGCGGGACTCCAAACAACCCCGCTACAATTTTTCAGAACCCCGACGATCGCTGAGCTGGCGGAGAACACGACAGCCCGCCGCGTCGATGGCGCTAAAAGTGACAGTCTCGTCGCCCTGCGCAGCGAAGGAGACGGGGCGCCGCTTTTTCTCGTGCACTCGATCCCCGGAGACGTAATTGGATATGCGGAGCTCCTCGCTGCGATGGCGCCCGGCCGACCTATCTACGCTTTCCAGTCCATCGGACTGAGTGACCCTTCCCTCGCACACAGCACCGTCGAGGCGATGGCCGCCCACTATGTAGAGGTCATGCGACGCCTGGTCCCCGAAGGCCCCTTTCATCTGGGAGGATGGTGTTTCGGTGGAAACGTTGCCCTAGAGATGGCCTGCCAACTACACGACGCAGGTGACACAGTGGACAATGTGATCTTGCTCGAGTCCTACCCTCGACGGGCTCCAAACCTGATCGAAAAACTTCGCAAGGCCAAGATCATCCTGAAGATGGGTCACGCTGGCCTGAAACTCGCTACCCATGCCGCGAAGGCGCGCCTCCGACGAGCGCCAAGCGATGAGGCCGAGCAGGCCGAAGCGGTGCATCAGCTTTCGCTCGCAAGCGGCCCCTTCAAACATCGGCGCGCAGTCTACGAAGCCAACGTATCTGCGATCGAAGCCAATCGAACCCGCGACTATTCTGGCCGCTTGACCTTGATCAAGTCGGCACATTCGCGAACGGGCCTCCGAGATCCCGACTATGGCTGGAGCTCACTCGTCCCTCAAGTTCAGGTCTTTGAGTTTGAGATCGACCACACAAATATGCTTCAATCTCCCGCGGTTGACAAAATCGCCCACTGTCTGGACGAACTCCTCAGCGGCGCGAGTCCAGAGGTGACCTCACCATGACAAGCGATCGCCTCCATCCGGGCGCACCCACCAAGATCCCCATGTTAAGTGCTGAGCAAATTCAGGCCTATAAACGAGATGGAATAATTTTTCCTATCGACGTATTCGCTTCGGCCGAAGCCGAGCAATACCGCTTGGCCTGCGAAGCTCTCGAGAGCTCAATGGGTGGACGCCCACGGACCGTCGAAGTTCGGCAGATGCATCTTCATTTTGCGTGGGCCCATGCCCTGGCCACCCACCCCGCTCTCCTAGACATCGTTGAACCGTTGCTCGGCCCGACGCTTCTCGTGTGGGCGACAGAGCTTTTTTCGAAACCGAAGGACCCGAACCTCTACATCGGATGGCACCGTGATCGTACCTATTGTGGCTTTCGGCCCGGCACCGCGACGACCGCGTGGATCGCTCTCGCCCCCAGCACGCGCAATAATGGTTGTATGCAGGTCGTGATCGAGACCGATCGCGTCGGCAGCAATCTTGGTCGCGGACAAAAAAATTCAGTCACGCCAGCGCTTGGATCCCACGGTGTCACGAATGTTGAACTTCTCGCGGGCCAGGTTTCCCTGCACGACAGCGACATCTATCACGGCTCTGGGAGCAACACCTCCGAGCTCAAACGTGTCGGGCTTGCGATTCGCTATGTTTCGCCTGAGGCAATCCCGGCTGGAGGACCTTCACCCGTACTGCTCGCACGTGGATCCGACGTCGGTCCTAACTTCACCGATGCACGACCGCCGTCCACTACAGAGCGATCCACCGCAGCCATCTTAGATGACATGCACGAGTCGGCCATGGCCCATCTCGATACCATGTTGCGCAGCATCAAGAAGGTCAGCCACTGAGACTCCCAGGAACCGAAATGACCACCGCAGACAAAATTCACAAATACCTGAACGATTCCTTCGTAGAAGAGGACGATGAGACCATCGGCATCGGCATCGGCATCGACGACGACCTTCTTGAATGCCTGGACTCGCTCCAGGTCTTGCGCATGGTTACCGACCTCGAATCCATGCTCGGGTTTAAGGTCGAAAACTCCGACATGACACCAGAAAACCTCGGAACGATTGCCAAGCTTGCGACCTACATCGACGGCCGGATCTAACGCGGATCCAAGTCGATTCTCCGAGGGCTCCATGACCGTTTCTTCGCTTCCAGCGCCAAAGAGCGACAGACAAGATCGACCCCAAGGCACCCGCCGACCGCTAAGCGCAATTGAAATCGAGCCTTCAGAATCTCAAGCGGGCATCGCCAACGAAACTGAGCGTCCCGGAGAAGCGAAACAAGGACCGACCGAGGGCGATCGGGCGCCGCTCCGAGCTCGACACGTCGCCGTCATCGGAGGGGGTGCAGCGGGTATGGCGAGCGCGATCGCTGCCGCGCGTGCCGGAAGCTCGGTCACCCTCATTGAAGCAACCCCGAAGCTCGGCGGGACCATGTCCAACGCGCTATTGCACACGCTCGCCGGGCTGTACGATGGCGACGGGCACCATGTGAATCAAGGCTTGGCACAGGAACTCGAGAACCGTTTGATCTCGGCGGATCCGGAGCACGTACGACCGCGAAAGATGGCAAAGCTCTGGGTATTGAGCGTGGATCCAAGCGTGTACCAGCAGGTGACATCAGACTGGGTTTCAAAAGAGCCCAACATTGAGATTCGGCTCGGTGCCCACGTTACGAAGGTTCTCTGCCAGCAACAACGGGTTCGCGAGATCGAAGTCTTCCACGCGGAATCTACAGAGGTCATGGCCGTCGATGCTCTGATCGACTGCACCGGATCGGGTGCAGCCCTACGTCTCATCGACCCTGGCCTGCACTGGACCGACGCCCAGGATAGCGCCGGAGGACTAATTTTCTGTCTTCGAGATGTGAGGCCTGGCGCCCTGCGCTTTCCACGCAGAGTCGGCGTCCTTCGAGCACTTCGCGAAGCCGCGCGTGATGGCAGACTCCCGGCAAACTGTGCCCACGCTTGGGCGGATGCAGGCATTGCTCCAGACGAGGTCTACGTCAAGCTCTTCGTCCCACTGCACGGGGACTGGAACGATTGTGTCCCTCAGCTCACTGAGAACGCCCGCAACGATCAAGCCGCAGTGGTTCAGTTTTTACGAACACTTTCAGACTTTCGAGATGCGAAAGTCACGCGTTCTGGAATCCTTGGTGTCCGCGACGGTGGGCGCGTACGAGCGGAGCGCACGTTAACCGGCGCCGACGTCTTGGCGGGACGACGCTTCGACGACGTCGCCTGCCGCTGCGCCTGGCCCATCGAGCTGTGGACTCCAGATCGCGGCGTCGAAATCCAGTATCTTCCAGCTGGAACCATCTACGATATTCCCATGAGTGCCCTAAAAGTCATGGGAATCACCAATGCCTGGACCGCAGGCCGCAGCCTCTGTGCCGACAACCGGGCGCAAGCATCCGCCCGCTGCGTTGGAACTTGCTGGGCCATGGGAGCCGCGGTCGGCAATGCAGCTGCGCTGTCGCATGATGAGCGGAGATTTCCAGAGGATCCAAGGTAATGCCAACAAACCTCGACAACATTTTTCGAGAGACCGCAAAGCGGCACCCCCACCACGATGCGATCGTCGGCCCGGCTGACGACGATCGGCTCTCCTACCGAGCCCTCGACGAGGCGATTGAAGCCACTGCCGATCGACTTCGCAATGCAGGAGTCCTACCCGGAATGGCGATCGCACTGCACTATGCCAGTGGAGTCCAATACATCGTGCAAAACTATGCCATCTGGCGTTGCCGGGCGGTCTCAGTCCCCATCGCCATGGAGCTAGCACCCCAGGAAAAACGAGCCCTCTGTGCGGAGATTCGGGTCGACGCGATCGTCTCGTCCACAAAAGGCCTGCGTTTCTCCCTCGAAATTGCCGAATCCGAGTCCGTAGATCTTGGTGAGGGCTCGCGTATTGTTTGGCTGAGAGCATCCCGTCCCCACCCCGACGGCTTCCATGCGATCAATGCGGCTTTCATTCGTTTCACCTCCGGGACGACTGGCGCCAGCAAGGGCGTCGTTCTTTCACACGAGACCGTCAACGATCGAATTCACGCGGCCAACGGTGCTCTCGCCATTTCGATGCCCGATCGAATCATGTGGTTGCTGTCGATGAGCTATCACTTCACGGTCTCGATCGTGAGCTACCTGAGCTTTGGAGCAACGATCATCTTGCCTAAAAACAAGCTGGCGACGGCGATCGTTGAAGCCTGCCGGCGCCACCGCGCAACCTTGCTGTACGGGTCGCCAATGCACATCGCCTTGATGGCAGACTATCCGCGGGGAACGCCTCTTCCCGACCTGAGAATCGCCATATCGACCACGACCGCGATCGACGTCGTGATCGCCAAACGTTTTCGACAGCGCTACGGAATCGGAGTCTCGCAAGCGCTCGGAATCATTGAGATCGGTCTCCCCTGCATCAACCTCGATTTTCCTGGAAAGGGAGGATCGGTGGGCAAGCTTCTGCCAGCATACGAGCTTCGCCTCGATGACGTTGGCCACGGCCCGGATATGAAAGAGATCTACTTTCGTGGCCCGGGATTCTTGGACGCGTACTATCACCCATGGCGAACTCGTGACCAACTGACCGACGACGGTTGGTTCGCTACCCACGACGTGGGGAATGTCGATGCCGACGGGTGCCTGTATCTACACGGTCGATCAAAAGATGTCATCAACGTCGCGGGCATGAAATTTTTCCCACGAGAGGTCGAGACGGTCTTGAACCAACATGCCTGCGTCAAAGAATCGGGAGTCTTCGGAGCTCCGCATTCAAGAACAGGCCAGTCTCCCCGGGCGAACGTAGTGCTGGAGCCGGATGTGGACCCCGAGACGGTCTCCGCGGATCTCCGCAGGCATTGTCTTCTCCATATCGCGGCCTACAAGGTTCCGGAAAAATTTAACCTCGTCGAAAAACTTCCCAAGAGCGCGAGCGGAAAAATTCTCCATCGAACGCTCAAGTAGCCTGCCCCCGGTGGCCCCCCTCAGCGACGGCCGACGCCTTTTTGGCGAGTCTTGACCGCAGCTCGAAGCCGCTGGAGCCCCCCACGTCGATGCCTATGGTGAAATATCAGGGAGCTGCGATAAAGTTCGGCGATCTCAAGCAACATGACAATCTCGGGGTCATGTTTACTCTGCAACCTCAGCGCGGCGATCGATCGATCGGGCGATCTGCGTCGCTACCACAGACTCTTGCAACATCGACGGTGGCGTTGCAGAAGCGGGCCCAACCTGAGACGGTCGGCGATCTACCGAAATTTTTGAGGTCGTCAGTGTCGTAGATTTCGAGGAGAGAGAGCTTCGCTTCGTCGCCAAGCCCTCGCTACGAGTGTACTGAGTCGGACCAGGAGCCCAGTGTACCCTCACTCTTTTTTGTAGGCGATCCACGGGGGTCACGACCGAGACCATCTTTTTCAACCTTGGAGCTCTCGACAGAGTTCCAGCGGGTCTACCGGGACGTCCCCCTCCTCTAACGAAACGCAGACTTTCACCCCGCAAGTAGACGCTAAATTCGTTTCGCTGGGCGATTCTATGCAAAAAATTCGCGTCGGTCTCATCATGCTGCGTGATCACCCCCCGCACTATATCCGTGGCTTCGACGTCGCTGGTCAACCCTCTCTCAGCCGCGATTTCGGCGACAACATCGGAATCACGCATCTCTGTCCAACTCCGTGTTTTTGTTTGCGCAGCGGCATTCGTGGCCGACACGTGACTCATCCGAATCTCGCCTCCGACCCATTCGACCGCCATCGAGTTGTTTGAGGCGAGCCGGAGAATCAGCGCCCAGTCCGACACTCGCTGCGTCCTCGTATGGGTGTCCGAGGTCTCCTCGACGCTCACCGAAACTCCCCGCGCGGCTGCGATTTCACCGTTCACATCATAGTCACGCATGTCTGTCCAAACCTTGGCAGCATGAACTCGATCTTGAAGCCGTGCTCGGTAGGCATAGAGCGTTGTTCCACCGTAACCATTCACGGTGGGTCTTGAACCCCACGGGCGCACATGGAATTGATCGACCATGGCAGCTCCCCAAACATCCGATGAACTCGCACGCGGTATCGAAGCCCTTGTTGCGGGCCATTTGAGC
>Ga0256845_1001046_pt1 | contig 23567 bp, 24 predicted proteins | sample RiftiametaG_FD_189101 | JGI IMG/M metagenome (GOLD analysis project Ga0256845, IMG submission 189101) | Tube worm associated microbial communities from hydrothermal vent at the East Pacific Rise, Pacific Ocean - Riftia | ecosystem: Host-associated > Annelida > Integument > Unclassified ... | reverse complement strand
TCTAATATCCCTGTCCATGCGATCCACAACTTTTTTGTAGAGCTCTCCATAAACATTTTTAGCTACAAGTTGAAACGCTCTTCTTACAAGAATACTGTTATCAAGGAGTTCAGGAGTAAAATCATTCTCAATATTAATTATGGATTCAATCAGTTTTCGTACGTATGCAGGGCTTATTTTCAAACTTCTCTCTTTAAAGATTGTATAGATTTTATTTGCAGCTTCATCAAGCTCTGAAGAGTCCAAAGTATATCTGGATAATATCTTATGCTTTTTAAGTTCCAAAAAAATAATTTTCTTTAAATTATCACTGTTCATCCAAAACTGAGAAATATCTATAATGCGCCCTTTTTCAACAAATCTACGATAAATTGCAGAATCAAACCGTTCTGTCTGGTCGCTGGTGGCTATGAGAAAACAATCCCTGCGCCCGTTTATAATCTCATCTAAAATAATATTGGAAGTATCTATCAAAGTCCTCTGCTGATTTTCAGCACCGCCTGAAACACCGTTTGTATTGGTTTTACCAAAGGCAGAGTGGGCCTCTTCAATGTGGCGTATGGATGTATATTTAGGTAGACCCATGGCACGTTTAAAGTAGTTGCCAGGCTCTCCTGCAAGAGCTGTTTGATAATCATTGGGAGTTATTGTTGAGAAATCAACCTTTATTCCTCTCTCTTCAAAATAGGTAAGGTTCTCCATTATTTTTTTTCTGAAAATTCTGTTTAAAATCGGTATCCTGGCTAAACGTCTATAAAATGCCTGTTTTTTCTTCCGGGCTATCTCCATGGCAAATTCAGGGTCCACATCCTCTATGGTTGTAAACAGGCTCTCTTTTGCCAGTATTTCACTCTTTTTTCGTCTCCAGTCAATTGTTGGAATAACTTCATTTTTAAAAACCACTTTTTCAAGTGCTGCTTTCACAGTAGCACTTTTGCCACTTCCGGTGGAACCTTCAACTATAATGATAGGAGCTTTAGGCACATCTTTATCAGTTGTGAATTCTTTTCTGATGTGGGCCTTGTAAATTTTCTCGAATATCTCTTCAAATTCAATTGGTACATGGATATCAGTGAGCTGCTCATCAAGGACAGAGATCAAATAGTGATATTCTGATTTTGAAAGCTCCTTCTCAATGATTTTGTTCCATGAAGCAGCAGGGTTTGTCTCTCCTGAGTACTCAAATCTTTTCCTCCAATCTATTAAAATTTCAGGATTGTTCAAAACATCCATCTTTTTTTCTTTTCTTTTCTTTAATAAAAGAGTGGAGGTGATAAAACTGAGCCAGGAAAAAATTTTAGGAGGAGGCGTGTATTGATTGAGTCTTGATCTTACAAAGGTTTTAGTGCCATAGGACCAGGACATTGCCATGTTTTTTATTTTGTTTATCTTCTCTTCTCGAAGAGATATATAAAATTTTTCTTTTGTTGTCAGTTTTGCCATTTTTTGCCCTATTTAGACTTCTTTTCTTGTTTGTCTGTCTCTTTTTCAGGTACTTTATTAATAAAGGAAGGCAAGGTTACTGCAGGTACATTACCTCTGTCATGGAGAACAAAAGTTTTTTGATCAGACTGATTTTTTTCATAGGCAGTTGCCCATTTTTGCTGGGATAAAAATTGCAATAAAGCTGGATTGACTGCCTGACCTTTTGATCCCCCCAAGGCAAAATGCAGGGATTTAATACCACTGAGATATGCTTTATAAAGTTTACGAATTCTGGCAGCTTCCTGGTCTGCTGCATAGTTGTCAGCTTCTGCTATCAGCTCTCTTCGTTTTTTTTCTTCTGTTGCTTCCACAAGTTTATCGCCAAACCGTGTTTCGTTAAGGACAAAACTTATAATTTCAATGCCGTATTTTCCCTCCAATGTCGGTCCATTCAGATTAATAGGTCTTTTCTTTAAAGCCTGGAATATTGTCTCCTTAATCAACTCCCTTGCACTGATTAATGCATTTACACTCTGGGCCTGGAGTGTATCTTTTACAATGCCATCAAAATCGCCCTGCAACAATTTTTCAGGAGTCAGGTTTTCAATACCCCATACTTTAAGGCTTGTGATCCTGAATGTCATCAATGCGGATGTCCAGAGGGCAACATTCTCTTTGGAGATAATTTTCATGGGTTCAGGTTTTCCCCCAAGATAGAGATTCTGGTTCATCAAAGGGACCTCTTTTTCAAGGGTGGTAAAAATCGGCAGCCTGCTGTGCCAGCCAATCTCAGTCACTGCCTCTCTTTGTCCACCCAGCTGTTCTAATATAACAGCGTAATTTAATTTTACTTTATAAATCACATGGGTGGAATAGATAATTGCTGCAAACCCATAGAAAAGTGAAATAAAAAAGAGAATAATTGCAACTCTTCGTACTGCTGTGTTGACCTGGGCTCTTTGCAGAAAGATTTCCGGAGTATGTTTTGTCATGGCATTCCCCTGTTCTTTTATTAATGTCTCAAAATTGATGTCTTAAACTAAAACCCATGCTTTAAAAGCAGAAGTTCTATTGACTCAATAGATCCATATTTATTGAAATTTTTTTATTTTGCAATGATTTTTCTGAAATATTAAATTTAATATACACTGAAAAGAAACTTTTTTCAACAGGCTTATGAAAAAAGTTTTCTTAAAAAACCTGCTGAAGAATAAAACACTGCAGCACGCTTTTGATGAAAGATTGTATCACCCAGGTCTATTGATGACCACGCATTGACAATAGCCACAACCAGTTCCATCTCAATTATTATCAGAGTCTGCCTGAATCAGACAAATTTATCAGTTCTTCATAGTCTTTAATGACTATGGTACGACCATCCACCAAAATCAAATCCTTGTCTGCTATTTTTTTTAATATCCGTGAGATGGTTTCAGGGGTTGTACCAATCAAGTTTGCAAGTTGTGCTTTTGAGATGGGCAGTGTTACTTTTAAAGCTTTATTATGCTCCCTGGACAAAGTTAAAATATACAAAGCAAGGCGTGCAGGCACCTCTTTTAAGCTTAAATTTTCTATCTGTATGGTAAATTCGCGAAGCCGCATGGAAAGCATACCCAGCATATTCATGGCAAGCCCTGGAGTATCTGAAATCAGCTTTACAAATTTTTCTCTTGGGATAAAAATAATCTCAGCCTTGGTCATCGCCATTGCCGATGCTGGAAAATTGTTACCCTCAAACACCGGAACTTCACCAAATGGTTTTCCAGGACCATAAATATGTAAAATCTGCTCTCGGCCCTCAAAAGAGAGCTTATATATTTTCACCTTACCGGTTTCAACTATATAAAAGCCATTGGCAGGTTCGCCTTCATTAAAAATAAAGGCTCCTTTTTCAAAGGCAAGATGCCTGACTAGTCGAAGAATCTTTGCAAAATGTTCATCGCCCAGATTAGAAAAAAGAGGTATTGTTTTTAGTTTTTCCTTCATGTATAATTCTTCCTGTCTACAGATTTATTTTAAATTTTCAAAAAAAATTAAAAAATATTCACTTACTTGACCCAGATCAAGGTTTTACTTTTTTTTATATAATAAGTTTACACCCAGAAGTAAAGATTAATTAGTTTCAACCATTACTTAAAAAGGAGAAGTTACTATGTTTTGTTTTCAATGTCAGGAAACTGCAAAAAATCAAGGATGTACTGTTAAAGGTGTTTGTGGAAAGGAAGGCAGCACTGCAGGTCTCCAGGACCTTTTAATTTTTAATCTAAAGGGAATCGGTGTCATTGCAAAAAAAGCCAAAGCAGCTGGTGCAACTGTTCCAGCCGGCACAGGCCTGTTTGTATCCCAGGCATTATTTACCACCATTACCAATGCTAATTTTGATGATAAAGCCCTAATCCAATGGATTAAAAAAGCACAAAAAGTTAAAAAAGAGTTGTTTGATAGTGTGAAAGATAAAATTGATTCTGATCTTCATGACAGTGCCACCTGGTACTCGGACAATGAAGATGATTTTGCTGCCAAAGCTGAAACAGTTGGAGTCTTAGCAACTGAAAATGAAGATGTGCGATCCTTAAGAGAGCTGTTGATTATCGGAATCAAAGGGATTGCAGCCTATGCTGACCACGCTGCTGTTCTTGGAGCTGAGAAAGATGAAATCTATGATTTCCTCTTTGAAGCTCTTGCATCCACCACGGAAGATCTTTCCGTGGATGACATGGTGGCAATGGTACTAAAAGCTGGTGAAACAGGTGTTACCACCATGGCAACACTTGATGGAGCAAATACCTCTGCCTATGGTCACCCTGAACTCACTGAAGTCAATATTGGTGTCAGCACAAAACCCGGGATACTCATTTCAGGTCATGATCTGAAAGATATGGAAGAGTTATTGCAACAGACTGAAGGAACAGGGGTTGATGTATATACCCACGGCGAAATGCTGCCAGCAAATTATTACCCTGCATTTAAAAAATATGATCACCTCAAGGGTAACTATGGTAGTTCCTGGTGGCATCAGAATGATGAATTTGAATCCTTTAACGGTCCTATTCTCATGACAACAAACTGTGTTGTTCCCATGAAAAAGAAAAATACTTATCTTGATAAATTATTTACAACAGGTGTTGCAGCTTACCCGGGTGCTGTTCATATTGAGGACAGAGCAGGCGATGGAGCTAAAGATTTTTCTAAAATCATTGAAATTGCCAAAGGGTGCTCTGCTCCCACTGAAATCGAAACCGGTAAAATTGTAGGCGGTTTTGCCCACAACCAGGTACTTGCCCTTGCAGATAAAGTTGTTGATGCTGTGAAATCCGGTGCCATTAAACGTTTCATAGTTATGGCAGGATGTGATGGTCGTCAAAAGGGAAGAGCGTATTTTACTGAAGTTGCAGAAAAACTTCCAAAAGATACCATTATTCTCACAGCAGGTTGCGCAAAATACAGATACAACAAACTTGACCTTGGCGACATTGGTGGAATTCCACGAGTACTTGATGCGGGTCAATGTAATGATTGTTACTCCCTTGTTGTTATAGCACTTAAATTGCAAGAGGTTTTTGGACTTGACCACATTAATGATCTGCCATTATCGTTTGATATTGGTTGGTATGAGCAAAAAGCAGTTATTGTCCTTCTTGCGCTGCTTCACCTTGGAATAAAAGGCATCAGACTGGGACCAACACTTCCTGCTTTTGTCTCTCCAACAGTGCTTAATGTTCTTGTGGAAAATTTTGATATTAAACCTATTACAGATGCAGATACAGATATTGCTGCAATGATGGAAGGTAAATAACAAGTTTATTGTGTTGGAGCATGGTTTTGTCATGCTCCAACCTTGAACATCCAGCCTGAAACTGAGGATTGGAAAAGGAGGTGCCCATGAAATGCCCTGGACAAGATACCCAATACTGGACTGAAAATGCAATTTTTGAAACCGAATGCCCGGAATGCGGTCATCCCATGGAATTTTTCAAAGATGATTCAACCAGACGATGTACAAATTGCAAAAAAAAGATTGTCAACCCGAAAATGGATTTTGGCTGTGCCTCCTATTGTCAATTTGCTGAAGAATGCCTTGGTTCACTGCCTGAAGAGTTTATAGGGAACAGAGAAGATCTGTTAAAAGATAGAGTTGCCGTGGAGATGAAAAGATATTTTGGCACAGATTTCAAGAGAATGGGTCATGCAGCCAAAGTTGCAGGTTTTGCTGAAAAAATTGGCAAAAGTGAAAAGGCAAACCTTGCTGTGATTATGTGCACAGCTTATCTCCATGATATTGGTATTAAAAATGCTGAAGAGAAATATAACTCTTCTGCTGCCAGATACCAGGAACAAGAGGGGCCCCCCGTTGCAAGGCAGATTCTTGAAAAATTAAAGGCTAAAGAAGAGTTAACCAATGAAGTGTGTGACATCATTGGTCATCATCATCATCCTGGTGATGACGAAAGTTTAAATTTTAAATGTATCTATGATGCAGATATGATTACCAACATGATGGAGTGTGGTGGGAAAAAAGCTCTTGATACTGATGCGTTTGGGAAAAAACTGGATAGAATACTCATGACAGATTCCGGAAAAAAATTGGCCAAAGAGGTTCTTATAGAACAGGCATAAAGGAGACAAAAAAATGAAAAGAAAAATAATTGAAATAGATGAAGAACTTTGTGATGGATGCGGTAATTGTGTACTTGCCTGTGCCGAAGGAGCAATTCAGATTATTGATGGTAAAGCAAAGGTTATTGCTGATAAATATTGTGACGGACTTGGTGCCTGCATTGGTGACTGTCCCCAGGATGCCTTACACATTATAGAGAGAGAAGCAGATGAATTTGATGAAGAGGCTGTTGAAGAATTATTAAAAAAGCAGAAAGAGGAAAAGACTGCAACCAGTGGCTGTGGATGTCCATCCACAGCAACGCAAACCTTCCCCACTACTGAGACTGCCTGTGATTGTGCAAATAAACCAATGGTACAGATGACAAAATCCAATACAAATTCAACCCTTGGTCACTGGCCTGTTCAGATAAAGCTTGTTCCTGTTGGAGCACCATTTCTCAAAGGTGCAGACCTTCTTATTGCTGCTGATTGTGTGCCTGTTGCTTATCCAACTTTCCATGCTGATTTCCTGAAAGATAAAGTGGTAATGATTGGATGCCCTAAGTTTGACAATGCAGATGAATATGTTGAAAAATTTGCTGAAATTTTTAAAACCTCTAATCTTAAAAGCATAACAGTGCTTGTCATGGAAGTTCCCTGCTGTTCAGCAATGCCTGTAATAGTTCAAAAGGCAATGGATCTGGCAGGAGCAGATATTCCTGTTAAAAAAATAGTAATAAGTGCCCAGGGTGTAATCCTTCCATGAAATGGTCAAAGGAAGCAGACAAAGCATTAAAGAGAGTTCCATTTTTTGTAAGGAAAAAAGTCAGGCAAAAGGTTGAAGAGTATGCCGGGCAAAAGGGAAAAACATCTGTGACGCTTACCCATGTAAATGAATTAAAGAAAAGTTTTTTATCCAAAGGCGGGATGGAAAAACAGATAAAAGGGTATGAAATCACCACCTGCTTTGGAAGTTCAGGCTGCCCTAATATAGCAAATCCCTGTGGTAAGCTTGCAAAGGATATAGAAGAGCTTGTTAAAAAAGAAGATATCCTCGGTTTTTTAAAGAAGAGTGTTCCAGGAGATTTAAAATTCCACCATGAATTCAAGGTTACCCTGTCAGACTGCCCCAATGCATGTTCAAGACCTCAAATTGTTGATATTGGAATTATTGGGGCTGCTGTTCCATGCCTTTCAGATGAGACTTGTACGTTGTGCAATGCTTGTGTTGAAGTGTGTAATGAAAATGCGGTCTCGCTTTTGGATAATAATGATAAACCTGTAATTGATTTTGAAAAATGTCTTATGTGCAAAAAATGCATAAAAGCATGTCCAACTGAAACAATCATTGAAAAGGACAAAGGTTTCAGGGTTCTTCTTGGAGGAAGACTTGGACGTCATCCGCGCCTTGCAATGGAAATACCCGGTCTTAAAAACCATGGGCAGGTGCTGCAGATTGTTAAAACCTGCCTGAAATTTTATAAAGAAAATTCAAAAAACGGGCGGAGATTTTCCCATATTCTCTCGTCAATTGATCAGATTATTTTGAAATAAAGATTGATTTATAGTTTCACACCTTATTTTTCTCAAATTCTGCTTTTACAACCATTCCTATTTTTTCCAGGGTATATGGTTTTTTAATATATGCTCCAGCGCCGATTTTTCTGACCTCTTTGACCCGATCTGTTTCAGAAAACCCGCTTGCGATGATTGCTTTCTGATTTGGATGCAGCTCCAGGATCTGTTTATAGGTTGTAAGTCCATCAATCCCTGGATCCATTATCATATCAAGGACTATTAAATCTACTGTATTTTCCCTTAAATACTCAATGGCTTTTTCACCACTTGATACTGATTCAACTGAATAACCTAATTTTGTTAACATTTTTGATGCAATGATGCGCTGTTCTTTGATATCGTCTACTACAAGGATTGACTCCCCCTTTGCCATATATTTCTCAATGGTCACCTGCCTTTTATTCTGCGGTGTCTCATCTCTTGTGGCTGGAAAGTAAAGGGTAAACTCTGTTCCTTTATCTTTAGTGCTTGTAACATCAATATAGCCATTGTGGTCTTGTACTGTACCCCACACCACAGCCATGCCTAAACCCGTCCCGCTTCTTCCCATTATCTTCTTTGTAAAAAAGGGCTCGAAAATTCTCTCAAGATCTCCTGATGAAATACCTGATCCAGTATCTAATACTGACAATACAACATAATCACCCCCATTGATATAATCATACCCCTTGATCGGTTTATCAATATATCTGTTGTGAGTTGATATAATAATATCACCTCCATCAGCAATTGCCTCAGCTGCATTCTCTAACAGATTCATGACAATTTTTAAAAGATGAACAGGCGAACCCATTATATTCATAAGAGCTGTCTCAAAATTACTCTTGATTGCAACCTTGGGGTACAGACGTTGAAGCTCTTTAAATTCAGGAGCTTTAAAAAAATTTTGTATGACTTGATTTAAGTTAGTCACTTCAGTAAGGACAACCCCTCTTCTTGCCAATGTCAATAAATCCTGAACAATGGCAGCAGCTCTCTCTCCTGATTCCTGTATAGTCAAAATTGGTTCTCTCAAGGGACTGTTTTCAGGCAAGTCCATCAAAAGCAAATCAGGGTAACTCACCGCAGCACTCAAAACATTATTTAAATCATGGGCAACACCGCCTGCTAAAACACCTAGAGCTTCCATTTTTTGAGAACGTAAAAGTTTGCTCTCAAGTATGCGACGTTCATGCTCTGTGCGTCCACGCTCTTTTATTTCATACTTGAGGTCGCTATTGGCTTGTAATAACTCCCTGGTTCTCTCCTGAACCCTTTTTTCCAACTCCTCCCGGGCTTTACGCAGCATGGTATCGGCTTCTTTCAGCTCTGTTATTGTCCTGTTTAATTCAAGGTTTTTGGAAATTAACTTTTTTTCTGCCTTTTCTCTAAAATACTCAAACGTATAAGAAAAAATAAAAATAACAACAAACACAGGAATAAATTGAATTTTGAAATCCTTTGAATAATTCACAGTATAGGGCAAATCTGATTCAACAGTAAAAAACAGTATAGCAAGAATAAACATCATTGATGTTGCCACAGCACCTCTATTTGAACCAAGGATAAAAGAGGCAAATAAAGGAAATGTAAAATACCACAGGTAAGCAGCATCATTACCGCCTCCATTAAACAGGAGATAACAATAGTGTACACCAATTATTATGATACCAAAAAAACAGGCAGATTGAAATTTCTTACTCCTTATCAAATATAATACATTCAATAAAAGAAGCAGTGCAACAAAATGATCAACAAATCCCAGCTGGATATCTCCCTGCACCAATGCAACCATACCCAAAGCCAGCAAAAAAAAGATACCAGTATAATTAATAATGTTTGCAAGCTTAATTTTTCGCATGGCTCCAACAGTGTGCTCACCCATATTTTCACTGTCCATCACATCTCTTATCCATGAAGAGTCTTGTTTGAGCTTTTTTTTCATTCTATTCCTCATTCATCTGTGGTTTAAATTGATGTCAATAATAGAGATATTACAATACCATCCAAACGTGAAATACCAAATTGTTTTGATATCTCGCAGAGTTAATCAGCAATCACTCTCTATTTTCAAACCTTTGGGATAGTTTCTCCAACCCTTTTCTAATGGGATGTTCAATAACTTTTTTTAAAATCATACCTGCAAAGGGGAAAAAGAATCGAGGCTCGAAATAAATTGTGTAATCAAGTCTTGTTTTGCCATGCTCATTAAAAAACTCCATTTTCCCTTTATGGTTTTTAACAGGGCTGCCTTTGCTTATCACATACTCCATCAGCAAATTTGGCTTGAATGTAATAACCGTCTCTTCAAAGGCTGGAGCTAAAAAGAGATTTATGCGCCGGATTGATCCAACTCCATTTTTATTTCCATCCTGACCATCAACCACCCGCTTAATATCGGTATTTATTACTTGCCCAAAAGTTTCATGGTCAGTTAAAATGTCAAAAACCCTGTCTGCAGAGGCATTAAATATCTGCACTATTTTAATGTGTTGTCTATTCATATTACCAACCTCCCGGAGAAAATAAAAACATAGCATCTTCAAAAGTTTTTTGGTACATATATTTTATTGTGCTTGATATAGACAGAATTTAACAACTGGAGCTACTAATGAGAAAACATAATGGAAAGCAGTTATATGGAATCGAGAAAATCATTACTACATTAAAAATGGGCCTGCATAGAGAGCTTAAGAAACTGTCAATCAGGCAAAAGCTTGCATTAAATTATGTTTCTAAGGAAAACAAGCTTACTCTACTCAATGGTAAAATATATACAAATACATTCACACCATTTTATCCATCTTTGGCCTATGACCGATTTTTAAAAGGGGTAGTTTCATTGGCAAAAGGTAAACCTAGGCCAATTGTGACTAATTTTGCAATAACTCCCAAGTGTCCCTGTAACTGCTGGCATTGTTCGTTTTCCCATCGTTCTAAAAATGATATTCTATCCCTTGAGAAACTTAAAGAAGCTATCTCACAAGTTCAGGACTTAGGTGCCAGCGTGATTGGGCTTACCGGAGGAGAACCTCTGCTGCGCGATGACTTAGAAGAGATAATTGCATCCATTGATAAAAGGTCCATGCCGATTTTCTTCACCACTGGATATAAACTGACAAAAGAACGGGTGAGAAGCCTTAAGCAGGCAGGGCTGAAAATCCCGGTTATCAGTCTTGATCATTATACTGCTGAAATCCATGATAAGGGACGTCGAAAAGAGGGAATATTTGATCATGCATTAAATGCCATAAGACTATTTCAGGATGAAGGTTTTTATGTGGCAGTCTCATTTGTGCCTGACAAACCCCTTGTCAGTGACCAAAAAGAGATTTTTAAGGTTATTGAGTTTTTTAAAGATATTGGAATTAATGATATGAGGCTGACATCACCAATCCTGAGTGGAAAATTGACTTGCAGACCCGAAGAGAAGTTGTCGCAAAAAAACATTGATACAATTTTTAAAATACAGAAAATGTGTACTAGAACCAAAGGGTATCCCAATGTATTTGCCTATGATTTTTTTGAAAGTAAAAAATATTATGGTTGTGGTGCAGGTTTCAACTATATGTTTATTGATTCCCAGGGCAATGTATGCCCCTGTGATTTTACAATGCTCTCATTTGGTAATATTCTTGAAAAATCAATTAAAGAGATATGGAAGGAGACAAGCAGCCATTTTTGTGCTCCGGGCGAAAAATGTTATGCCAACATCAGCAACGATGTGATCTTTGCAAAAAAGAAAACTGAATGGCCTTTAAGAAAAGAGGCAACCCTTGAAATTTTGGAGCAATGCCCTTCATATAATCTCCAAAGGCTGCCTGAATTTTATAGAAGAATAGGGTTTCCCGGAGGCAAAATCAAAAAGCTATAAAACTGTCATTTCCCAATAAAAACAATAATGTTTTCAACCATGGACTCAATGGTCTTTAGTCCAGGTTATTTAAAAAAGCCATGGTATCTAAAGCCTAAGCACTGAATATGAATTAAGTAGTAAAACTTTTTTATCTGCTTAACTTGAGTTGGATTCCATCTTTTCTTAATTCAAGAATACCTTTTTTTAAAAGATTGCCAACAGCTCTTTTAAACTCTTTTTTACTCATGGAGAAAACTTTTTTGATCTCTTGGGGCGAGCTCTTATCATGGCATGGTATAAACCCACCCGCCTTTTTTAGAATATCTACAATTGTTTCAGAAGAGCCTTTTACTGATCCATACCCAGGCTTTTTTAATGTCAGGTCAATCTTATCATCTTCACGAAGCCGCATGATATAACCAGTACAAGTATCTCCAGGTGACAGGGTCTGATAGGTTTCATTTATATATAACATCCCAAAGTATCTATTATCTATTACAGCTGTGATACCTATTTTAGTAAGGGAATGGATAAGAAGATCTACTTTCTGACCCTCTTTAAGCTCTTTAATATCTTTATCGCAATTCACAGATATCTTTGTTGTACCATAAACTCTCTCTGTCATTTCATCAAAACATATCTTTGTTAGATACTTTTCCCCTACTGCCATTTTATCTCGCTGCTCACTTTTAGGCACGAGCAGATCTTTTTCAAGCCCCCAGTCCATAAATGTTCCAAAGGGCACAACATCTTTTGCTTCAAGGAAAACAAAATCTCCAACAATGCCCGCAGGCTTTATGGTCGTTGCAACCAGTCTATCTTCAGAATCCGTATAAACAAACACATTAATAGTATCTCCCAGGTTGATATTGTCAGGGACATATTTTTCAGGCAGTAAGATTTCTCCCTCTTCATGATTTAAATACAAACCAAATTCAACACTTTTTCCAACAACCAAGTCATTATAATTTCCAATTTTCAACATATTTTACCCTGTCTTTATCCTTTCCCCCATGGAGTTTTCAGCAATATAAAACTTTTCACCCCAAGGGCTTTAACAATTTTATCTGCTCTTTTTATCTGGCTTGCAATATCACATATATCTGTCTCTATTTTAGAGTTTTTCCCAAACCTTTGCACTAAATTCAACATGAAAAGGAATATCCACAAACGGGATATACCTTGTATAATTCCCAACCGTACTGCCACATTTTGAACAATAGTGTTGCAATGGTTCTTTAAATGGGGTTAAACATTGAATACACAATGGTTGGCTATGCTCTCTGTTTAATTCTTCACAATGTTCAAAGTGTGTGTCTGACATAGTTAAAATTCCAGAAGTATAACTGACAGGTTATGAAATTATTATTCCAGTGTTACAGCAGTTCCTTTTGCAAAAGCCATAATCAACGATTTATTTTTTGCTGTAACCAAACCATGGTATTTATCAATTTTTCTGCCCTCAACTATTGGTGTTGTCAATATTTCCATCTTTTCTCCTTTCATCTCATGGTAGGAATGCAAGTTACTCAGCGCCCACGCCCAGCTTTAAAAACTCCATAATGATCTTAAATTACCTACCACACTATAATAATTATAGTATCCTTGTAGTCTTTTATTCAAGACCTTTATGAATTTAATTCCCCTTAAATGTAGGTTTGCCTTGATCCACTCTTTAATACGTCTACATGCTTCATATAGCTTCTTACGCGCTGTACGCTGTATCACTCTTGGCTTTCACTTTTTATCCCTAGTCCAATGTCTCTATACCTGTAGTGCAGTTATATGATCTTGACGAGGGAATGCCAATGCCAACACAACACTACCCTGTTCTAAACTGCGTGTAACGATGTAAAGCACTGTAGGGCCTGGGATAAGTAGCAGTGCAATGGTAGCCTGCTAGAAAAACAATAAGTGAGACCGTGTCAAACATAAATAACTCCTTAATTCAGATACAGGGTATGCAAAGCTGAGCTGCCGGGGGCTTATACCAACAACCTCAGCATGATTTGAATATATGTTAAAGCCTACGTCTCCAAGAGCCGCTCAGTAACTCCCGGTCAGCTCCACCCTGTGAAGTGTAAGAGTCAGATTAGAGAAAAGTTAAAATAAACACATCTCAAGGATTAAAGATTTTAAACTATTTATTGTTTCCAAGTGCAATCTCAAATAATTTATTAACACTACTGATATAATCTCTGTTTTGACAAGGTTTTGAAACATGGTCTATACATACATCTTCTTCTTTTAAACGTTTGATTGACTCTAAAAATTCAATATTCCCGGATACAAATAATATTGGAATACTTTTATTTTTTACCCGGATATGATTATATATATGCATACCATTAATTCCCCCGGGAAGAATATAATCTAAACTCACAAAATCATATTCATTTTTATCAAACAGATCAATTGCAGCTCTGCCGTCATTTGCAATATCAACTTTATGATTACATGGGTTCTGGGTCAATACTCTATATTGAACATCAGAAATAGTTATTTCATCTTCCACAAGAAGAATATATTGATTAAAATAGCTTATTTCTTTTTGAATTTGTGATTTTTCTTCAACAGTCAACTCTTTTTTAATCGCTGGCAGATTAATAATAATTTTCGTACCTGATCCAATTTCAGATTCAATTGAAATTGTACCTTTGTGTTGTTTAATATATTTTTTTACATTAGCCATACCATATCCAGTACCTTTAATACCGGAATCATAGGCACCCTCTACATCTTTGTTTCCTTTCAAGGTAAACGAGGGTTCATAGACTTTCTTAATATATTTTTCAGGAATTCCACATCCATTATCTTTAATTTCAATACAAATATTATCATTTTTAAAGTATGTATGTATTATAATTTCAGGGTCATCAACTTTGCTTAAAGCATGAATTGAATTTTGTATAAGATTTACCAGGGCATGTTCAATCATTCCCGGATCAGCAAGCAAATCAGGCACATTATCTTCATTTTTCTTTATGATTTTAATGCCTGCAAGATCTTTTTTCATTAGATTCAATACAAGATCACTTTTTTCATCAATCCTGAAATACTCCTGCTTTGGCTCCTGGCTTTTAGCAAAAGCAACAAGGTTTTTTGTTAAATTCTTGCCTCGTATGGTCTGTTCAAAAATTAATTCAAGGGTTTCTTTTATCTGAGAATTTTCACAATTTAATAATGCAAGTTCTGCATTACCCATTATAATACCCAATACATTATTAAAATCATGTGCCATTTTCCCTGCAACCTGACCGATTAGTGCTAATTGTTTCTGCTCACCGGCAATCTTCTGTGCCAGTATCTTTTCATTTTCTGTCTGCTTGCGTTTAGTTATATCCCGGACTATAACCTGAATATAAGTATCAGCATCAAGAGATAGAGCGCTCATATTTATTTCCGCATTAATAACTCCATGTGTTTTTGTTTCCAATATCCATTCAAAATGCTGGGATTTCTGTAAAGCTCTAATTATCATCTCCAACCATTTTTCTTTTGATTTGCTGCCATTTGGTTGAATATCAGGACAAAATTCATACATACAATGATTAATAATTTCTTCATACTTTGACCCCAACAATTCACTGGTTTTCCTGTTGCAGTCAATGATAATATTGTCCTTTGCAATAAGAATAGCATCACTTGAAGAATCAAATAATTTACGATAGCGTTTTTCATTTTCTTCTAATATTCGTTCAGCTGTCCTACGTCTATGGATAGCTTTTTCCAATTGCACATTTTTTTCCTTTAATAGCCCATGACGTTTTTTTGATTCTTCAAGTCTTGTACTTAGTACCAGATGTTTTGTATAAGACCATATAAATAACCCAAACCCTAAAAGAAATAAAAATATCAAAACCCCTGTGGCAACAAGATATTGCCATTTGCTAACATGCCCAAGTATCTCCTTTTTTGAAGCATAAGCAATAAGATACAAAGGTAATGGCTTAATATGCATGTGCGTGACCAGCATTGGTATTGATTCCGGCAAAATATTATTCATCACAACCAGATCATTATCTTGAAGCTCTGCAATTTTTTCCTGGAAAATTTTTAAGTGGCTTTTAGAAATCTTTGAATTTACCTGGTTTATTACCTCCCCATTAACTGTAGCAAGACAAGATACCATGGAAGACAACTCCAAAGAAGATTTCATAAAATTTTTTTGCAGGGAGCTAAGGTCAAGCCAAGCCACTATCCAGCCTGATCGTTTTTTCTTAAAAAAGCAGGGAACTACGATTAATACATCTAATCCATTGTCACTGTTTTCAAAAATCAATTCAGGCTCAAAGGTAACATTGGCTAATTTGTTTTTCCAAGAAGAATCTTTTTCATCATTGGAAGAAGCTCCAACATTGATTAGACTTTTTCTGTATAAATTTAGAAAAACAAATCTTTTATATATGGGATCTTGTTTAATGACTTTATCTTTAATAGTATCCTTCATCAATTTGTCAATGGAAAAAAGAGAGACCTTTAATCCGTATTGTTCGGACATACCCATATCCCTGTTGACAAAATATGTCTCAACCTCCAGAGAGCCAGCTATATTGCGAATATCATATTTACGTTCAAGGAAAAAATAACTAATGGCTGTGACCTGTTTTTCAATATCAAGTTTAAACCGTTTTAACGAAGATCTTTGAAGTGCTATATTGTTTTGATAATTAAAAACCAGAAGAAATATTATATAAATAATAGGAATAAGGCTTCCTATTATAATATAAAAAGTAGGTCTGTTTTTTGACCTGCCAAATAAAAACAATTAATTAAATTCCCACTTTATCAAAGAAAGTTTGGATAATAAGTAAATAAGGATGGATAATATGTTTCTACCAGTTTACGATATTCGCCGTTTGCTTTAAATTTCTCAAAAAAAATATCAAAAGCCTGTTTGAGTTTTGAAGAATTCTTTGAAAATGCACAAGCCATACTCTGGGGTTCTGATAAAGGACCAATAACTTTTATTTTGCCCGGCCATTTTGCAAGGGCAACCAATGCTACAGGAACATCTATAAGACTTGCATCCGCCACTTCTGCAATAATAGAAGGAATCATTCCTGAAAGATCATGATCTGCAGGGAAATAAAGAATTTTTGCGCCGGTTTTCTTAATGCCATAGGAATTAGGATCAAGGCAGGAATCCTTGAGTCCCAACACAGAAAATCCATTTAATATTTTTTTTACATTATCTATATCTCTTGAAATGACACCTGTGGGCGAAATCGGAGTTAATTTGGTATCTCTCCTTGCTATAAGCCATATCGCAGAGGGGAATGTCATTGCTGAAAAGTCTACAATCTTTTTCCGCCAGGGCAGTACTGTAAACCCTGTAGAAATGATATCTCCTTTGATAAGGCTTTTTCCAATTATTTGAATATCATTACCAACCGGTTTTACTTTTTTACCACTGAGATCAGCTATTATTGTCTGCCAGGTACTTTCAACAAATTGATACTTGACTCCAAGATCCTTTGCAAACGCCTTCATAAGAGCTACATCCAGACCATCATGGTCCCGGGTAACAAAATTAGCATAGGGTATTCCAAGATGCCTGAGCACACCTGATTTTTTAACATCATTTAAGTTTCCTGCCTGGGCAGTATTAAAACTTACTAGTCCCATTATCAATACTAAAGCTAAATAAACTTTTACTATTACTCGTGCAGATCTGGTCATAAATTTAAACTTCATAAGTATAGTTCCTCTTGTATCAAATTAAATTTCACTCTTTATCAAAGAAATTTTCAAAATATAAAAAAACAGATGGATAATATTTTTCCACCAAACTACGATACGTTCCATTTTTCCAGATTTGTGTAAAAAATTCATTAAATGTTTCTAAAAGTTTGGGAGATGATTTGGGAAATGCCACACCCATGACTTGAGGTTCTGAGATAGGACCTAGAATTTTTATCTCACCAGGCCATGTTTGAAGTGCAACCATAGCATCCGGGATATCAAGTAATGTTGTTTCAGCAACGCCATTAATAATTGCCAAAGCCATATCATTAATAGTATTATTCTGGCTGAAATATTTAATATCAGGTTTTACCTGCTTGAGATTGTAAAGCTCAGCAGCCAGGCATGTACCATTCAAAGTCAATACACTATGACCTTTTAAAAGTGATTTTACTGTTTTAATATCCAGGAGGATATTACCGCTTGGTATTATTGGTTTAAGTTGTGAAGTGGCAGGCGCAATCAACCATACACCTGTGGGAAAAGTAGGACGGGAATAATTCACAATTTTTTTTCGCCATGGAAGCATAGTCAAACCATTGGCAATGACATCTCCTCTAATCTTTTCTGTTGGTATCAATTGATACATTTGAGTTTTATGATCAAACTTTCTTCCTGTTAAATCCGTAAAAAGAGTTTCAAAAGTTGTGTTAACAAGCTTATATTTAAGCCCCAAATGCTTTGCAAATAATTTCATAACTTCAACATCAAGTCCATCATACCCGTGGTCAGTCTCACGTACAAAATGGGCATAGGTGACTCCAAGATGCCTTAAAACGCCACGATTTTTAACCTCAGCCAAATCATTGGCAAAAGCCGTGCTGACAGCGCTGACATATAGGATAATAACCATGACCATCAAAATACCATTGATTTTAATGTACTTTAACCTCATTTTGTTTTTCCCTTTGTAATTCTATCAATAATAGATAACAAAAAAATTGTTTATTTCCAAAAGTATACCATAAACAGAGAAACAATAAATCAAAAAAATAAACAAGAAGCTTTTAGGTCTTTTTAAAACTACCCAATGATTTTTTTTGTACTTTCCTTGACAAAAAGTAAGTTCTTAGCTGAGCAGATAATTAGCTGGCAGGCAATTATTTTTGAACTAATTAGTAAGTTGCAAATACAGAAAAGGTAGAATTAAAAAGGGAGACTGCTGGACAAGCTTTTTTATATTTTTGGAGGTGATTGTGATATCTGTCACCCAGCTACTTTTAAATATTCTCTTCTCTCTTTTTAATATACTGAACTGAAAAAAATTATATTATCAGCATTTTTAGTGTCATTGAGAGGAATATTATTAAGCTATTCGTATACATGCTCGCTGCCATTTAATCCTTTTATTTTGAGCGTATGTGTTTCCTTTATGGCTCTGGTTTATGTCGAAGCTGCAATTTCGGAAATCGCTAAGTAACTTTCGGTCAGCTCTAGTGACTGATATACTGGATCTATCCAAATGCTTTCATATATGAATGGTGTCTCCTGTTAAAAGAGGACCAATACGTTCCTTTAATAAAGTACTTAAAATACTGTATGCCCTACTCCCTGTACAGTGTCCGGTGTATATTTTCCCTATTTTTTGCTTAACAAATTCATTGGCAATAAATTCTATATCATTTTTTGTTCCTGCCATATTATCTTTTTCCGGCTGAAACTTCAGGTGAAAACCGCCTATAACAGCTTTAATCACCTGATCTTTGAATAAATTTCGTACAGTTTCTAACATATTCAGAATTCCAGAATGACAGCAACCAGAAAAGATGACTATCCCATCACTCTCCTTAATAACCAAAATCAATTCATGGCTGAAATCATCAGGAACAAGCTTACCATCCTTCTGTGAAAGAAGAAATTTATTGCCCTCTGACAGGGGATATGTTTTCGAAATATTAGTAATTAAAAATATATTTTTGCTTATTTCTTCTGTTTTCGAAATCAGTTTAATTCTATTCCCATATTGTTTTATCACGTCTTGATTAAGACCAATATATTTTGAAAAGAAAATTGAATTTTTTACAAATGGATAAATAAAATAATTGAGCACCAAAGGAAGCTTTGCGCCAATATTGCCATAATATTCATTTGGAGCATCTTCATGCATGTATACAGCAGCGGTACTGTTTGTTTGAAGCATGTCCTGAAGCCCACCACAATGGTCAAAATGGGCATGAGATAAAATAACAAGGTTAATATCGTTAAGGTCAATTCCAAGAACTTTACTATTTTTAATAAAACTGTCAGATCTGCCAGTATCTAATAATATTTTTATTCCATTTGACTCTATAAATAAAGCAAGTCCAAATTCATTAACCAAGTTATCGTCATTTCCAGTGTCCTCTATTAATGTTATAACTTTCATATCACCTCTTTTATTATATTTGTAACTGACAGGTCATGCATATTTTTTATGAATTACTACTGTGCCAGCAAGGAAGTCATGCAATGCTCGGTTACGTTTGTTAAATAATATGACTATAATTTCACTCCAATACCATACATCATAAAATAACTCTATGATAAAGAAAACTGGCATCCAAATGACCATATCAAGGATTGAAGCAATTAATCTTTTTCCAAAGCCGGCATACACCTCTTGTCCATGTTTTAGTAATGGTAAAAATTTCATAATTTTGTGTGTTCTATTCACATTATAATTTAATCCATAACAAGATCACTGGTTGCAGGGGTTTCCAGAAAACTTGTTTGTAATAATAAAGATTGTCAAACCATAACTTTTCAAAGCGGCTGAGACCCCCGTAATCCAGTGAAACAACAGGTTAGCAGCGAAGTCACTGGAAAAATAAATAAGGTAGCTTACTCAGCCCGCAACATATAAATATATGTATCAACCTTGCTTCCGTCAGTGAGCTTCACTTGAGTAATCACTCTCTCATAATCTTCACCCTCAAAATTATCAAGAACTGTCCAATGATTTGATAAGTTTTCAGAAATGAAAAGAAAGCCTTCAATTTCTTTCCCATTTTCATCGAGGTCAATGCCAGGATAACCCATTTCAGTGCCCCAGCCTTCTTGCCGCAGCTTTCCTCTCACAGTTGCGTGTTCCCATCTGCCACCAATCGCTTTCAAAACATGCTCATTTGGACGACCTGGGCCTAAAGTTCCATAGACAAAGAGCTTTTCGATCATAATTTCTCCATTAGCTGCTAAAAAAACTGAGGGGTCGGGGGCTTTGTGCCGACAAACATTGCATGTCTAAAATTTTTGTTGGAACCGAAACCTTCAAGAGCCGCCCAGTATACCCCGATCCACTCCAGTGACTGTTATAAATATTGTTAATAATATATAAAATTGAATTTCACAAATACCCTATTAACCGTAGAACGCCAATAACCCCCCAACTACAAAACCAATACCAAGCGATAAAAACCAAGCAGAGTTAGAAAGTTTAAGAAAAGGACTCTTTGCTCTATTCTTTTGGATTATAAACCATATAAAGGCTATCCCTGCTATGTCGAGAACTACCATGCCTATATAATCAGTGAATGTTAATCTCATCCCTCCAGAGAAAGGTGCTAAACTCATAACGCCCATACCCATAAATAAAAGAGCAAAGAAACAAACTGGAATTGCTTTTATTGGAATTAACACTAAATCCTCCTTATAGTAATAAAAATAATAATTAGAAAAGAGATCGATATGGAAATCGACCCACAACTATTCTTCAAAAAACAAATTAAATTTCATCAGGGGTGATGCCAAAAATTAAGAAACAAATACCAATAAATACATATAGAATCCCCCAATATTCGACTTTTAAAAAACAAACTGTATGTCTAATATCAAATTTTACTTTTTCTCCAGTCACCTCATTAGTAACTATTTTTTGTGATTCTTTGTGCAGTTGTTTCCCAATGAAAAGACAAATGATACCTGAAAAGATAAATCCTAAAGCCATTGGCCAAGAATGACTATGATAGTATGCTTCACCCAGATCACGATAAACTAAATAAGCGATGGGAATATAACAAATCGGCAAAATAACAAAAACCACAATTCCATATCCTTGAAAAATCATTTTATGCCTTTAAATTTATAACCCCCAAACCCCGCAGTTAGCAAAAAAAGGATTTGTAAGGTGTTAAAATTATAGTAAAAGCATAGAGAAGCTCCTAAATAGAATTTTTAACTTTTTTACCCAAAAAGAAAGGAGATCCTCTATGCTGACAATTAAGATAGAACATTTTTTAAGATATTGCAAAGTATCAAATTTTGCAGACAAATCAATTGAGAGTTTACGCCTCAGGCTCAAAGGATTTAACCTGTTTATTAATGATACAGGTATTTAATCTGCCAACGATATTACCAATAAACATTTAAGAAATTTTCTTATGGATGGTAACCCTTCAATCCATGTTAAAAAGGCTCGTATCTGGAACTTATGTCAATTCCGCTCGCAGCCTCGTAAATTCGATTTAAAGGCAGCATTAAATTATGAATTTATTTTGTTAATATTTATTTTTTTAATCATCACATTTATACTGTAACTGGCCCAAGCGCTTATAGCGCAAAACATTATACTTTCTACAAGACGGTATAGAAATACACTAACCAGAATAGGAAAATGCCAATACATTAAAACTATATATACCTTAAAAAAGAGACTGATAATAAAGCAATGAATAAATTTATTGCCATTTTTAGACAAACTTATAAAAATTCCAGCAAATATTAATGGGGAGTGACCCCAAAAAATAAAAGTAGCTAAAGGTTGGGTCAATTCAATACCAAAACTAAAGACAAGCAAGGTTTGTATAATAGGATATATTAAATCTGTTATAAAACAGATTAAAAATGCTATTGTGACAATTCGTATATTTATGTTTAATTGTTTTTTCATAACAGCGTTAAGTAATCAGTCGTGCATATTTTTTTGCATTGGCTGGATCAGTGTTGCTTGATAAATATTTACAATTTTTGCTCTATTATCCCCTTCTATTATCGCTGAATCTATATCTAATTTGTTTTTAAGTATTGGTATTTTAATATCTATTCTTGGAGCATTGCAACGGCACCAAAGGTTTATCAATAGATCAAATTCAGATTCTGTGTTTGTATCTGAACTGTTTGGTTTGTTGCTTAATCCTTTTTTTAAGAGTTCTGTTTTATCAACAATCCATTCTTCATTAGCAAGTGGATGCATGATAATAAATTTTTGAATGATTTGGTCACTATTGGAATAAAATATAATAGCAATATGGTCTCCTTCATATGACTCGGATGGACCAATAGTATCTTCAACTCCAATATATCGACTTTCAGACGTCGATGAAAGATTTACAGGTAATAAACCTTGTGAAGAGAACGAAATTGAAGAATATGCGATTAGATTACCAGTATTCAAGCTGTAATATTTTTTAATAATACCACTACCACAACATCCGTCCTCTTGAATTATGTATAAATTAGATAAAGGTTTTTTGCCGATGTTACCTTTCATGCCTGTATCTTTAAATTGCCAAATAGGCACATGCAATTTGCTGTTTGTATTTTTTATATCATAAGCTGATACAGTAATATTAGGGGGGTGATATCCTTCAAAACAATCATCATCTTCAAAAATTTGTTCAATTAACAAAGAATTTTTTTCATTATCATATAGTGAATTTTTAGTATACTTTTCAATTGTGCATGGTGAACCATTTTTAATAAGTGTAAGACTATCCTCTGCAAATAATTGGGTAATCATGCAGATTTGAAATAATAAAATTAATAATATTTTTTGAAACATATTTTTATGATCTTTCTATATATCTGTGTTTTTTTTTATAATTCGTGATCCCCACAATAGACCAGTAACGATCATTATTATGCTAATAGGAGCCATTATACCAGCCAAATATCTGATGAGCATATGGTCGCTTGATGTCATCAGGTTGTGTGATGAGTCAAACATTGCAGAAGCTATTGGAGTGAATCGCTGAATGAGGATAGCGATTGCTGTGAGTAAAACCCCAAGGGCAATCAGTCTGTACCACCGAGTTTTCATTTGTGTAGACAAGACAACTCCAGCAATACCTATGAGCAAGGCTGATATTGGCACACTATACATTAACGACCAGAAGGATAATTGTTTCATCTTATATCATCTATTACCATGAGCAAATTCCCACCTGTTATAATCTTATTAATCAAAAATACAAAAAATCACCATTAACTTTTCTATTTTTTAAAATTAATATTAAAATTGATTAAAGTAAACATTTAATTTTATTGTTTGATTTCTGTCCCTGCACATTTCAAGTGAGAGTCGTGTCTACTTTTTCTAATATTTTATTTTTATCAGGAGATCTGGGAATTAAGCATTTCCGATTCTATGGGAAGTTTAGAATATTGATATTAGCATGCGTTGATCCCGGGG